>Ga0208623_100227_pt1 | contig 61670 bp, 58 predicted proteins | sample HotLakConsUCCL28_FD_184737 | JGI IMG/M metagenome (GOLD analysis project Ga0208623, IMG submission 184737) | Hypersaline microbial mat communities from Hot Lake, Washington, USA - Hot Lake Consortium UCC-L28 (SPAdes) (version 2) ...
CCCTCTGCTTGAAGCCGTAAAGATTCACCTGAATAATTAAAATAGTCATGCAAGTAAAAAACTCCATCTATCATTTGCTGATAAGTTTTAAGAATGCGCTCAGATTATTGTTCAATGGACACTTTTCAGTGTTTTATTCTGAGTTTAACAAGCGTTTTTATTCAGAATCAATTTCCTATGGTTTGAAAAGAGATCTAAACATACCTTTTGAGGCAAGCCCTGCGAAAATCAAGTTTTCCATTCGTCCCTTAATAGAAGGTGACATTAAAGTAATCTTAAAAGTACAAGAACCTGATGTTGTCAATCCGAGAATAATAGCCAGTCAGAGGGCGTTTATTGATGCTTGCATTCCCACATGCTATGTAGCCGTTACATCCCAAAATGAACCTTGCTACATGCAATGGTTAGTTGGCAACAAACATAATGACAAAATAAAAGCTCATTTTCGTGGAATTTTTCCAACATTAAAACCTCAGGAAGCCCTGCTTGAAGGGGCTTATGCTAATCCCGAATTCCGTGGATTGCGCATTATGCCCGAAGCAATGACCTTGATTGCTGAAATGGCATCTCTGATAAATGCCCGATGGGTGATTACCTTTGTGGATGTTACGAATATTCCATCATTAAAGGGCTGCCATCGTTCCGGATTCAATCCGTATGTGCTACGTAAAGACAAGTGGTTTTTATTTAGCCGATCCGCTTCTTTTTATCCACTACCTGCTGAGCTATTAGAAGAATACAACTTGAATATTGTGGACAAGCCTCAAATCAATTTGCATTCATCTATCAAAAAAGAAAAAAAACGTCCACATTTACAGCCATAGAACAATGAAAACGTTTAAACATTATAACCTTATTCTCATATTTCTAATTACTTTTTTAGGCAAAAATTGCTTTGAAGATTCAAAAGATATAAATGCCCAGCCGGTGAATTCTGAAGATTCAATCGATATGGAATCTCCATTTGTACAGGTTTATGATGGGAATTTTATGCTGAATGGGACAGTATTCAGATTTGCCGGAACAAACGCCTATTATCTTCCAAATTATGAAAAAATCGGGTCTCAAGTCGTTGAAGGTACACTAAATGCGATTCAAGCAGCTGATATAAAAGTCGTTCGAATGTGGGCATTTTATGATGGTTATGATTGTGGATACAGCGCCAATGATTCCGAGGAGAATGTAATCCAAACACTGCCGGGGGTTTACAATGAAGAAGCGCTCAAAAATTTGGATATTGTTATTGCAAAAGGCAAGCAACGCGGACTCCTGTTTATCCTTCCTTTTATAAATTTTTGGGATGAACTGGGCGGAATCTGCCAATACAATACCTGGGCCGGTGCAGAAAATCCATCCGTTAATATGGATTTTTTCCTGAATAATGAACAGACGCAGAAATGGTATCGGGATTATATCACGATGTTACTTAACCGGGTGAATACATTTACAGGTGTAGCCTATAAGGATGAACCGGCCATCATGTCCTGGCAAATAATGAACGAAGGACGAAACAAAGGGCAGAACCCTGAAATCCTTCGGGATTGGTATCGTGAAATGGCGCAATTCATCAAAACAATAGCTCCAAATCAACTTGTTGGAACCGGAGAAGAGGGTTTTGACGAAGGAACCCCATCCAAGTATTCAGTCAGACAATATAGCAACACCTATGTGCTAAGAGCCGATGAGGGAACAAGTTACATCCTGAACACTTCCATCCCGGAAATTGATTACGGCAACGCGCACTGGTACCCAACTGAATTTGGCTTCGGTTTCACAATTAGTCGGGATCTTCTTAAAGCACAGGATGCCTGGATATCCGATCATAAGCGGATTGCCAATGTAGAGGGAAAACCTTTTATGCTTGGGGAATATGGTTTCCCCGGGTGGGGTGATGAGCGAGTACGAGCGATGTACGTTTCGTTATGGAGTACAGCAGAAGAGATTGAATTAGATGGAAGCTTATTATGGCAACTTACATCAGACTATGCAAAATGCACGGAATACGGTGGAAATATTTGCTGGCCCGGAGGCAGAGAGGATACCGAAATCTTTAAATCCTTTATTAATCATATTTCAATTATTCAGAGAGAAAAAGAAAATGTTTACAAGTAGCTTACCTATACCAAGACCGGCTCCCGGAAGGGAGTCGGTTTTCTTTTTTTTCTCCGACGTTGTACTCGACAAAAAAACACTATTTTATCATAACCATCTACCATAAATTTTAAACCAAATGAAAAGGTGGGCATTCTTCAAAAAACACAAAAATATGTAACCTAAATAATTATTTATTTATAATTTCAGTGAACTTCATTTGATGCTAATCCGTTCATAGTATGTAGGGTTCGTTTTATACAAACGTATGAAAAATTTTGCATAAACTGGATTTGGGGGGTCGAGTACTGAAATTCTGATTAACATTTTTATAATACATGGCTAATGACAGTTTCTGAAATAACCCTATATTTATACAACACTTAATTAAAGGTACTTTAAAAAATGAAAAGCAACACGATCAAAAATAATAAGGAATACCTGCCGATTAGCCGAAAATTAAAAATCGCTCTCGCTGAAGATGATTTTGATGATCGGCTTTTGTTTGAAGAAGCAATTGAAGAATTACCGGTTTCCGTAGAAATTTTCACGTTTAGCAATGGCGATGAACTAATGACCTGGCTGGGTAGAAAAAAAAATACACTACCTGATGTTCTTTTTCTTGATTTGAACATGCCTCGTAAAAACGGATTTGCAACATTGTCAGAAATAAAAAGAAATAAAATTTTGCAAGCATTACCTGTGATTATTTTTTCGACAGCTACAAATAATGAAATGATAAAACAAGTTTTTAAAGATGCCGCTCATTATTATATCCGGAAACCAATTCATTTTTTGGAACTTAAAGAATTGATTTATAAATCACTTAAAATAATTTCGGATAATGATACAACGCTACCTAAAAAAGAGAACTTTATGTTAACCACTGATTAAAAAAGAAGTGAAAAAAAAAGCGTCTTCTAAAAAGGAGATACAAAGCAATACGATCGATTCTATTTTTCCTGTTGTGGGAATTGGCGCATCTGCCGGGGGATTAGCAGCATTTAAAATATTGATACAGGCCATTCCTAAAGATTCGGGTATGGCATTTATTCTTGTGCAGCATTTAGATTCAACCCATGAAAGTATGTTGCCTGAAATCCTTCAAAAAGTTTCGGCAATCTCCGTAAAAGAGTTCTCAAAAAACACAACGATAGAGCCCAATCAAATTTTTGTGATGCCCAGTGATAAAATCATTGTGGCAATTGACAATCAATTACGACTCGCCCCACGTCCAGATAATAAAGCAACCGAACGCTTCCTCCCCATTGATATTCTTTTTTCTGCATTAGCAGATATCTATGAATCACATGCCATTGGTGTGGTTTTGTCGGGTTCAGCTTCGGATGGCACCAAAGGATTGCGAGCCATCAAAGACAACGGCGGAATTACGATTGCACAGAGCTTAGATACTGCAGATCAAAGCAGTATGCCCGGCAGTGCCATTCAGGCTGGTGTGGTAGATTTTGTTCTTTCACCAGATAAAATTCCTGGAAAATTAATTGAAATCGTTCAAATTATTAACACCCCGAAAGCTTCAAAAGAAACCCCGGCATTCGATGATGACGATTACTACAGACAAATCATTGTGATGTTGCGTACCCGAAAAGGAACCGATTTCACCTATTACAAAGAAACCACCATTCGCAGAAGAATTCTACGAAGAATGGCCATCAACAAAATAAAAAGTGTTGCTGATTATCTTGCCTTATTGAGGAAAAATAAAGGGGAACAGGATATTCTTTATCATGATTTTCTGATACCGGTAACGTCTTTCTTCCGGGATCATGAAATTTTCAAAAATTTATCTGAGAAATATATACCCCAACTTTTAAAAAGTATTCCATCCGGAAAAACGATTCGGGTTTGGGTGGCCGGTTGCAGTATAGGAGTGGAGGCCTATTCATTGGGCATTCTGTTGAGTGAACTTATAGATGCTAATCCAAAATTAAATCATGATAAAAGTGTGCAAATTTTTGCGTCCGATTTAAGTGAATCCGCAATTGAGAAAGCACGCCACGGCACCTATTCTGAAGCTGAAATTGCCGGAATATTTGCTGCCCGATTAAAGAAGCACTTCACTAAAAAAAATAATCGCTACGAAATAAACAGACGAATTCGGGATATGTGTGTTTTTGCTGTCCACGATTTTTTAAAAGATCCGCCTTTTGGTAAAATTGATCTGATTACATGCAGGAATGTGCTCATATATTTCGAACCGTATTTGCAGAAAAAAGCACTCACTACATTTCACTATGTTTTAAATCCGGACGGATTTTTATTGTTAGGCAAATCAGAAACAACAAGTGGAGTTCCGAACCTTTTTAATGAAGTAGCTAAAAAAGACAAAATTTATTCCCGCAAAAACGTACAGAGCAAATATATTCAAGTAGTTAAACAACGATCTGAACTTGATTTTAATCAGATTGAATCAGAAGAAGTACCTGATAAAAAAAATCCGGATTTTCAAAAAACTGCGGATGAAATCATGCTCAAAAAGTACACTCCTGCCGGAGTGGTGGTAAATGAAGAATTGGATATTGTACAATTTCGTGGTAAAACCAGTCCCTATTTAGAACAAACATCAGGAAAACCAAGTCATAACCTTATGGCTTTAGCGGTGCATGGATTGGCATTTGAATTGCGAAACACGTTGCATAAGGCAAAACAGGATAATATTGAAGTCAAAAAAGAAAATATCCCCATTAAAATTAATGATGAGCTTCATACGATAACTATTGAAGCCATTCCACTTCAAAATACAATTGAGCCTTATTTCTTAGTGCTATTTCACGATACGCCTCTGCATGACGGCTCCGCGAAATCGAGAAAGGTTAAAAAAAGCGACCCTGCTACAAACGAAAAAAATCTTCGCATCAAACATTTAGAGCAAGAACTTGTTGATACAAGAGAAGATATGCGAAGCATCACTGAAGATCAGGAAGCGAGTATTGAAGAGCTTCAGAGTGCGAACGAAGAGTTAATGAGTGGCAGTGAAGAATTACAAAGTTTAAATGAGGAATTAGAGACGAGCAAAGAAGAACTGCAAAGTACCAACGAGGAACTTATTGTTCTGAATCAGGAAATGAGCAGTTTAAATGAAGAGATTGAATCTGAAAGAAATTATTCTGAATCCATTGTTGCCAATATTCGCGAACCTTTGTTGGTGATGGATCAAGACCTTCGGATAAAGACAGCGAATAATGCTTTTTTGAAGCAATTTCAACTAGCTGAAAAAGATGTTGAAGAATCATTAATCTTTGACCTGGACAAAAAAAGCTGGAATTTCCCGGAATTAAGAACGCTACTTAAATATCTCATCCAAAAAAAGCCGATTGTTGAAGATTATGAACTCGTCCATAATTTTCCCAAAACCGGTGAGTTGCACTTGTTGTTGAATGCACGGAATGTATTGAAAGAGGATGTATCAGAAAATCTAATTCTTTTATCCTTTGAAGATATTACCGAACAGGTTCGGGAGAGGAAAAAAAGGCAAGAAATTCAGGAGCTTTATACTAAGGAACTGGAAGAAAAAATTGAAGAACGTACCGACGAATTAAATAAAGCTAATATAGAACTCCGTGAAACAAACTCTCAATTGGTAAATATTAACAAGGAATTGGAAGCATTCACCTACATATCGAGTCATGATTTGCAGGAACCATTACGGAAAATTCAAACGTTTGCCGGCCGAATCCTCGAAAAAGAGTCTAATAACTTAACAGAAAAAGGGAAAACCTATTTTTCGATTATGCAGGGTGCTGCACAGCGCATGCAATCTCTTATAGAAGACCTGCTTATTTTTTCGAGACTTAACACTGTTGACAGAAAATTTGAAACCATAAATCTCAAAATAATTTGTGATGAGGTTTCGATGAATCTTTTTGAAATCATTGAAGAAAAACAAGCCACTATTGAACTCGGTGATATGTGTGATGCAAATGTTATAGTGTTCCAACTCCGTCAACTGATGCACAACCTCATAAGCAATGCACTTAAATTCACAAAACCGGATGTAAAGCCTCATATTAAGATTAAAAGCAGGGTTGTGAATGGCAAGAAATTGAAAATCAAAACACTTATGCCAGATGTCAATTACTGCCATATTTCTATTTCAGATAATGGAATTGGGTTCGAAGAAAAATTCAGCAATAAAATTTTTGAGGTTTTTCAGAAACTTCACGGTAAGGATGAATACCCGGGTACGGGAATCGGGCTTGCAACAGTGAAAAAGATAGTGGGTCATCACAATGGAGTCATAAAAGTCAAAAGTGTGCTCAATAAAGGCACTACATTTGATTTGTATCTGCCAATTAACAATCCAATACACCGTGAAAGTGAACTTAATTCATAATTTGATCTTCCAATAGCCTGATCTGATGCTTCATATAATTTATTCGGATAACTTTCAGAAGAAATTTCTAAATCTGTGGTTTATGTAATATTTAATAAGTTAATTGTAAGCCGTAACCGGATTAAATCCCTTAATTTTTTTATAACACATAGAGGCAAAACAAGATAGCAAGGGAAGGCGGGAATTGAGCGCCTGCCTTCCATTTGCTTTTAATTTAAAAAACTATAACAAGTTGCGCTTAAACAGAATATTGGAAAATTGTAATTTGAAATGAGAAATAGGGCCTACTCAAATAACGGAAATTCTGACATCGCAAAAAACACATTGTATGTGAGATACATGATAAGTTTACGGTGTAAAAGAATAGTTAAAGAAGAACTGGAGAAGCTCAATATCACTCACTCAGTCCTCAATTATGGAGCAATTGAGTTTTATGATGTCGTTTCAACCAAGGATATAAGTACCCTAAAAAGAAACTTGCAAAAATCCGGCTTGCTCTTGATGGATCAGAGTACAAGCAACCTTATTGACCGGATAATTGATACCATTATACATGCAGTACATAGTTTTGATGAATTACCGAAACTATCCTATTCTGAGATAATCATAAATAATATTAAAGAAGCAAATGAGTCTGTATTTAAGATTTTTTCGGAGGTTGTGGGGATGTCGATAGTTCAGTTTATTGTCATTCAAAAAGTTGAACGCATTAAAGAGCTCTTGCTATACGAAACTTTGACGTTGTCTGAAATCAGCGATAAGCTGAATTACCAAAATGAACAACAACTGATTGCTCAGTTCAAAAAACATACTGGTCTAACTCCTGCTCATTATCTAGTTATTAAAAATGAACGCGACAAAATTAGAACTAAAGTATTTACTAGTGTTGCTGACAAAAAACAATGTGTTACAACATCAAGTCACAATAGCTAATAGAAGGCTTTGCATCAGCCGGCTGGCTGATTGCCCGTCTTCTAATACTTAACTTATTCACTCTTGATGAATTCCTTTATCGGGTTTGAAGAATGTTAGGAATGGACTTTTTTAGTCATTATACGTGAATTCCAAATCATTTGAATGATAGAAGGCTTTATGTTAACCGGTTGATGCAAAGCCATTTATCAGCGATTTATGTAAAGTTATCATGCAACTATATAAAGGAATCGCTTATGAATTAAGATATATTGAATTAATTTGTAATGATAAAAAGTCAATGGTATACTAAAATGAATACCTATTATTTAATGCTGTGCTTTTGCAGGTTTCAAAGAAGTTAATATGAAATTATATATCAAGTATATGGTCAGCCTGCGGTGTAAAATGTTTGTCAAAGACGAACTGAAAAAGATAGGGATGAATAATGTCACTATTGAATTGGGGATGGTGGATATTCATGATGAAATTACTGATGAGCAGATAAATACTTTTAATGAAAACCTGAAAAAGGGTGGGCTTGAACTACTTGATGACAAACGGAACATTCTTGTTGAAAAGATTAAAAGCACCATTATTGATATGGTTCATTTTTCTGATGAACATCCCAAAATAAATGATTCCGATTATCTAAGCGAAAAATTGGGATACGATTACACCTACCTATCAAACACTTTTTCGAAAGTTAAAGGAATTACCATTCAGCAATTTATAATTCAGCATAAAATTGAATATGTAAAGGAATTGTTGCTATATGATGAACTGAACCTTACCGAAATTGCCTGGAAATTAAACTATAGTAATGTTGCTCATCTATCCAATCAATTTAAAAAAGTCACAGGACTCACACCCACCTATTTTAAAGAGTTAAAGAACAAAAGAATAAAAAATCTCGAGAACCTGTAAGATATATAACGATCAATTTCTCGCTTGTAACGTTATACATCTGCAATACCTACATCTTTCAGTTGTGGAAATAGTTTCACCTTCGGCATCAAGACAACTGAATTATGTACAAAAAAATAAACACGTTACAAATCCGTGCTATAACAGTGGTAATCGTATTGGTTTTAATACCAACACTATTGAGCCAAGCTATTGAAGCAAAAATACCATCAATGCAATCTACTTTAGTGATCGAAAAAGTAGAGAGCCAATCAGTACCCAGCCAATTTCCAGAGCCCATTGAATTGGATAAATACGAATTGGCATCAACCCAGACAACACTTACAACAAACGAAGTAAACTTGAAAAATCAAGAAATAACTTATAATGATCGCACTCTATTTATCTCTATTGGATCTTTGGTTATGATTGGCATACTCTTGTTACTTCCCTATAAAAAACAACTAATAAACTAAATCTTATGAAGAATTCACTCATCACACTCACAACAATGGCACTTACATTAGTATTTGCTATTCAAGGATGCGATAAACCAGCAACCAATGTAGAAAAATCTGAAACATCTGTCATAGAATCCCAAAGAGATTTAGAAATCTCAAGAAATAAGCTGCAAGCTGATATCCAGGTTTATAGAACAGAAGTTTCGAATGATATTGCTGAAAACAATCAGAGAATTGTAGACATTAAAAGTGAAATACAAACTAAAGAAGCAAGTACTCGCGTAGCGCTTGTGCAAAGAATTGATCAACTTGAACGTCAAAATAATGATCTGAAAAGCCAATTAGATAATTACAGTCATACAACAGAACAAAACTGGAGTTTGTTCAAAAGAAACTTTATTGACTCAATGTCTAATTTGGATGATTCATTAGATGATTTCTTTACAACGACTGCTACCGCAACTAACTAATCATAATCTAATCATACATTATCATGGGAAATCTCCTTTATATCGTCGCTGTAATACTAATTATAGCATGGGCAATCGGATTTGTTGGCTATAGCGCCGGTGGCATTATACATATTCTGCTTGTAATAGCAGTAATCGCAGTGCTGCTTCAAGTCATACAAGGCAAAAAAGTGCTTTAGTTTGCATCAACTTTAAAATAAATTAAAAACCATGAAAGCAATTACATTTTTAACAAGTACTCTTATATCTACATCATTTGGTATTGCTATTGGATTGTTATTTGCTCCACACAAAGGATCAAAAACTAGACGGAAATTGAATAAGAAAAATCATGAATACCAAGACTATATTGCTGATAAATTTGATGATTTAGTCGATACCGTTTCTCATCCATTAGAAGATCTAGAGCATGAAACCAAACGACTTTCACAAAAAGCTCAAGAAGCAACAAAAAAAGCTGAAATTAAAGCAACCTCCGTATTTAATTCAGCTGAAAAATCGTAATCTGTTTAAGTTTCAACAACTACAGAATGTGCACTTTTTGTGATGAAAGGTGCGCATTCTGTTTATTTTATTCGGGGATGATTTTGCCCTCCTTAAAACAAATGACCAAGGCCGTTTAAATGACCTTGGCTTTTTTATTTGAAACCGCAAAGGAAAGTTCGCAAAGACCAAGTCGATTACATATATGCTGCCCCCTCTGCACTAAGACGTAAAGTTTGACATCTATCAGCGCGAACATTGCACACACTGCTGTAAATCATACAAACCCTTTTTTTTTATTTGTAATACATCCTGCACACTTGTCAAGTAATATATGAAAGTAACAATAAACAAATAAATCAATGAAATTATGATTAAAAATATGAGACTGTGTCAGGATCAGACTACTGAGAGATCAATAATTACAGACGATCCAAAAAAGACAAATCCGAACCCTGACGATCCGAACGAAGAAAAATCAATGCCCAACAAAGAGATGCCCATAAAAGAAAATCCTCATGAAGAAGAGCATATTCGTTAAATGTACGAGTCGTATTTATAGCATCACTTCTATGTTAAAAACCACGACTTTTTGAAACAATACCCATTCTTCAAAAAGTCAAATCTTACCTTTATTTAAGAAACTATTAGATAATACAAATGAAATCAAAAAATAATACACAAACAAATTCGTCATCCAGCAGAAAACCAATAGATAAGGGAATGCAGTCTTCACAACTGATGGAACTCTTTGAAGAGCATCTGAAGGATATTCATTGGGCAGAAAAAGCATTGATAAATGCCATCCCTGTAATGATCTCAAAGGCTGACTCAGACTATCTTATTTTAGCCCTTACAGATCATCTTAAGGAAACCAACAATCATATTACCAGGCTGGCAAAAGTATTCGATGCGATAAACAAAAAACCATCGACCGTTAAATGTGATGCAATGGAAGGCTTGCTTGCCGAAGCTCAGGAAATCATGGATGAGAGCAAAAAAGGTCCGAAGTGCGATGCAGGCATCATATCCGCATTACAAAAAATTGAACATTACGAAATTGCCACCTATGGAACACTTCGAGAGTTTGCGGAAACACTTGGGCTAAAAGACGCTGAAAAGCTCCTGATTCAAACCCTCGAAGAAGAAAAAGCAGCCGATCAAAAACTAACAGATATTGCTGTAAAAGTGGTAAACATGGAAGCTGCTGTAATTCAAGCAGAATAATAAAAGACTATCATGAATAAACTTTTCAAGGGAGCAATTGCAGGTTATGGTGCCATGAAATTAGGTGGCGGATGTCTCGGCACCATTATCGTATTTGTAATTATATGGATGCTACTTGGATTGTTTTAAATAAATCTCAACAGTAAGTGAACAAAAAAACCTAAATAAAACAATACTATCACTATGGAAAATAATAATAGAAACCTAAATACTAAAAATGCAGCACCTGAAAAACGTATGTTAACAGGAATGTTTAGTGACCGCAGAAGCACAGAAAATGCTTACAATGCAATACACGAAAGAGGATATTCAGAGGATGAGATTAATCTCGTGATGTCAAGAGATACTCACAAGAAGTATTTCTCAGATGATATAGAAGAAACAGAGCTTGGCAATAAAGCGGCTGCCGGCTCAGGAACCGGTTCGGCCATTGGTGGAGCTATAGGTGCTACCGTGGGTATTATAGCTGCTATTGGAACAAGCGTTGTTATACCCGGGCTTGGTCTTGTGATTGCAGGTCCAATTGCAGCGGGTTTGGCTGGAGCCGGTGCCGGTGGAATAGCTGGTGGCGTTATTGGTGCATTGATTGGCTGGGGAATTCCAAAAGAGCGTGCTAAACTATATGAATCAGGTATCAAAGATGGACATATAGTTCTGGGTGTGCAACCCAAAAATGAAGAGGATGCCAAATATTTCGAAGAAAACTGGCAAGAAAATGAAGCTCACGAAATTCACAGATAAACTTCCGACAAAAACCAAGTAATCGGGTTTAATGCTCGATTCCTTGGTTCTTTTTTTAATTTATCAACTTACAAACAACAAAGGAAAAAAGATTATGAATAACGATAAAACGATTGACGTACTTAATTCACTGGTTGTAATCAACAACGACAGAATTGAAGGGTATGAAACGGCATCAGAGAATACAAAGGAAAATGATTTAAAAACCTTGTTCACAAAATTTCAACAAACAAGTAATAAATGCCAACATGAATTAATCCGTGAAATAGACAAATTAGGCGGCAAGGCTGATGGTGGAACAAAAGCATCCGGTAAATTTTTCCGTGCTTGGATGGATGTCAAATCAGCACTAACCGGAAATGACAGAAAAGCCATTTTGACCTCTTGCGAGAATGGCGAAGAAAGAGCATTAGAAGTATATAAAGATGTATTAGATGATGACTCAGAGTATTTGAACAATGAACAACAAAAAATGATTAAGTACCACTATAACTTAATCAAAGATGACAAAAATGAGATCAGAAAAATGCAAAATGCTTTAGAGCTGGCATCATGAAATAGTTTTAAAAGCTTAAAAATTTGTTTCAATAAAGAGAGGGTTTTGTGTCAGTAATTAAGTTGATGCAAAGCCTTTTTTTATTACAATTTTTAGAAAATTATTTTTAAAAAGGAATAGGAAAATCAGAATTATTGCGGAGTATTCTTTCAGTGAAATATCTAACTATTGACATGTTCAATGTAATGCCTTTTAAACGAAGAAGCTGCAACTTGCAAAGGTGATAAAAAATCAAATATTCAGATACAGATAATAATAAAAACTATGATATCAATAAAAATACCCCACATCAGTACTACACTAGCAGCTGTCTTTCTGGCTGTTTTTGTAATTGTCAGTGCAAATCAGACGATAGTTGCTCAGGATAGTTCCTCGAATAATCAGCCAACTGTTGTTAGCACATCCCCTTCAGATGGTGAAGTGGATGTAGCCAGAAATATCGTGATAGAAATCACTATTAGCGAAGTCATGGATTCAACCTCTATGCAAAATTCCACTTTTACTTTAATGCAAGGTGAAAACAATGTTGAAGGTACTTTAGAGTATTTAGGTGAAATAGTACTATTTACATCAACAAATAACTTAGAAGCAGAGACCATCTATACAGCCAGTCTAATAATCGGTAATTATCATTCAGAAAACGAGTTTAATGATGAGCGATCTGAAACAAACTACCCGGTTAACAATGGCAAAGAGTGGAGTTTTACAACGGGCGGAAATAGTGATCCTGTTGGTGCAATTAATCTCGGAAGTGCAGCTGAGTATGTGATTCTTGCTCAATCATACTTTAAAAATGAGGCACCTTCCGAAATTAACGGAGAAAAAGGATATGATTCTGACCATAAAGAATCTAAAGAACCCCAAACTATCTACTGGGTAAAAAACGAAGATATTGACAAAGAAGCTGCCCGCAGAGACAGTACCGTCAATAATAATGACAACCGTGACTATGCAACGAATCCAAACGGTTCAAATTCAGAAAACCTGAATGAAGCATTCAAAGATATGATAGTGGCCTATAATGACGCTGCAGATCATTCATCTTATGACTTTATAGATTTTAGTTTTCTGCATTCTGATAATGATGCAATGAACAATAGTGATTCCAACCGTAATGATGATTATGAAACAGATCCAATGGATTCACCTGAAATGGGACACGAAATGGATACCCACAGAGATCATTTGATGGAGCAAAATCTTAATCCTGATCTTAATCAAAATACATCTTCAATGATCTTGGAACCCGGTGTATATATGTGGAATGAATCCGTTGAGATTTCCTCAAACATAACATTATCCGGTAATGCTAATGATGTATGGATTTTCCAAATTCCTGAAAATCTTACCTTAAATCGCGATGTACAAATTACACTTAGTGAAGGTGCATTAACCGAAAATATTTTCTGGCAAGTTGCCGGTGATGTGAATCTGGAAGAGTCTTCGCACTTTGAAGGCATTATTCTGTCACTTACCGATATCACAATGAAAAGTGGCGCAACGCTGAATGGTCGGATGTTTGCTCAAACAGACATAACGCTTGATGATAACACCATCAACCAACCAGTTGTACGCACTTCGATTCAAAGCAGTACCTTTGAGTAAATGTTAGAGAGAGGCAAGCAAGCTCCGAAATGCATTAATTGCGTTTCGGAGCTTTTTTTTGCCATTCAATCACAGCATTTGCTGTTCAATGTAGCGTAATGGCAATTGTATTTTCCCCAAAAAGACGTGCTTAACCCGGGTTCAAGGCACGACAGTCAGGTCTGAAACCAATGTAACCCGGATAATTCACCAAAAAAAAGCACTGCGTGAGAATTGCTTCGCTCGGTGCGCCGCAATATTCCACACTCAAATTTGGGTGTTAGATATTTTGACATATTTATATTACAATCAATTACTTATTAATATAAATATACCTTTTCGTGAATAATTCAGGATAAGCCTATTTGAGCTTAGTAGTGGGGCATTTATTTGTGGCGGCCAGTTTGTTTGGGCGCCCGACAAAGCGGTCAATGGGTCAGCATAGAAAACGACCTGAACGATAAACATCAAAAAGATTGCTAACGGCCAGGTCGTTTCACACACCTTTATATTTTATTAGTCCGAAACGATAAATAAACTTGCAATATCAAGTACGGCCTGCTTGGTTAGTGGCTCATCCCAGGCTTCGGTTATTGCATCTCTGCCTATACTGGTAACCGTTCTCACATCAATACCAAGTTGGGTATCAATATCTTCTCCATTATAGGTAGCCTGAGTTGCCTCGGGCATTCCTGTGCCTCGGTTATCCCGGGTAATCCAGCCTTTAAGTCCACGTAAACGGCGAACTTCAGAAGCATGGCGTGCCTCTACAGAGTGTATTTGCAATGCGGCTGTCAGTATAGCTGCATTACCTTGTACAACCGGTGCCTGACCCTTGTAAGCGCGAACACCTGTATCTTCAAACGCTTGTGCTAATGCCGTAAATTGAGCATACACATTGAAGGGATCAAAAGCGCCACCTACAGTAAAATCAAACGTTGGTTTTTCGACAGGCGTGCCTCCAAGTGAACCTATGGTATCGATCAAAAAATCGACGTGTTGTTGCTCATGCTTTTGAATCTGCACAAAAATATCTCTATCCTTGCCAGATGGAATAAGCCCGCTCTGCCCTGTTCCCATGATATAATACTCATTTTCCAAATACTCTAAGGTAAGGGCAAAATTTAGTACATCTATCAACTCGTTGGTTGATTGTGCTTTAGCAGGAACAGACAAAGCACTGAAAAAACCCAAAGGAAGTGCCGAAACAGCCAACATTTTACTTACCTTTGTCATCTTACCAAAAACTTCTTTTCTGCTCAGAAGCGTATCTTTCGCCTCTTGCTCAAGTGTATCGTCGTCAAATTGACTTAAAAAATTTATCATACTCATAATAGTTTCTCTTTCTTAATTAAATATATCTTATTAGGGTTGTGGAAGGTTGCTGCCATTTAGCTGCTCAACTATAAAGCCCTGTGCAATGGCAAGTACTTGATTAGGAGTTCTAACCATTTCAAGTCCGTTACCATCTATAATATCATTTCCTGCAAACGATGTATTACTGCTGGCAATAATAGATCTGATTGCGGATGCATGGCGTGCCTCAACAGAAACAATTTTTCCGGCCTGTAATAGATAGTCGGGATTCTGAATAAGCTGCCCTGCGCCACCATAGGCTGAGACTCCGGTATCTTCGAGTGCCTGTGCTGTTGCCAAAACGCTTGCTCTGCTGGAAAAATTAACCATTGAGAAGTCAGGCGTTAATTCTGGAATTATTTGATTCGGAGCAACACTCGTCAGAGCCGCTTTAAACCAATCACGATGGGCAACCTCATGTTTACGCAAGTCATCTAAAATTTGCCCCTCTGCTGAGCTCATTCCACTGTAAGCAGAACTAAGTACTGCGGTAAAAAAAGCAGCTTCAAGTTGTTCGAGTGCATAAGCATAGTTCAAAATGCCTACGTCGCCAGATCCAAGGTTTACAATATCATCTTGATCATCAATGCTTGTAGATCGTTTAGAACAACTTAATAAACCAAATGATGTAGCAGCAGCTGCTGATAACCCTGTAAATTTGATAAAGCGTTTTCGAGTCACTTTTCCATTAATTATCTCCATTTTAATATCATTCATTTTATTTATATCCTATTAATTGATTTTTTATTTGAGTTATTTTTTTAATGGCTTTCATCACTACAAATAAATGATTTTTTAAAATTTTATACTTATAAAATTACATTTATTAATTATAGATTTTACATATTGAATGTATAATAATATGTAGCATTTCTAATGTAGTTTGTTTGAAGGGTTTGAATAGAAATAAAAAATCTATCTTACATTCCTCTAAATGAAGGCTTTGAAAAACACAGGCATTTTGTTTGTATTCAACGTGAGAGCAAAAAAAACGCAGTATCCCGAAGCGTTGGGATTAGAGGATTTTATTTTTGCGATAAGGCAGAAGACGGCCAATCAGCCAGCCGGCTGATACAAAGCCTTAAAATTACTGATGATAAACAAGCTAAATGAAATAGAAAGTGCGAATTATTTACCTGTTGTAGCTAATAAGTTTTTTGACATGATACTATCGTCAGATTTAGCTTTATATTTGCCGTCTGATAGTTGTGTTGCACTTATCAAGTCCCAAAAAATGAAAATCTTACTTTGATCGGTAAACAATTAAACCTACCAATAGTACTATTCCTGAAATCACGATTGGAAAAATATCTCCGGTAGTTACAGCTACATCTGCACCTAAAACAGAAAAAGATTCTGTGTCGGCCATGTATTGATAGCCAAAGAAAATTAGTCCTATTAATCCGGCTATACTCAAAATCATGCCAAGTGTTCGGTTCATTTCGTATCCAGTTTAGTGGTGTGTGTATGCGATAGGTGATCTTATATATTTCATAATCACTATAATTTTTTCAAGATGCGATACACATTCCACGTAATAATTTACACATATCACAGGTTTTGAGTAACCGGTTTCATACAATCATTACTTTCAGCCGCATAACCCATAATCTTCATCATTACTATTAAAAAGTTTGCATAGGTTCGCGGGATGATATGTGGATCGAATTGAAACACATAAAACCTGTATCTGTCAGTGGTAGTTATAAAACCTTCGCATTTGTTTAAATCAAATCATTATAAAACAGCTATTTGAATGGATTTTAAAGTACGAATTTAGAAAAAGCTACGTGATCATCTCTTTATAAATACCCATTGGTTTTCTTGCCGGAAAGCGATGAAAAACCATTCATTCACGTGTTTTTTGTGAATCAATTAAAAATGCTATATTAAATCTGTTTTATATAGACATGCTTTTTTATAAAAGTTTATATTAGAATTTATGAACCTTTAAAACTATTGACCATGAAATATGTGGTTACGCTATTTACTGCCATTATGCTGCTATCGATTCAGCTTCCGGCTTATGCACAGGATTTTTCGCCTAATGCGAATGAACAGAGTTTACTCGATTTAGTTGATGAAAATGAACAAATTCGGGTTATTGTTACGCTTGATATTCCATTCAGAACTGATGTATCCAATCAACCCGGGATGCTCGATCAGCAACGAGCCGCCATTGCTGCTACCACCAATCAAATACTCGAACGGAATCAGGATGCCGGATTTGAAAACGTGCGAACCTATAACAATCTGCCTCATATCGCCATGAATACCGACCGACGCGGGCTTATCGCACTGTTTAATGATCCTGATATCCGGGTTGTGCAAATCGATGAACTTTCAGCTCCTTTCATGGATGTCAGCAATGCCATTATCGGTTCACCTTTGGTTTGGGATCTTGGCTTTACCGGAGAAGGTACTGTGGTCGCTGTTTTAGATTCAGGTGTGGAAGTATCGCACCCCCATTTTAATGGCCAAGTAGTTACAGAAGCCTGTTTCTCAACTGTAAATACCAGCCTTGGTTCTACATCTCTGTGCCCTGATAGTACTGAAGAACAATTTGGCCCGGGTGCAGGTGATGATTGTGATACGGCCATTGCTGGCTGTGGTCACGGCACACACGTGGCGGGCACGATTGCCGGGAGCAGCACAAACGGCGGACGTGCTATTGATGGCGTGGCGTAGCAAAAGGTGCACAAATAATTGGGATACAGGTATTTTCTGAATTTGATTACACACATAGTGCTAATGTATGTGGAAACGGCGCAACTACTAATTGCATACGTACCTTCACATCAGATCAGATTGCAGCTCTGGACTGGCTTTATGATGAACGAGATACGTATAACATCGTCTCTGCAAACATGAGCCTCGGTGGCGGACAAAGTTTTTCTGCTTGTGACGATGATTCACGAAAAAATGCCATGGATTTACTTAAAGGTGCAAATATTGCAACAATAGTGGCATCTGGCAATAATGGATTTAAAGACTCGATTTCTTCCCCGGCTTGTATATCAACAGCTATTTCTGTTGGATCTACACAAACACCTAAATATAATAATCTTACACAAGATAATATTTCCAGCTTTTCCAATAGTGCAAATATTCTGGATGTACTTGCACCGGGTCAATTTATTGAATCATCTCTTCCAGACGGAACCTACGGGGCATATCAAGGAACGTCCATGGCCGCTCCTCACGTAGCCGGCGCGTGGGCGCTGTACCGTCAGGCTTTCCCTGATGCGACTGTTGACGAAGTACTAACTGCTTTAAAAGATCATGGCGTACCGCTGACCGATACAAACGGTATCACCAAACCACGTATTCAGATCGACGCTTCAATGCTGAATACAGAAACAATAACATCCTTGAACGGCACCAATCAAGGCTGGCGACAGCTCGGTTCTCCTATTCAGGGAACCACCTACAGCGAAATGTTCAGCAGTATCTGGACTCAGGGATTCACAGGTGCAAATATTACAACGGGCATTTCAAATATCTACACTTATGACGAAGCTACCCGTTCCTATTCTGCGCCGGATGATGCAGCAAACGTTATTGGAACATCCGCAACTGACGGTAACTCAGCTGCAAAAGCATTACTGGTGTATGTCTTCGAAGATGATAATTTCGATGGAACCCCCGATGCATGGCCAAAGCCTCTGAATGTGACCGGTGTTCCGAATACTGGAGATAAAGTTATCACTTTATCACGTACAGAAATGGGTGATGATGACGAGGGCTGGCACATGGTCAGTAATCCTTTCCCTTTCAGTCTGGACTGGACAAAAGTACATGCTGATGCAACAGATATCCACGCAAATATATACGTATGGGATGCCAACAAAACCGGTGGAGCCGATTATTTTGACACAGGAACTCGTGGCGGTTGGTATGGTTATATTGCTCCATTTCAGGGGTTTTGGGTTCAGGCAATGGCTCATGATGCTACACTTTCATTTAAGAGCGATCATATATCAACGGTAACCGGAAACTTATATAATGATGAACTTGAGGAAGGTTTAGATATAATCTTATCTCATGGTGAATTAGAAACCAAGACCGGTATTTATTTTGATGATGATAAATCTCAATTACCGGAACTCTATAATGTTTACCGTTTATCCAGCTTGTCACCGGAATTTCTTCACCTGTTTACCACCGATGAACACTCAAATTCATCATGGTTGACACAATATTTGCCCCACTCAGATTTTACATCAAAAACGGTGCCTTTACATCTGCATTCCACAAATAGTGGTACTTTTTCTCTGAAAATTGGAGAAATAAACCTCCCGGAAGGAATGGAAATTCTATTGATTGATCATCACACAAACAGGACAGTACCTGTCAATGAATCATTTGCCTATAATTTTTTTGTTGAAGATGAAGATGCAATTGGATTAAACACAGACGCAGTCATATCTCCGGTTGAGTGGCTAAATCAGAATAAACATTCGGTTTCTTTGAATGAAGATTCACCGGAACACCGATTTAGCCTGATAATAAATCAGGTGTTCACGTCCACTGAAACGAATCAGGATCTTCCAACTGTTTTTAATTTGAGCCAAAATTATCCGAATCCGTTCAACCCAACTACACAGATTCAATACGATTTGCCTTTCACATCTGATGTGTTACTTGAAGTTTTTGATATAACCGGTAAGAAGGTTTCTACTTTAGTGAGTGAAAACCAAAATGCAGGAACACACACCATTCGTTTTGATGCTTCTTCACTTTCCAGCGGAGTGTACATCTACCGAATGGAAGCGTCCGGTTTTATACAAACACAAAAGATGACACTCATTAAATAATTAACACTTTACGAAGTGCTCCGGAACATAGTCGATCCTTCCGTATCCACTACGCTCCGCTCAGGAGTTGGTTGAGTTATCACCTATCGCAAAAACGAGCGACGTGTTAGGTCTTTAAGCACCTGACACGTCTTTTTCCAGAGAAATTGCAATCAACTTGCACATCTTTATTCTACAATTTTGCTTCGTTCCAGACCTGTCAGGAGTTGGGAATCCTGACAGTCGCGCTTTATCATGCAATAAATCTTGGTACTTTAATTTTTGCGCATTATACTATTTTATGGCAAATTGATTTGCTGTTAACATTCGCAAGTAACCATAATTCATATATGAAAAAAGTACTCCTCCTTACTTCCATTCTCTTTTTTATTTTTGGGATTGATTATTCGGTATCACAATCAAACAATCCTCACATTCTGGACATGCGGGAGCGCGCCCGTGTGATTGATGAATACACCGTTCATCGTCTGGATACGCTGGTTCCGGAACTCATGCGCCGTGAAGGAATTGATATGTGGGTTTTGGTTGCGCGCGAATATAACGAAGATCCCGTATTATTAACGATGTTACCGGCAACCTGGCAGTCATCGCGACGAACCACTATTCTCATTTTCTTTGATCCCGGAAATGATGAACCGGTTGAGCGTTTGGCTGTGGCGCGTTACAACATCGGCTTTTTTGAAACACAATGGTTTGTTGATGAAGAACCCGACCAATGGAAACGGTTTGGAGAAATTGTGGCGGAAAAAAATCCCAAAAAGATTGGGGTAAATTTTTCAACGCATCACGCGCTTGCCGATGGCATTGCCTACACCGATTTCATGAATCTCAAAAACAGTCTGTCGGATGATTTGCAAGGACGAATTGTTTCGGCTGAAAATCTCGCCATCGGATGGTTAGAAACCCGAACACCTCAGGAGATGGTTCTCTACCGTCAAATCAACCGGATTGCGCATCATATTATAGCAGAGGGATTATCGGAGGCAGTCATTACACCCGGTGTTACTACAACCGCTGATGTGCAATGGTGGTATCGTGAGCGAATCAGGGAATTGAAACTTTCGGCTTGGTTTCATCCGTCCGTACAAGTTATTCGAAGTGAACAGGAAGAACACACCGGCGATTTTTCCGGCTCGTATGACCGAAATGTGATTATGCCCGGCGATATTATCCACATGGATTTTGGAATTACCTATTTAAGAATGAGTACTGATACACAGCGTAACGCGTATGTTTTAAGACCCGGTGAAACAGAACCACCTAAACAATTACAAGACGCCCTTAAAATCGGGAATCGTTTGCAGGATATTTTAACGGGTGAATTCAAAACCGGTCGGACTGGTAATGAAATCTTAAAAGCAGCACTCGATAAAGCAAAATCAGAAAATATAAACGCAACCATTTACACACACCCGATTGGCTATCAGGGTCATGGAGCCGGTTCAACCATTGGTTTGTGGGATGCACAAGGGGGAGTTCCCGGAGCAGGCGATTATCCGCTCTATCCGAATACCGTCCATTCTATAGAATTGAATGCTGAAGTTTTTATCCCCGATTGGAACCGAAATATTCGGATCATGCTGGAAGAGGATGCTTTTTTTGATGGCGAAAAAGTGGAGTATGTGGATGGAAGGATGACCGAGTTTTACTTGATTCCTCGGCAGTGATTGATTGCGGAAACTACGTTTTCTAGGCGCGAGTGTAGCTCATGGACAGGAATTTTGAACCATGAGGGCGCGAGGGCACAGAGGCTCAATGATCAGATGTAGCATTTTTTGAGTAGTGACTAAAAACTGAATAAATAGATTGAACAAAACCATTCAAATCAATAAATCTGAATGGTTTTACTACTATTAAATCTCAAACGGTTTATTCTTTTCCCACCAGCGCCAGCCACGCAAAAGACCAACAAGCGTTTTTGAATCGGTGATGTCATTTGAATCGATTAGTTCGAGCGCGTCTCTAAATGAAATCCGATGATGCGTAAGAAACTCATCTTCATCCATGTTTTTGGGCGTCTCAGTTAAGCCCCAACCAATATACAAATGAATGACTTCATCCGAATATCCTATGACCGGATGATAATGCCCCAGGCTTACCAAATGTTCGCATTTCAAACCGGCTTCTTCTTCCAATTCCCGCACTGCCGTTACTTCGGGAGGCTCACCAGGATCGAGTTTGCCGGCAGGAATTTCCAAAAACGTCTTTCTTAAGGGATAGCGGTATTGACCCAAAAGCATGATATCACCATTATCAAAAACGGGGATTACAGCTGATGCGCCCGGATGTTTAATATATTCCCGAACCGATTCTGTATTGTCGGGCAGAATTACATTGTCGCGCCAGGCCTTAATGAGAACACCATCATATACATATTCTGAAGAATTTGTTTTCTCTTCAAGCTTTTTAGATTCTTCAATCCAGTTCTTAATGAATTTCACTATTTTACGTATTACATTTTTATTTGATATAATCTACATTTGCTAACAATACACTTTTGGAATCGGTTCAACAAATAAAATCTGAAAATATCAGAATATCCAAAAAAATCTTAACAGCCGGAAACGTCTTGTCAGTACTGCGTGTACTGACACTTCCATTTGTAATATGGGCACATCAGGCCAATGAGCTTCAACCAAACCTGCTGTTATTTGCGTTGGTTGCCTTTATTGTACTTACCGATTACTTAGATGGATTTTTTGCGCGAACGCTCGATCAGGTCAGCGAAATGGGGAAATGGCTTGATCCGCTGGCCGATAAACTCTGCGCCGTTGTATTGTTCACCTATGTTTGGTGGATTGGGATGATTCCAATGTACCTTTTCGGGCTGGTTATTTTCAGAGATGCCATGATTCTGATTGGCTCTTTATTAATTAAGAAAAAACGCGGTAAGGTGGCTATGTCTGTAATGACAGGAAAAATTACCGTTTTTATTTTGAGCCTCTACTGGATTTCACTGGTCTTTTTCCCCTCTTACGATACCATTATAAACGTTTTTAAACATGCCAGTACCTTTATGCTCATCTTCTCTGGTGGGGTGTATATCGTTAGGGGATTCAGAATTTTAAACGGTGCCGATTTTAAATAATTCAACAACAATACACTGCTACTTGAGCGTGCATACAACATCATTTATCATTTTATAACCTCGTATATTGCCCGACATAAATAAATGACGATTAATTCTATCGGAACAAAAATTTAACTATGAGTTTTTTTGAAAAAATAGGTTTTAAGAAAAAGGAAGAGAAACTTCAGGAAGGGCTCGAAAAAAGCCGTTCAGGATTGCTTGGTAAATTGGGCAAAGCCATTGCGGGTAAGGATAAAGTTGATGATGATGTCCTTGATGATTTAGAGGAAGTATTGATTACCTCTGATGTAGGCGTTCAAACCACACTCAAAATCATTAAACGGATTGAAGAACGTGTAGCCCGTGATAAATACCTGAATACATCAGAGTTAAATACCATCCTTAGGGAGGAAATCATTGGCCTTTTAAAAGAAAGCGATGCCGATAAACCTGCCGAATTCGATGCATCATTCCAGCATAAACCCCATGTTGTGATGGTGGTGGGTGTGAATGGCGTTGGTAAAACAACTACCATCGGGAAGCTTGCCTGGAATTATAAAGGTGCTGGTAAAAGCGTTATTCTCGGTGCGGCTGATACGTTTCGTGCTGCTGCCGTCAATCAGCTAAAAATCTGGAGTGAACGCGCCGGAGTTCCCATTGTTCAACAGGGGCAAAATGCGGATCCGGCTGCCGTAGCATACGATTCTGTTGCCTCTGCGAAATCGAAAGGAGCCGATGTTGTTTTGGTGGATACCGCCGGACGGTTGCATAACAAAGTCTCGCTTATGAACGAGCTTACTAAAATCAAACGGGTGATGGGGAAAATCGTTGAAGGCGCACCGCATGAAGTTATCCTCGTTTTAGATGCCTCCACCGGACAAAACGCCATGCAGCAGGCAAAGGCTTTTACCGCCGCTGTTGAAATTACAGGGCTGGCACTCACCAAGCTCGACGGTACAGCAAAAGGCGGTATTGTTATCGGTATTTCTTCCGAACTTGAAGTTCCTGTCAAATATATTGGCGTTGGTGAAAAAATTGAGGATTTACAGGTTTTCGACCGGGTAGCATTTGTGAATGCCCTCTTTAATAAAAACAGCTGAGTTTATAGGGAGATGGAATGAATGATGAAAAAAATTATCCTGTATTTTATTACCGTTCTTATCTCTGTAACCCTGCTCGTATCCCTGATTTTTCAGCAGGAAATTAGGCAACTCTATCAAACGATTCGCTTGTTTGAAGAAGACAGGATTGTTCACAACTTCTCACACATGGCCGATATTTTCCCCACAATTGAAGTAGAACGAAGCGGGCCGGTCTATTCATTTCAGAATGATCCAAAAGCGTTACCTGATTCTTTTTGGTATAATGGCCGGAATCATAGTATCCAAAATTGGATTGACGAAACACGGACAACCGCCTTACTCGTCGTCCGCGACAGTTCCATCACCTATGAATCCTATTTTCTGAATACCAATGAAATGGATAAACGGATTTCCTGGTCCATGTCCAAGAGTTTTCTGAGCGCGCTGTTTGGTATTGCTGTTTCTGAGGGCTTCATCCCCGATTTGAATGTAGCAGCAACGGAATTTGTGCCGGAGTTAAAAGGAACGGGTTACGATGGCATCACCATTAAAAACCTGCTTCAAATGAGCAGTGGCATTTATTTTAATGAAGATTATGGCGATTTCAACAGCGATATCAACCGGTTTGGTCGTGCCATAGCTCTTGGAGATTCATTCGATGAATTTGCCGCCTCACTGCAAACTGACCCTGAGCGAAAACAAGGAACCTATCTGCATTATGTAAGCATAGACACACATGTGCTGGGAATGGTTTTGAGGGCAGCAACTGGAAAACCATTAAAAGAGTTTTTTGAGAAAAAAATCTGGTCGAAAGCCGGTTTTGAGTACAATGCCCATTTTATTGCAGACGGTACAGGGGAGCCGATGGTTTTGGGTGGATTAAATATGACTACCCGGGATTACGCCCGTTTTGCCACGCTCATACGCGATGAAGGAAAACGATTCGGGTCGGAAATAATACCCTATGATTGGCTTGTCGATAGTCTGACACCCGATGCACCGCACCTGTTGCCCGGGAAGCGCGATAACGCCACAACTCCATTTGGATACGGTTACCAATGGTGGATTCCGGAACGCGACGAGGGCGAACCTGTGGATTTTATGGGAATTGGTATTTATGGTCAGTATATGTACATCAACCCGGAACTTGATATAGTAATTCTAAAAAACAGCGCTGACCTTGATTTTGAAGCCAATAATTTTGAAAGTGATACTATAGCAACGTATGCATTTCGGGCAATTGCTGAAAGTCTGTAAACTGCCTCAACGTAAATGAATGAAGAGATTTCTTCAAGCGAATGGCAATGTTTATTGATTTAGAAACTGTACGTTCATTAAAAACGGTGTAAAGAATTGTAGCCGGTTGAAAGAGTATCCTTTCATAAAAAAAGGAATAAAGCGGAAAGCTGAAAGACAATTCCTCCAATCATTCCCATGAAACGTTTCGCATTTTATTACATAAACATGGGAACCCCATATTTACAAAAACGTTTATGTTCTGTAACCAAGTCCGGTAAATCGTTTCAACTCATTTAATTAACAACCATTGACACAAGATACCAGGGATGCTTTTGGCACTCAACCCCTCGGTGCATTACTCCGAAAACAGGCCATACCTGCTTCTGCCGGTATATTGGTGATGTCAATATATGGTATTGTAGATACTATATTTGTGGGATTGTGGGTGGGTCCACTCGGAATAGCGGCTATAACAGTTGTGCTGCCTATCACTTTTTTAATTGCAAGTGTGGGGATGGCTATCGGAATTGGGGGTTCGTCCATAATTTCCAGGGCTTTTGGAGAGGGAGAGGATGATAAGGCTTACCGCACTTTTGGAAATCAGATAGGTTTAACACTGATGCTGGGTATAGTGTTTGTAGCAGCCGGATTCATTTTTATTGATGAAATACTTAGTCTGTTTGGTGGCCGCGGAGATGTTACCGAACCAGCCCGGGAATATTTTGCTATTGTGCTGATTGGTGTACCGTTTCTCGCCATTGCCATGATGAGTAATAACGTGATTCGCGCGGAAGGGCACCCAAGAGTGGCTATGTTTACCATCATGATACCAGCGGTTGTCAACATTATTCTGGATCCTGTTTTCATCATTTGGCTTGATATGGGTTTGGCCGGAGCAGCATGGGCTACAACTATTTCTTACATGGCAAGTGCTATATTTGCCGCATGGTTTTTTATGTTTGGCGGATCTCAAATGAAATTGAAACGCTCCTATCTGAAACCAAATCTGGCTATTATTCGCGAAACGGCTTCACTGGGATCCGTAACACTTGCCCGACAGGGAACCATAAGTGTGTTATCTATTGTATTGAATAACTCACTTTTTTTCTACGGGGGCGAATTGGGCTTATCCATTTATGGCATTATTTCACGTTTAATGATGTTTGCGAATTTTCCGGTTTTGGGCATCACACAAGGTTTTATTCCGATAGTTGGATTCAATTATGGGGCCAAGCTGATGGATCGGGTGCGAAAAATCATCAGGCTTTCAATGGTCTCCGCAACGGGTATAGCAGTATTTGTTTTTTCAGGAATAATGATTTTTACGCCTCAAATCATTTCCATTTTCACAACAGATCAACAGCTTATTGACTCAACTGTTTCCGCATTACGACTGGTTTTTCTCGCTACTCCGCTCATTGCTGTAAACTTATTGGGAAGCGCCTACTTCCAGGCAATCGGAAAAGCAAAACCTGCACTTATTTTGGCATTATCAAAGCAGGGCTTCCTGTTGATTCCGCTTGTTTTCTTATTACCGCTTCAATTCGGGATTACGGGTATTTGGATTTCATTCCCGATAGCAGATTTGGGCGCTGCATCAATTACAGCATATTACTTGTGGTGGACAAGAAGAAAAGGTAAATCCAGTTAAGAACCCAGCCTTACTTAGATTCAAAGTAGCGGGCATTTTCGAATCGCCTATACGTCCTCAACAACTTGCCGCATGGTTTCCATATCAATTGGTTTAGATAAAAAACGATCTTTTAAACCATTTTTTTCGGCCAGGGCAAAATCATCCGGACTCAAAGAACTCGACAATATGAAAATATCTGTCGGTTTATGGGAAGGTAATTTCTTGAATGCTTCGAGAAAATCCCATCCTGTCCAAATGGGCATATTTATATCCAGAAAAATTAAATCCGGAAGGGGCTCATTTTTTCGAAGGTTTTCTTCAAATGTGTCGAATGCTATTTTCCCGTTTCCAAATGACAAAACCTTGCCCACCCTGTCTATTTTTTCAAGGAATTTTCTTAGTAAAAAAACTTGTACCTGATCATCTTCAATCAGGCAAACGGTTAATGTATTCTTCATCTACCAAATATAAGGTGAAATCAATTCCATTAGTTGGTTTTTTTTAATTTATTCTTTTCTTTGAGTAAAACCTGCCCCATTACTACTATTTACAGACAACGTTATCAGTTCCTTAAGTCAATATTAGGATAAATCTAAATTAAATCTTATATTAAAATAAATTAATTATTGTCGCTGAACAATTCTTTTTTCTTAATGTTTTTGGGAACACCTTGGAAGAACAAACCCTGCAATACCGACTCCAACTGGAGCAATTTACCGCAAGAACATCAATGCGGTTTATCAATACCTCTTTTGCGGGTATTGATGATGCTATTAATGAAACCCTTCGCGAAAGTGGTGAGCTAACCGGAGCCGATCGGGTTTATATTTACATGCTTAATAAAAAAAGCAATACATGGAGCAATATCTATGAATGGTGTTCAGATGGTACTTCTCCACACATAAAGCAAAAGCAGAATATCAGCCTTAATGATGTTCAATGGTGGATTCAAAAACTTCAACATCTTGAAGTTGTCAATATTCCAACAATAGATGCTATCCCGAAACATGCGGTAAAGGAGCGCCTGTCGTTTGAAGAGCAGAAAATTAAATCTGCGGTGGTAGTTCCTATTTCCTGGCGTAAAGAGTTGGTAGGGCTAATCGGTTTTGATTGTGACAAAAAGCACCGTAACTGGTCCGATTATGATCAACAGGTTTTGGGCATTCTGGCCAATACGCTTGCTTTGGTAATGGAGCGTAAAAAATCGGAGACGGAGCGAATTTTCCAATTGCGCTTTCAAGCATTGCTTACGGAAACTTCCGCACGTTTTGTGAATAATTGTCCGGAAACCTTCGATACATCTATATCTAAAACATTAAAGTCAGTAGCTGAGTTTTTCTCCGCACAACGGGCATATATTTTTGCCTTTGATGATGAATCCGGCACGTACAGCACAACTCATGAATGGTATTCTTCATCGGCCAATTCTTTTAAAGAGGAAATGCAGAATATTTCTTTTAAAGAGTATCCATATTGGTTTAATATGTTTTTGAAGAATAACATTATCATTATTCCGGATACAGAAAAAATTCCTGCTGAGGGAGTAAAAGAAAAGGCCTTTTTGCATGCTCAAGGTGCCAGAAGCATGATTTGTGTTCCGATTATTGCCAATGATAAACCGTTCGGATTGTTTGGGATAGATTTGACTGAAGTGGGGGATGGATGGGATCAAACCTATATTGAATCCTTCCGGCTAATTTCCACAATCATTTCAGACATTCTGTTGAAAAATGATGCGGAAAACAGGCTCTCGAAACACAGCTCCTTACAGAATATTTTGCTCGGCCTCTCTACCCGCTTAATAAATCTATCATTCGATGAAGTTAAAGAAGCAGTTGATACCAGCCTTGCTGAAATTGGCGCTCATGTAAACGCTGATCGCGCGTATATTTTTAAATTCGATCCCGATAACCAAGTGGTTGTGAACACTTATGAATGGTGCGGAAAGGGAATAACTCCACATATTGATGATCTTCAGGCAGTCCCCATTTCAATAATTCAGGATTGGTACGATGCTCATAACAAAGGTGATGGAATTGTGATTAATGACGTGGATGCGCTACCCGACGGAATGGAGCAAAAAGAAGTTCTGAAAATGCAGAATATAAAGAGTGTGGCATCATTCCCCATGATTTCAGGAAACGAATATTTGGGATTTGTCGGATTCGACTCGGTTCAGAAAAAACACTACTATTCGGATGAAGAACTCAGCATTTTAAATGTATTTGCTCAAATGCTGGTTAACATCAACAAGCGATTCAGTTTGCAATTAGAATTGGTTCAGAAAAGCGAGGAAGCTGAACGAGCAAATATGGCCAAGTCAGAATTTTTGGCCAATATGAGTCATGAAATTCGCACTCCGCTCAATGGGGTCATTGGTTTTATAGAGATGTTGAATTTCACACACCTCAGTAGCGAGCAATTCCGGTATGTACAAAGCGCCGCCCGCTCCGCCGATAGTTTGATGAATATCATTAATGATGTGCTTGATTTATCTAAAATTGAAGCCGGCAAATTAGAGTTGGATGAAACGATGACCGATATCCATACCATTGCACGGCATTCGGTAGATATTTTACGCTACACAGCGGTTAAAAAGGGTTTATTAGTTCGCTTAAAAATTGACAAAAACGTTCCGTATAGCGCCAAAATTGATCCCCTGAGAGTTAAACAAATACTGGTAAATCTGGTTGGAAACGCTATTAAATTCACCGAAAAAGGATCTGTAGATGTACGGCTTTCATTCCGTGAGCATTCATCAGAAACCGGTGAATTTCTTTTTGAAATAGAGGATACCGGAATTGGTATTTCTGAGGAACAAAAGAATCGTTTGTTTAAGGCTTTTTCACAAGCTGATTCAACCACATCCCGAAAATTTGGTGGTACCGGACTTGGATTGGTAATATCAAACATGCTTGCTAATAAAATGGGCAGCCGTATTGAACTGGAAAGCACAGCCGGCCAGGGTAGTTGTTTCTATTTTAAACTTAAAAAAGACTATAGCCATGAACAAACCGGCTCATCTTATGAGGGAACTACTCTTGAATTTGCCTCCGATATTTTAAATACGAAAAGTATTCCCGATCCGGTAATCCTGATTGCTGAAGATATTGAGCTGAACCGGCAGCTGTTTTCATCCATGATTTTTAAGTATTTTCCAAGAGCCACCATTGTAGAAGCATTCAATGGAAATCAGGCTGTATTGCTGTATAAAGAACATCAACCGGACATAATTTTTATGGATATCCAAATGCCGGTGATGAATGGGTACGAAGCCTGTACACTCATTCGTGAAGAGGAAGAAAAAACAGGAACCCATACACCAATTATAGCCCTCACAGCAGGAGCTTTTTCCAGTGACAAAGAAAAAAGCTTAAATCATGGTATGGATGCCTATATTTCAAAACCCTATAAATCAACAGATATTGCAGATATTATTCGTAGCTATATGAAAGATAAAGCTTTACCTACCCCGCAACCCATCGTAAACGGAACTCATACTGAAGGTGAGTTAATGCATTTTGATAAAGAAGGATTAATCAAAAGACTGGATGGTGACCTTGAACTTCTGGATCAGTTTCTCGAAATGGGTTTTAGTGAAATGGAACCCAAATTAAATGAAATAAACGGTTATTTGGAAGAATCAAACTGGAAATCCCTCCACCACGAAGCTCACAGTATTAAAGGGATTCTAAAAAGTCTTAGTTTGAACAAAATGGGTGCCCTTGCGGAACGTCTGGAAAAATGTGCGAAAACGTATCTTGAAAACCCAAATCCTGCAAATGAACTCGCTACCACCCAAAAATGCCGCGAGCTCATGACCCAAATCTTTGATGAGCATAAATACCTTCAGATGTTAGATTTTTCGGTGAGTTGCTGAGTTTTTTGGAACCAACAATCCCCCATTTCTCTTCCAAAAATAAAATTGAACATTTGTAACATTTTTGTATTGCATATCAATTCAGAATTCGTTTAAATTAACGTATGAATTTTAAATCACTCAACACAGCCAATCTTTCTAACCGACTCCGCCGCCGATAAGGGCGTTGAAATGAGTGTGTAGTTCCATCTGGAACCTCTTTCTTTAAGCCCGTTCAATTCTTTTTTGGACGGGCTTTTTTTATGCTTTCCTCTTTTCAACTTTCAAACCAAACCTATATCAATGCTATGAAACATGTACTTACACTTACCAATTTTGCCGCTGACGAAATTCAGCACATACTCGATCTTTCGGTGGAATTACAGGAATCGGGTGAGCCGGTTCTGAAGAACAAACACGTTCTTTTTGTGTTCGAAAAACCATCTCTGCGAACGTTACTGGGCACCGAAGTAGCTATTAATCAATTGGGTGGCCATGCTGTTCACACCAGCCCCGATATTATGCTTTCGAAGGGAAAAGACGTGCAATTCAGTTGCCGGGAGTCTATGAAAGATACCATCATGAATGTTTCGCAGTGGTGCGATGCCATTTTCGCCCGGGTTTTCTCTCACGATACGTTGCTGGAAATGGCGGGCTTGAGTCCCATTCCGGTTGTGAATGCACTTTGCGAAAAATATCATCCCATGCAGGCATTGGCCGATGTACTCACCATTCAGCAGCATTTTGGTACATCTCAAAATATTACACTCACATTTATTGGAGATGCCAACAATGTGGCCTGTTCCCTTTTTGAGTGCTTACTTAAACTGGGGCATCATGTTCGGTGGGCGGGTCCAGTGGCTTACAGTTGGAATGAAACAGCCATCACTCACTTTCAAACGCTTGCATCACTGCATGGCGGCTCTTTTGTATGGTCAAACACTCCCGATGATGTGCTTCCCGGTTCCGATGTGGTCTATACCGATACGTTTGTTTCTATGGGTGAAGAACAACGGGCAGAGACGAAAATCGCGCATTTTGTGGGATATCAGGTGAATGAAGCTATGATGAAAAAAACCGCACAGGAGTCCGTTTTCATGCATTGTCAGCCTGCACACCGTGGCGTAGAAGTGACCGATGGAGTTATTGACCATCCTCTTTCACTCGTAAAAAAACAGGCCTTTAACCGGATGGTTTCCTCTAAGGGCGTTTTTGCCAGCCTTATCAGCACAGAACATTTCATTCAGAAAGCTGAAGTAGCTTAATCTTCTGTCTTAATCTTTTTAAAATCCAAACACTACCAACCTTCAAACATATCATGAACAATCAAACAACCTATCAAAAAACAGCTTCGCATGAAGCACACAAAGGAACCTTCAAAACGTGTCTGTTACTGTATTCCGGCGGACTCGACACCAGCGTTATGCTGAAATGGATTCAGGAGGAATACGAATGTGATGTCATTGCTCTCACTATTAATATTGGTCAGACAGCTGACAATCTGGAGAAAATTAAAGAAAAAGCGTTGTTCCTCGGGGCTAAAGATGCTTTTGTGGTGGATGCCCGCGACGATTTTGCGCAACTTTGTGCGGAAGCTGTAAAATCGAATGCCGATTATCAGGGCGGATATGCGCTTGGGTGTCCTTTAGGGAGGGTCATGATTTCGAAAATTGCTGTTCAGGTAGCAGCTGAGATGAATTGTCAGGTGATAGCGCACGGATGCACCGGCAAAGGAAATGATCAGGTTCGGTTTGAAGGATATATCACCACCTTAAATCCGGAATTGAAAATCATTGCACCCGTTCGTGAATGGGCCATGGGAAGAGAAGAGGAAATAGCCTATGCCGAAGCCAATGGCATCCCCGTTGAGCAAACACAAAAAGCGCCCTATTCGTATGATGAAAACATGTGGGCAAACACCGGCGAAGGCGGCGAAATTGAAGATCCGGGAAAAATCCCACCTCTTGAAAATATCCTGAAATGGTGTAACACGCCTAAGCAAGCTCCGGATGAAGAAGAGCTGCTTCGGATTCAGTTTGAAAAGGGGATTCCGGTTGGAATTAACGGGTTGTCGTTTTCTCTATCAAACATCATTGCTCAATTGAATGCGAAAGGCGGCGAACACGGAGTCGGATATTTTCATTTGATTGAAGACCGTATCGTTGGGCTGAAAGTCCGCGGTGTGTATGAAAATCCGGCTGCACATATTCTTATTCAGGCACATAAAAACCTGGAGCAACTCGTATCAACGAGAGAAGAAAACGAATTAAAAACGCTGATGGATCAAAAGTGGGCGTATTTATGCTATGGCGCCAAATATTTTGAACCGGTGATGGATAACATACGTGCCTTCATCAATGAACAAAATAAAAAAGTTACCGGCGAAGTAACCCTGCGTTTATACAAAGGAAATTGCGAAGTCGTGGCACTAACCTCGCCTTACTCCCTGTTTGATGAAAACCTGGCGACATTTAATACCTCCGCGCATTTCAATCAGAATGCATCAGCCGGATTCATTGAATTGTGGAATTTGCCACAAAAAACTGCTTATCAATTGAAAAAAAAGCAAATGGAAGCCGTACCTCAACCTGCATAAATTTCCTACCCAAAAACCGGCAGCGCAAACATGCTGCCGGTAATGGAAGGCTTTGCATCAGCCGGCTGGCTGATTGCCCGTCTTCTAATGGTTAAGCTTGACGGATTGCGCAACTATTTTCCTACAAATCATTTTAAAAAGCCATGAATGCACGAATGTATCTATGTATTCGCGGCACTTGCATAAACCAGATTATTCACAAAGATATTTTTTTGTGAGCAAGGCGAAGGACAAAAAGCATAGCATACAATTAGCTGAAAATTATATACGTGAATGTTACGGCATTAAATAAAGAATAATTGACATGCTATGAATCCTGAAAAAATAGTACCTTTTGCAGAATTAACGTAATTGGACTTTTTGCAGATGGATTCGAACCACTTTTATAAAGACTTAAAGAGCTTCAGTAATTTTAAAGATGTTACAGACGACCAAATTTTTTGTGCAGCGCCCATAAACTGGACGCTCATACTAACAGACGTTAAGGACTCAACACAAGCTATAGCAACCGGTCACTACAAGGATGTAAATCTGATTGGTGCCGCTTGTATCGCCACAGCCACAAATTGTCTGCAAGACATAGAAATACCGTATGTATTTGGAGGTGATGGAGCAGCTATGCTCGTTCCCGATCATAAAGTACAAGTAGTGGTTAATGCTCTGACTGATATCCGTGATCTTGCAAAAAATCGTTATGAAATGCTCCTGAGGATTGGATTCATTAAAGGCCATGAAATTCAAAAAGAGGGTAAACGAATTGAAATTGCTAAATATGAAATAACCAAAGGCAGACATATTGCTATTTTCAGAGGTGACGGACTGAAATTCGGAGAAGAAAAAATCAAAGAAGAGGACTCACCATTCGTGGTAAAAACAGTTGCGAAATCTTCGGCTGATCTATCCGGGCTTTCATGCCGCTGGTATCCTGTCAAGAATAAGAATGGCGTCATTCTTTCCATAATGATTATGGCGAGGAAGGATAAAAAAGAGGCGTATAAAAAAATACTTGACCATCTATACTTGATGTGCGACAATACATTAGAGAATCTAAACCCGGTCGATCACAATCTGAGCTCCTACAAATCGATGTGGGAATGTTTCAAAGATGAACGCAAACTGCATGATAGCATGTGGACAAAAAGCTTCTGGAAACGAATTAAGGAAATCTTCTTCGCCGTTCTGATTTTCAAGCATAATTTCCGGTTTATTCCATTCGATGCCGATGCATACCTGACATCTATCAGAACCCATTCTGACTACAAAAAATTTGATGATATGCTCAGAATGATTATTGATGTCAGCCCTGAACAAGAACAAAAGCTCACCTCATTTTTGGAACAGGAACACAAAAACGGAACCATATTCTACGGAATCCACTCATCCCAAGCCTCCTTGATAACCTGCTTTGTAAAAAACATGAATGAAGGCGGGCATATCCATTTTGTTGATGGCGAAGACGGTGGCTACGCCAAAGCAGCAATCTTTATGAAAGCGCAGATACAGAAGGTGGAAGAAGGTTTGCTGAGATAGGTGTCAGGCTATAGAATAGACTTGTGGTTTACTCGTAAGTTCAGTCAGAATTGCATGTTGAGCGGAAGGTGTGTAATAAGCGCGAACGGCAAGACTGTACATTTGTTGAACAGTCTTATTCATATTTATAAAACGTGCCTGAGAGCATTCTTTCGCCAACATAGAGTAAAGTTGTACCATAAAAGAACGAGACGTAAACTCAATACCAAAAAAATGAAGAACTTGTTTTGAAGGGTTTATATGCATAAGGTATTCGAGGATTTTATTTTTGTGATAAGGCAGAAGACGGGCAATCAGCCAGCCGGCTGATGCCAAACCTACCATAATATGCCAATCATATCGCCCATCGCCATTTAATCCCGCTTCATCGCATGGTAAAAGCATCCATCAGGATTCTCGATTTCTAACAACTATAAGGGCACTCAAAACACATCTTGGCACTTGCCTGAATTCAATAATAGCCACTAATCTGTAACTTTAAACCTTATTTTTGTTTATCTCAAAAAAACTTTATAAACTAAGCATCTTACATACAGCATTTCTACATACATAAATCATATCATGGATTAGCATTATGATACCTAAAACTATTCATCGATTACATACTGTTTTTACAGTTTTTATATACATATTAACAGTTGGTATTCATCATTCAGCAACTGCTCAAAGCGTAAATCCGGGCGACGTTGAAGTTGATTTGGAAATGTTACCTATCGTTACCAATGCGCAGTCACTTTCATTAGCACAACTTGGAATTGATTCAAAAGGTGCCGGGAATCAGCTTTTTACTATGGTCATTGAAAACCGCACGAGTAACGCAATTTCCGAGTTGTATTTATCCGCAAGTGTTAATGCTGCCGGTGTCGGAAAATTGGTTGAGTTGGAAATGAATGGCCCATTTAGCCTGACTGCCAATCAGATTGTTATTGCTAATAATAATTCATTGCAAGAGGGGATTCCGGGTGTACCTGAACGTTTGGGATCGACCGGTGATCTCACCCCTGAAGGAGAAGACTTTATCAATGACTTGAAAGGTTCTACTCAGTTTCCTGATTTAGTTTACACTGTTACGGTTCAGATTCATTTTGGCGGGCCGAAGGGGCAGGGGATTCTAATATCAGAATCGGTTGCAAGTATTCCCACAGAAGTTTTAAACGAAGAAATAGATGTCTTTCTGGTTCAACCCGGTGATGCTATTGGTGCAGATGCTCCTCCTGTTTTAATTCAATACCCAACCTACAGATGGGAAGGCACTCCGCGTACACTCTATCGATTGATTGTTGTTGAAGAAACCGAAGGCCAGACTCCTGAATCTCTTTTGCAGGCTTCCCTAAGTTCAGACCCGGTAATAGCGCAAAACATTCCGGCAGATTACAGTCTTCCGCTTTCCGCCAATGGTGATTTATTAGAGTTTGAAATGATAGATGCTCTGATTTTCAACACGGCGTTTAATTATCCTGCCGGTGGCAGCGCTCAGCAACTCAAACAGGGTTCCACGTATTATTGGCAGGTTTTTGCTTTAAACAGCACACCTTCAGGTGTTCAATCTCAAGCATCAGAAATATATGAGTTCACTATTGGGTCAGGCGGGACTGCTGATGGAGGTTCAGGGTCGGTTGCAAGTTTTCCTGAGTTTTTAAAAAATCTGATAGGCAACGAGGCCTTTGAAGCACTCCGTCAAAATGGATTCAGATTGCAAACTATAACTTTAGATGGAGCACCCATTACGATTAATCAGTTGGAAACATTGTATAATATTGAGTGCGTGAATAATTCCGGCAATGAGGAAAATAAATCTTCGCTTTGTGGCGATACTGATCAACTATAATTCATTAAGAGTTCTCATTTAAAAATAAAATCTATGAAATTACTACTACTAATCTTCATGTTTTTCAGCTGGTCGGGAATAGTACAACCCATTGAATCTGCCAGTTTATCAGAAAATGAAAAACAGGTGATTGATGAAATCACTGATTCAAAAAAAACAGATGATGGCCGGCGCCCATTGGCAATTATTCGCCGTTTTAATCCTGAGGTTTTTATCAAAAGTGCCGGAAAAGAAGAGTGGGAATCTGCCAAAGTAGCCTATCCATTATTTAATGCAGATTCGTTGGTGACATCCGATACCGGTTTTGCCATGATTCAGTTTATGGATAATAGCATTGTAAGGATGCGCCCGAGCTCTTTGCTGGTAATTGGAGGAGAATCCAAAAGCCGTGAAAGTACCGTAACCCGACTGACCATGAGCGCCGGAGAAATTTTTGTATCGGTTACCGGTTTGGGAGAATCAACCGAAGTGGTTACCCCAAGCGCCGTGGCGGCTGTGAGGGGAACAAATTTTGCGGTATTACTGAATGGTAGTAGTGATGATGATGATAGGTGTGGTGATTATGATGATTTTTTTCAAGAGCCTGACGAAGATAATCCGGCAGAAGATACACCGGAAAATGAGAATAATCAGGAAATGAATGATGGTGAAGGAGGCGATAATGAAAATGATGAGAATGGCAAAGTCACATCATTCAGAGATATCCTTGAAAAAGGAAAAACATATAAAGAAGGTGACGACGAAGGTTGCTATGATAAAGAATCAACCATAGTCATTGGGTTTGAAGGGTCGGTTGAAGTAAACCCAACAACCGGAGAGGAAAGTTTTGTTATTAACGGCGGAGATGTCATTCTGATTAATGAAGATGGTGAGGCTTTTGAGTTTACACTTTCAGAAGATGAACTTCAGGAATTATTGGATGATTACACTGCTGATGATGCTAATCAAACCCGCACCAGAACACTCGAACTTCGCTTCGTAAATGAAGCCGGTGAGGTTGAAATCATTACCATAGAATATGAAGAAGATATAGATAATGAATAGATTATGAGGTAATGGAGCTCTTTCACACGGAAGGGCTCCATTATTTTTATTCCACTACAATTACATTAAGATTAGATATTTGATATTCGCTAAACTACCGTCATCATGAAAAGTATAGTTACATTCGTATTTCTGTTAATCATTTTTTCAACGCAGGCTTTTGCTCAGCAAATTCGCCATCAACCCGAACCGGCTTTTGAACTTGGCAAAACTGTTGAGCTGGAATTTTCGGTACCCGGTCTGGCTTCATCTATGATTTTAGATGCAACGTTATTTTATCGGTATTCGGGAGAAATAGGGTATCGCCAGGATACAGCCAATACGCAAGATGGCCGAATATTGTATGAGTTTACTCCATCGAACTCTTCCGCCACTGAAGTCGAGTATTTTTTGCGATTCGAAACAACGGACGGAATGACGCTTACCTACCCTGAAAACTCACCGGAGGAAAATCCTGTGCGGGTATCCATCATAAATGGGCAGGACAACACAACCACACCGTCGCAAATTATAAGTGGAATAGACTATAACATCATGTTACCGGAACCTGATACGCGCATTAATCCCGCTGATTTTATGATTATTGTTTCTTTTTATTATGATGACGATACTGATTTAGACTACACTTACACCCTGCTTTTAAATGGAGAGGACGTCAGTGAACAAGCAACTATCACTCCATACATGATTTCCTATATTCCCGAAACACAGCTTGAAGGAGGATTAGTAAACATTCAGGTAATAGCTCAAAAAGATGGAAGAGCCCAGGAACTGGTTAGTTGGGATGCTGTTATTACGGAACGTGCACGCAGGGAACCATTGGATATTGCAACAGGTGAGCAACGTCAGCAGAACCTTGTACCAACCGGACAGTTTGAGGTCTCGGCCAGAAGCCAGTCTTTTTCAGGAAATCAGGACGAAATAGGACGTGTTAGTTTTAGGGCATCCGGCAGAAATGAAGCCATACGCTATTCTGTGAACGGATTGTTCACAACACAGGAAGATGCTCGACTTCAACCGCAAAACAGGTTTGGCGCGGAACTGTATGTGGGCAATTGGTTAGAGTTGCAAGCCGGACATGTGTATCCTTCATTAAATCCCTTTTTGATATCCGGACGAAGAATTTATGGATTGAACTCGGGTATAAACTTGCTTGAAGATAATATTCAAATGCGTTTTATTTATGGCCAATTATCCCGAAGTATTCGTCCGCTTTATGGAGATTTACGTGTTGAAACCAATACACTCAATGATTCAAACGGAAACCCGCTGATTGACGCAAACGGAAATCCTATTGAAGAAACTTCCTTCGTTTTACCTACTCAATCCAATGGATTTGGCACATATCAGCGGAATGTAGCAGGCTTTCGATTAGGCTTGGGCAGTGGCCGGATATTCGGATGGTCACTGAGTGCACTGCGTGTTGAAGATGACATAAACTCAATTAATGTAATTCGTAATTTTGAAGATTTAACTTCAGCCCAATTCAATAATTTAACACCTGAACAACAAGCCGAATTACAGAATAATCCTAATCTACTGCAAATAAACAGTGGAGCTTCATCACCGCAAGGAAATCTGGCGCTTGCGACCGATTTTTCACTCCGACTTGATCAGGGACGCATTCAGCTTCGCACGGATTTGGCCGGTAGTTTGCTGAATAATGATATTACTGATGGCGTGTTCACGAACGAACGCGCAAATGATCTCGGTTACGATTTGGGAGATGATGTGCTTGATATATTCGACCGGTTATCATGGCTGATTGTAATAAACGAGAATATGAGCTCATTACCACTACAGATTAATGACGGTGAAGCTGACGCTTTTGTGCCAACAGGCATTTTTGCACAAAACACGCTGTTAAATCTCAACTATTTCAACCATAATTTAAGCGTTCAATACCGATGGATTGGCCCTGATTTTGTGTCACTTGGCAACACATCCCAACGTCGTGATATAGCGGGTTATACAATTACAGACCGGTTCAGAGCGCTTCGGAATGTGCTTCATTTCACGTTGAGTCATGAAGTCCTGACTGATAATGTGGTCAATAATCGGGATGCAACCACTACATCCATGACCAACCGTGCCAATGTAAGCTGGTTTCCTGTTTCCCGAGACCTTCCCCGTATAAGTGTGGGAGTCCGCCATAGAACCCGTGATAACAGCGTTGGCCGGGAAAATCCATTTCTGCCCGCTGATTTACTGAATCGTTCTGTTCGTAATGTCCGCACCAACAATCAAGGGGAATTGGTTAGCCTGCCATCACCTCGTGATAATTCAACACTACAGCTTACGGCATCCATTACCCAAATGATTGAATTGTTTGAACAAGACCATGAATTGAGCCTGAATTATTCTAATATTAACACCACGGATCAAGTTTTTGCCTATGGCGATTTTAAAAGTCAGTCTGTTGGATTTCAGGTGCGAACACAATACCGGATGTTGGGTTTGCGCACACATGCAGGGTTCAATTATCTAACTACGGAAGCGCTCAGCGGGTTGAGCGAAGTGGATGTAACAGGCTTTAATCTGGGTGGCGAATATGCACTTTTGAGAAATCAACTGACCCTAAACCTTGATTTTGCTTTCACCCAAAACAGCAGCAAATCGGTTCCGTTAACAGCAGAAAGATTTGATCCGGATAATAACGCCAATCTGACTCAGGAAGAACAGGCGTTTTTATTATTCTATGCTCCGGATACCAATCCACAAAGTCTTAGCCAATCAGATAATAATGCTTTTATAATCAGTGGTGGTGGGCGCTATGATATTAATCGTAATCACTCCATTTATTTGCTGTTTAATTATACCAGTCTGAATGATTCGGCTACCAGCTTCAATCTTCCAAATGATCACCTCGTGCAGGTTCGCTACATTACCCGTTTTTAATTTAATGGTCTGATGGCTTTAACCAAACGTACCCGAACAAAATGGCTGAATACCATGCTTATTGGATTCGGGTGCTTTGTGTTAAGTTTATTCATTGCCGCTACAAGTCCACTGGTATCACTTGAGTTAAAGTTTCTGGATTTTTTGTTTGAACTTCGCGGGCCGTTAGACACCAGCGATTCTCCTATAGTGTTGGTAGCTATTAGTGATCAGGCTGACAGTGAGTTAGAAGGCAAATGGCCCTGGCCAACTCATTACCATGCTAAATTGGTTGAAAACCTGAACCGGGCAGGCGCCAAAGTGATTGCATTTGATGTGGTTTTTAATCAGTTTGATGAGTTTGACCTGCGCAATGATTCTTTGTTTGCCAATGCTATGGAGCGTTATAAAAATGTGGTTTTGGCAGGAAATATTGAAATAAGCCAGGTCGGATCCGGCTCTCAGAGTTCGCAATTGGTACAGCCCAATCATCTGTATAGAAACAAAAATCCAAACCCGTGGGGATTTGTTTCCGTGACGACCGACACCGACAGTTTTTTACGCCGCTATCAGATTTCACGTACACATCTTGGTCAGCCTTATTACAGTTTCGGCTTGGAAACCATTCGCATATTCAAGGAACTTGGCTCATTATCAATCGAAGAAAACAGCACGTATTTCGACCTTGGATTTACAAAAATTCCAAAGTATCAACAGCGAACCATGCTAATCAACTTTCATGGGCCTGCAAAATCATTCCCTGAGTACAGTTATGAACAGATTATTGACGATGGTGATTTTGTAACGTTAAGTGACCGTGAGTTTTTTGGGATTACCGATGCCAGTGAAAAAGATTTTGGAACCTTCGATGACCCTGATTTTGGGTTACTCCACACAGATACGTTTAAAGACAAAATTGTACTTGTTGGTGCCACGATGCTGGAATTACAGGATTACTATGCTACACCTTTCGCCCCCGGACGCTCCATGCCCGGTTATGAAGCTCATGCCAATGCCATTCAGACCATTTTAAGTGAATCGTATTATTCCGCTCTCGATAACCGAATTCGATTGGGTCTCATTTTATTTATTTGTTTAATTGTGACCTCAACGGCTTTTTATTTTCGAGCCATTTCGGGATTCTTTTTATCCGTTCTGTATTTTCTGATAATTACTACAGGTGTAATTTGGGCCTTTATTTCATTCAATTTGGTTATTTCTTTTATCACACCTGTTTTGGGTGTAGCTCTATCATACACAACCGGAATGGTTTATAATTTTGTAATGGAGCAACGCGAAAAGAAGCGCATAAAAAATATGTTTGGGACCTACGTATCACCTGAGTTAGTCAACAGTATGGTAGAAAGTGGTGAGCAACCAAAACTTGGTGGTGATGAAGTATTCATTTCAGCTTTTTTCAGTGATATACAATCGTTTTCCACTTTTTCAGAAAAACTGCAACCGCATCAGTTAGTTGAGCTTTTGAATGAATATTTGAATGCTATGACGAACATTTTAACCACAGAACGTGGGACTCTTGATAAATATATTGGTGATGCTATTGTCGCTTTTTTCGGAGCACCTGTACATGTTCAGGATCACGCGTTAAGAGCGTGCATTACAGCGCAAAAGATACTGATAAAGCAAAAAGAACTAAGAGAAAAATGGGCATCCGAAGGTGATAAGTGGCCTGCTGTGGTATCTGAAATGCAGACACGAATCGGGATAAATACAGGACTGATGGTTACCGGAAACATGGGTTCTGAATCCCGATTTAATTACACTATGATGGGTGATAATGTGAATCTTGCCGCAAGGTGTGAAAGCGGAGCAAAAGCCTATGGAGTGTACGCCATGGTCACAGAGGATACAAAAGAAGAAGCCGAACAATATGGTGACGATTGCGTGTTTCGCTATCTCGATAAAATAGTGGTGATGGGACGAACCAAGCCTGTTAATATTTACGAAATCGTAATGCTTAAAGAGCTGGCGGATGACTCTACCTTACAATGTATCCAAACGTTTGAAAAAGGCCTTCAGGCTTATTTTAAGCAAATGTGGGATGAAGCCATTGCTATGTTTGAAGAGTCCGCTAAACTGGAACCTTATCAGCCTGGCGTTCATCCCGGAGTGAAAACCAATCCGTCTATTGTTCTATTGGAGCGATGCAAACAGATGCGAAAACAACCTCCCGGCACAAATTGGGATGGGGTGTATGTGATGAAATCGAAATAATGAGGCGGAGCAGCCTTCTATTAGTCTATTTTATCCGGATAATTCCCATTGTGATATCATCGCTTTGGGGTTCATCTTTGCGGTGCATCGTAATATCTTTGAGAACAGCATCCAGGATTTGGGTGGGTTTCTTATCCAAATTATTGATCAATACAGACTGAAAACGCTCAACACCATATTCCGTTTTATCAGAGTTCATGGCTTCGGTTACACCATCTGTGTAAACTACAAACGTATCCCCAGTTTTCAGGTGGAATTCTTCTACTTCATACGGTAAATTCATTAATCCCAAAATGAGCCCTCCATTTTCAATTAGACGTAAAGGAGCTTTCCCACCCGCGAAGAAATAAGTTGGGTCGTGTCCGGCGGAAATACTATATAATTTTTTTTCACGCTCATTTATCAGGCCAAACCATGCCGTTACAAATTTATCGGATGTGGTTGAGGCGATTAAAAATTTATTCAACGATTCCACAAAATTCTTCACATCAAAATCATCTGTATTTACAATCAGATACGTATGAATGAATGAATAAAGGGATGCCACTATAAGTGAAGCGGACACACTTTTTCCGGAAACATCAGCAATAAACATTAAACAGATATCATCATTGATGCGAATAACATTGTAATAATCTCCCCCAAGATATTTTGCCGGGATAAGTTTGAATTCAATATCCGCAATTGATAGTGCGGGTAATTCGGATGGTAGAATTTTTTGCTGAATTTTTCGGGCTGTGTTCAATTCCGTATTTAACTGTTCAGACTCAATTTCAATCTCCACCAAGCGGGCATTTTCAATAGCAATAGCACACTGAGCAGCAAGCGCGTTAAAAAAAGATACATCCTGATCACTAAAAACAGATTCACCGATTTTATTAATAACTTGAATAACCCCGATCAGCTCACCTTTTCGTATCATGGGAGCGCATAACATATTTTTAGTTTTAAACCCGGTTTTTAAGTCAAATTCAGGATTGAATCGATCATCCGCATAACAATCTTCCACCCGAAGTGTTTGCTTATGCTCAGCAACCCAACCGGCAAAACCCTCTCCTAATTTCACATAGGCTGACTTTATCAGTTTACCTTTTTCACCTTCAGCTACCGTAAAATAAAGGCGTTTTGTCTCATTATCATAAATTAGCAAGGATGAAGCTTCGGCATTAAGCAACTGTTTACTTCCATCCATAATGTCTTTCAGAAGACTGCTCAGTGCTTTTTTCTCCATTATCTGCTGAGAAACATTTTTAAAAAAAATGGTCTTCTTAACTAAATCGTTATAATCGGAGCATCGATTACATTCGGTTTCTAAAGAACTTGTCATAATGGAATAGTTAATGAGATATTTAGATGCATAATTAATTTATAGTATCAGAAGGCTTTTTGCAAAACCGTTATTATTCCCGTCTTCTGCCTTATCGCAAAAATAAAATCCTCGAATCCCGACGCTACGGGATGCTGCGGTTTTATTTTTGCTCTGGCGTTGAATACAAACAAAATACCTGGTTTTTCAAAGCCTTCTATCAATAATTCCGAGAGTGCTTGAAAAGTTCAAAAAATCGGTTTTACAATTGCATTTGCATGAATATATTCAAAAAAAATCAGACTTCAATAAATTCAGCTATTACTCTCCCTTTTTCTCACTCTTTTTCAGAAAGATTAAACCACTACTAATTCATGCGAATATACTATCAATATTTCTTATTTTTACGAAACATCCTTTAATTTCATTCAACAAAAGAGATGAAAGTATTCAGTCCTATTTGGTCGAGTTTAAATTTCATATTCAATGCATCAGCCGAGCGCTCGGAATTGGAGTTTTTTAAGACAGTATCTCTTTTTGAGGAGCTTACATCAAGAGAAATTCAAAAAGTTATAAAACTCATGCATGTTCGTAATTTTAAGCATGGGGAGTATGTTTTCCTGAAAGGCCAACCGGGTGCTGCTTTTTACATTATAAGAAAAGGTACGGTCAGGGTTATTCAACCGGGTGATGAACTTCTTGAACTGGCTGAGTTGCATGAGGGTGAACTTTTCGGTGAGCTCTCCATTTTGGATGACTCACCACGTTCGGCATCTGCTCTGACTGAGGGGGATACTGAATTGAGAGCTATTTTCAAACACGATTTTGATAATATGCTTTATCATGAACCAACAATTGCTGCAAAAATATACCGAAAAGTGGCCATTATAGTAGGTGCGCGGCTTAAAGTTACCAACGATCAATTTCTACAGAACGTTAGAAAGGGTCACTAAAACCTATGTCAGATGAACTATCTTTAGACAGAAAAAGACGCACTATCACCTATAAACGTAGTGTGTTTATTGTTGTAGTAGGTTTAAGCATATATTTGATTTGGTCGCTAAAGCCACTAATTCTGCCGGTTATATTTGGCCTGCTATTGGCTTACATCTGTTTGCCGCTTACCATCAAAATGCAACGAAAAGGTATTCCAAAAATACTGAGTGTGGTAATTTTACTGGTGCTTTTCTTTACATTTTTGTTCTATGCGGTTGTTTTTATAAAAGGGCAGTTACCCGACAGATATGAACAGGTGCGGCTTAAAGTTGTGGCTTTGTATCAGCTTAATGAACGATACACCGATTTCATGAAGCTTAATACAGATCCGCCTGGCAATTCTTTGGTGTACCGGCTCATCGGTTTTGAAACCGACCCTTTTATGGATTCCATTAATCAGTACCTTGTCTTATCACCGGATGAACAAGAATTGTTTGTGGAAGCCTATCCGTATCCGACTGAAATCGATAGTTCTTATGCGAGGCTTTGGAAAATGCATGAACAAAATGAACGGCTTTTATTGTATTCAACCCAGGGTTATCTCTATGATTCTGTTGTGGAAAAAGAAGATTCGCCCACACCGGTGAACCGCGATCGCCCATCCAATATATCGCTCATCATGAATGTGTTCTCAACTTGGATGGTGATGCCCATTATCTTTTTCTTTTTCTTGTTCGATGACGGACAGTTTCGGCGTAATATCATTCGTCTTGTTCCCAATATGTACTTTGAGATGGCTCTGACTTCACTTAGAAATGTAGATCGCGCGATTGGTATGTATCTGAGAGGAACTATTCTGGAGACGGTTGCTGTATTTATCAGTTTTCTTATTTTGCTTCCGGTTATCGGTTTTAACCTTACAGCTACTATTTTGATAGGTCTCGCCGCGGCTATTCTAAATATCATCCCCATCATTGGCGCTTTGGCGGGGATTGTGCTTTGTATGGTTTATGCACTCATAATTGAAGATGTTAATAGTATTCTGCCATTCATCAACCAAACCAACCTTGTTTTTTTCGCGGCTATCACAGGCTCGTTGGTGCAGCTTCTCGATAACACCATTTTTAAACCCTACATTCTGGGAAATGCTATTGAATTACACCCGTTAGTTGTTGTTATTGCTGTAATAGGAGGAGCCATTATGTTTGATTTCTGGGGAATTTTATTCTCTGTTCCTCTCATTGTTATCTTAAAGGTAACTGTACTAAATATTATGAAGCAACTCAAACAATATCAAATCGTTGAACGATAAGCGCTAATTTAAAAGCATAATATTATTAAGTTATTTTAATTATATTGAAACAATATTAAAATAAACCGTATTATCAGTGATTGTTGAGCCATTCGTATTGGCTATATTAAAAAATGAAGCACTAATTAGTATGAAAAATAAAGGTAAAAATTGGATTGATCTCATTTTTTGGGGGGTTCGTGGCTCAATTGCCACTCCGAGAAAAGAAAACATAGTGTTTGGTGGTAATACCTCATGCTTTCAGGTCAAATCCTCCTTCTTCAATGATTTATTAATTTTTGATTGTGGTTCAGGTATTGTATCTCTGGGCAATGAACTCAGCAACGAGGAAATTACAAGAAAAGGAAGAATTTTTGTAACCCATACGCATTGGGATCATATTCAGGGCATTCCTTTCTTTAAGCCATTCTACAAACCCGGAAATAGTTTTAGCCTGCACATGTTCCCCCAGATGGAAAAATCATGCCGGGATATTGTTAAAATGGTTATGGCACCTGTTTTTTTTCCTGTAAATGTAGATGCGTTCCAAGCTGAAATAGACTACATAACCGAAACAGGGATTCCTTCAGAGTTTAACGATGCCTATCAAATAGAATCGCTGCATAGTGCCCACCCTGGAAATACTGTTATGTATAAAGTGCGCATTGGTGATAAATCAATAGTCTATTGTCCAGATAATGAATATGAAATTGCATCCGAAGAGCAAAAACAACTTATGAGGAATTTCATGCGTGGTGCCGATGTTCTTATTCATGATAGTCAGGAAACGAGGGAAAGCTACCCTTCCAAAAAAGGTTGGGGACACTCTGCATGGGAGACGGTGATTGAATTAGCCGCCGAATTGGACGTGAAAAATCTTTTTCTTACACACCACTCACCAGATTCACACGATGAGATTCTAACTGCTCGTAACAATGCTCTTGAACCGTATCGAAAACACTTTAATCATGTTCAATTCGCTATTGAAGCCGAAACATTTCGAATGGAATTCTAACTCGGGTTATTAACTATATTTTATCGTTTAATTTGATAGATACGGCTATTGATACAGCACCTGAATTTGGGAGTGATCCGGGTCGAATTAAAAAAAGATAATGGGCGGTTATTTTGGATTAGTTTGGACATTATTCAAATTTCCGTCTTAATCACGTTTGCCAAAAATGGCTGTTCCGATTCGTACCATCGTAGCGCCTTCTTCAATGGCAACTTCGAGATCGTTTGTCATGCCCATCGAAAGGTGTCGTAAATCGGCGCTTTTGTACTTTTTTTGTCGTTCTGATTCAATAAGTTTTCTCAACAATTGAAATTCAGGCCTTACGGTTTCAGGGTTATCCGCAAAGGTAGCCATCCCCATTAAGCCCATGATTTTGACATGCTCCATTTTTTCAGCGGACTCAATCAGTTTTGGGACATCAGCCGGATCGCAGCCGCTTTTTTGATCTTCATCACTGATATTCACCTGAATCAATACCTTGATAACGCGCTTCTCCTGCGCTGCCCGTTTTTCGATTTTTTTGAGAGCTTTAAGTTTTGGTACGGAATGAATCCAATTCACCCTCGAAGCCATGTATTTTATTTTGTTCGTTTGAAGGGTTCCAATCATGTGCCATTCAATGTCACTATGGCTGTCAAAAGCATTCATTTTCTCCGTTAAATCCTGAACTCTGTTTTCCCCAAAGTGCAACTGTCCCTGTTCAAGTGCAATATGTATGGCTTCTATGGGATGTGTTTTACTTACGGCAACCAAAGTGACTTCATCGGCTGAACGCCCGCATTTCAAACAGGCTTTTTTTATACGGTCTTGAACATCTCTAAGAGTAGATGGTACGTAATCTGCGTAATTGGACATAAATGGATGGAGGTCTTTTTTATTTATAAATAAATTTACAGTTGCAGTCTGATTGACTTGAGGAACAATTTCCGATTTTAGTGATAGAAAATTTACATCATGGTAATAGTATCAGCCGTGAGTGTCAGGTATTGTCTCATGCAATCAACCGTAAGGCAAGAATGTACCGGATAAACAGCAATGAGGTCTCCAATGTTCACTTTCTCAAAGAAATCTGATGAACAAACCACAATACCATGTTCCTGAGATAATTTGCGGATATAGGTTTCAGGAATTGGCTCACTCCATCCATCCGGTGTTAGTGTTCCAATACGACCATAAATAGTTGTATCAGCCAAAGTTAAAGAGTCCTTTGAAAGATGAATACCTCCGCCGTGAATCGTAATTTCTTTTCTGCTTGACTCTTTTGCCACTACGGGAGCGGCAAGAACCACTGCTATATCAGCATAATCACAAGCACCAACGTGTTGCTGAACCAGATCATAGAACGCAAAATTACCCGGCCTGATTTCATCTATACCCGGAAAATGGGTAAGCATACTGCACCCGGGCGTGTCACCGACAGAACACTTTAGTGAAGGGAAGTCTTTCGAATAATGATTGCGAAGTTGCGCCAAAGCTGTTAAGGATTCATCATAAACAGACTGCACAGCTTCTTTGCCCTTCAGATCATAGGTGTGTCCCGGGTGGATATAAAAACCATAAAACTGAAGTTTATCAGATTTGGATGCTTCGGAAAGAATGGCATCAATTGTTTGGTAGTCATCTGATAGCACACCTGTGCGACTGTAACCGGCATCAATTTCTATCATGAAATGAGTAGTTGATGATAGATGCTGATTAAGAAATCGGACTGCTATGGGAGAAAGAATATCGAGTGTCAATTTGATGTCATTCGATAATAAATTGATAGTATCAATTTCGCGAATGTTACACGGAAAGGCTATGGTGATGTCATTCCATCCGGCTTGGGCAAAATAGGTTGCCATTTGAACCGATGATACTGTAATCCTGTTGACACTCTCATCTCTGAACCACTCACCAATTTGATAGGATTGATGCGTCTTAAAATGCGGATTGAACCCTATCCCCAACGACCGGCACTTTTCAGCCATTCGCCGGATATTTTTACGGCAGATGCGTTCATCCAATAAAACAGTCGGGCGGATAATGTTGGGCAGGTTCATGGTTTAATATACTTGAATTTATATATAGGGAGGAAACGAAAAAAATATTTCAATAGAATATCGGACACTTCATTCACAGATAAAAATATCAAATCAACGCGTCCACCACAGCTTTATATCATCATTGAATTTAGGGAACATTATGAGACGTACATGAACTGTATTTAAGCTAAACATTATGAATCCTAAGCTGATGTTGTACTTTGATATAATGCTTTTATTACTCATTTTACGCCAAAAGTATATCAGCGTTTGTAAATAAAAAATTCAACATGCAGTAGGGTAAGATGAACAGAGCTTATTTTAGGTTGGTGTTGGGCGTCATGCTAAAACAACCTCGCATTAAATAACGCATTTATGTTACCATATTTAGAAACCGTATTATCTTTGTAACATTAACTAAGGACAATGTATGAGATACTTTGAGACAGAATTTTTGGATGAGGCAAAGAAGTTTATAAAAACACTTCAACCGAAAACTGCCAAGAAAGTTTTTTACAACATTGATCTTGCTGAACAGACCAATAATTCCAAGCTCTTCAAGAAACTTAAAAGTGATATTTGGGAGTTTCGAGCGGATTAAGCAGGACTTCAAGTAAGGCTTCTTGCATTTTGGGACAAGACCTACAATAGAGAAACTTTGGTAATAGCTACCCATGATTTTATAAAAAAGATGGACAAGGTTCCGACAAAAGAGATTGACAGGGCAGTAATAAAAAAAAATAAATACTTTGAAAGTAAAACTAAATAATATGGCTAATTACATAGACGGATTTGTTCTTCCAATTCCACGAATTCACCTGAACGAATACAAGAATGTGGCTGAAAAAGTAGCTGAAATTTGGAAAGAATACGGAGCAGTTGCATATTTTGAGTATGTCGGAGAGGATTTAAAATTGGAAGGTACTCGTTCTTTCATGGATGTAGTGGATTTGAAAGAAGATGAAGTTGTAATATTTGGTTGGGTTATTTTCCCCTCCAAAGAGATTCGTGATTCAGCAAACAAGCAAGTTCCCGCTGATTCAAGAATGGCGGAATTAGTTGCCCCGTTAACCGATCCTAATAAATTAATTTTTGATGCCGGAAGAATGGTGTATGGAGGATTCCAACCGCTGGTTCAGTCAATTACAAATGAAGCTGGATAGACTTCAAATTATAACCGCTTTGCCTATTCAAAAAAGACAATACGACTGGCAATAGACGAATTTAAAAATAAAGGACAAACTTCTTACCGACCGCATTTAAAAAGCATTTCAAAAGCAAAGATGTAGTTGGTTGGGTGGAAACATTCTAACATTTTCGGCATAAGTTCCGTGTTCTTTTAATACATGTAACAATTGGATAAACGGCTCTAATCCAGTTGGGATAAACGGATTGTGCTGAATGTAATCCGCATTTGCTAATTTTCGCATTGTCTCAACGTCTTGGTTGGCAACAGCACCTAAGAATGTACCTACGATTTCCTTGTTGTTCATTGGTTCAGTATTTTTTGATTTAAGCTCACTTGTTGATTTCGTATGATTTACGCTACAGGAAGCGAGAATACCTGATAGCAGAAATACACTGATCACTTTTTTCATGGACTTTGTCATTTGGTGAATATTTGTTACTTTTAATTCGCAAGTAATATCAATATTTAACTTGCAAAATGCAAGTTATAATGAAAATTAATTGCATAATGCAAGTAAAATTTAATACAGAGTTAACACATGCTACAGGATTTCAGATGTAATTGCCCGTTTACTTCAGCCCTTGATGTTTTAGGTGATAAGTGGATGTTGGTGATCGTAAAGCAAATGCTCATAGAAGGCAAAGTAACATTTAAAGACTTTACGGAAAGTGAAGAAGCTATTGCTACAAATATTCTGTCTTCCAAACTCAAACTTCTGGAAGAAGTAGGAATTATCTTTAAAGCAAAACGACCGGACAATAAAAAGACTAATCTCTATCTTTTAACCGATAAAGGCTTGGCTCTGACACCCCTACTTGTTGAACTTGCAACATGGAGTGATACACATCTGAGAGACATCCATCCAAGCATTGTAAACGGAGAAAAAATGGAATCGCTACGAAATGACAAAGCCGCTTTTGCAAGTGCAATAGAAAAAAAATACAGAGAAAAACTGGCTACAACATTGTATGATGTTAATAGCGAATAAAGTGGCATAATCAAAATCTGTGAATTCAATAAACGCGCTCAGTAATGACAAGTAATCATCTTAAAATCCCTTACTGCTCCCACCCTTGCATCCAAAAACACGACCAGCACGAGACAACCTTTTTTGGCTTGTATGCTCAAAATCAAATAGATCATAGTCAGATTTAGATAAATATGTTTTGAATAAAAATAAATATTTATTGTTTATCAATAAATTTGTATTATATTTGGCAAAACAATTTAAATCTGAAAAATTATGTCTAAAACAAATAACTTCGTATTTAAAGCCTTACTTATTGTGGCTTGGGTCATCTTTGTTGGTTTGTGTATTGAAGCAGGTGGATTAATAGTAAATTTCTCTTTCAGTCTGTATAAGCCTGAATTTGTCCAAAATCTATATCATAAATTGGACTTAAGAGAAATGTATGAAAATAGTAAACTGGCTTTTTTTGGTATATATAGCTTTATCCTATCCATATCAATATTAAAGGCTTATCTATTTTATATTGTTGTCAGATTAATGCACAAAATGGATTTATCAAAGCCGTTCAACACTTTTGTTTCAAGGCAAATTTCTCTGATTAGTTATTTCACCCTTACAATTGGTCTGCTAAGCTACATTGCCACGCAGATTGTTAAATACTTAATGCATCACGGTTTTATAACCGATAGCTTAAACCAATATTGGTCAGATAGTCAAGCCTTTATTTTAATGGGAGCTGTAATTTATATCATTGCGATAATTTTCAAAAAAGGTGTAGATATCCAAAATGAAAACGATTTAACTGTTTAATCTATGGCGATTGTAGTTAATTTAGACGTTGTAATGGCTAAACGAAAGATGTCACTTAATGAACTTTCCGACAAGGTTGGATTGACTTTATCGAACCTTTCCATATTAAAGACAGGAAAAGCTAAGGCAATCAGATTTAGTACGTTGGAGGCAATTTGCAATGTATTAGAATGCCAACCGGGAGATATCTTAGAATATGTTGATGACGAATAAAAAACTACACCCCGCAAAGTTTTCATCTTACTCTAAGAACCCATTTATTGCCAAGTAATTCTAGGAAATCGGACGTGCGGACGAATTAGGTTCCGGTGTTCGCAATACATTCAAATATTGCGGTATTTATACACTCCAAACTAAACCGCAGTCTCGATGCTTCGGGATGAGGATTTTATTTTTGCGACAAGGAAGTAATCGGGCAATCAGCCAGCCGGCTGATGCAAAGCCTTCTATAAACAATTAAAACAAGGCGGGTTATATCTCTTTCGTATTTCTGAACTGTATGAAGAAATTTAATATCTCCGGATTGCGCATAGAGTCTTTGCTGACCGCTTCATTTATGGGTGTTCCTTCGAAAATACGTTTAACCGGTTTTTCCATTTTTTTCCCGCTTAAAGTATAGGGTATCTCAGGAATGGGAATAATTTCATCGGGAACAAACCTCGGCGATATTCGCTCCCGTATATGTTGTGAAATACGGTTTTTAATGTCATCTGTCAGTTTTATGTCATCCTTCATTTTCACAAAAAGTGGCATGTACCAGGAACCATCTGTCTTTTCAATACTGATAATCAGACTGTCCGAAACGGACTTTTCAGCTTCTACGGCGCGGTAAATTTCGGACGTTCCAATTCTGACCCCCATTTTATTCAAAGTGGCATCTGAACGACCATAGATAATACAACTGCCTCTTTCTGTCACTTTCAGCCAGTCGCCATGTCGCCAAACCCCTGAATACATTTCAAAATAACTTTCTGTGTACCGTTTTTTATCTTCATCACCCCAAAAATAAACGGGCATGCTGGGCATGGGTTTTGTAATGACCATTTCGCCTACTTCATTAATCTGAGATTTTCCGGAGTCATCGAATGACTCAACCGAACATCCAAGTAACCTGCATTGGATTTCGCCGGCATAAACCGGCAATAAGGGGTTGCCACCCACAAAACTGCTGCAAATATCCGTGCCCCCACTTGTTGAATTAAGCATTATATTCTCGCCTACTTCCTTATAGACCCATTTAAATCCCTCCGGTGGAAGTGGCGAACCGGTAGATCCGACTGCACGTAGCGAGTTCAAATTAAACGTTTCAGCTGGTTTCATGTCTGATTTCATACAATTTACAATATATGTAGCGCTCGTGCCAAAACATGTCATTTTAGTTTCTTCGGCAAATTTCCATAAGACGTTCATATCAGGATAACCCGGGCTTCCATCGTAAACCAAAGCCGTAGCTCCACGCAATAAGGCGGAAAGCACTACATTCCACATCATCCAACCGGTTGTGGAATACCAGAAAAATCGATCTCCCTTTTTCACATCAGCATGAAATTCCATATACTTTAAATGCTCGAGTAAAATCCCGCCCTGACTGTGGACAATCGGCTTTGGCAATCCGGTTGTTCCGGATGAATACAACACCCAAAGCGGATGAGAAAATGGAACAGATGCGAACTCTAACTCTGCTTCCTGATTATTGACTACATCATCCCATAAAACAACTTCTGCATTAGTTTGAAGCGAACCGATAGAACGATCTGGATTCAAATATGGAATTAAAATAACTTTTCTCACGGATGGTAATTGCTTCAAAAGGAAATGGATATGTTCTAACCTGTCGTGCTTCTTTCCTCCATAATGATATCCATCAACGGCAATTAAAACGGTTGGTTCTATTTGGCTAAACCGTTCGAAGACACTTTCTGAGCCAAAGTCAGGGGAGCAACTCGACCACACAGCACCAATTGATGCGGCAGCTAAAACACCGGTGAACGCATGCGGAATATTTGGAATGTATGCCGCTACCCGGTCGCCTGTTTCAACACCTTGTCGTTTCAGCCAATCTGAAAGAGATGCCGTTTCCTGTTTTAAATCAGACCAACTAACAGTAGATACAGGTTCGGTTTCAGACTGAAACATCAAGGCAGGATTCTCATTGGCCATTCGAAATACATGCTCAGCAAAATTAAGTGTTGCTCCATCAAACCAGGTTATGTGGGGCATTTTTTTTCCGTTTAAAACGGAAGTAAACGGTGAGTGAAAGTTGATGTCAAAATAGTGACACAAATAGGTCCAAAAGGTTTCGGTTTCTTTCACAGACCATTCCCTGAGCTCTGAATAATCAGAAAATAATAATCTTTTTTCCTTCGATAGCCAAGTCATGAATTTAGTGAGGTTGGCATCATCGCGCAATGCATCAGTTGGTTCCCAAAGTAAAGTTCCTTCCTGAATGGGCTTATTAATCACAGTCGTTTCTATTTTAGGTTTAATAATGATTTTATCATCTAAAGTAATGGATTTGTCGGGATACAGGCAAGAATTGATTCTTCAGCAAATTCAATGTATTCAGGATTTAATCTAAGGTACACTTTCCTGTTTGCAGTAGTTCAGAATTATTAAACCCAACAATCTCTTTTGATTAAAAATCGATCAAATATTTATGAACTATGAATCTAATTATAAACTCTTCCGTTTATGAACTCGTGAAATAAATATCAATATTATATGGTTTTGTAAAGCCTTCTATTGGTTCATACATCATTTAATAACGATTAATCAACAAACTCATTAATTACAAATAACTATGAAGTTTTATCCGCCAATTCCTGACACACATGAACTAAAAGCGACGCTGCATCATGATCACTTGATGGATTTTATTAAACCATGGTTACAAAAGAAGAACAGATACACACGAACGTATCATTATACACTTGGATTAGGACTGTTAATAATAGGGATGATGGCAGGTATGATGTTGGCAAGATGGTCATTTGACCCCAAAGTATTGTCACATATTTCATTTGGAGTGCTGGCTTCTTTTTTGATTATTCCATTTCATGAATTATTACACGGTTTGGCTTACAAACTAAAAGGTGCGAAAAAGATAGAATATAAAGCATATTGGAAGAAAATGGTGTTTTATGCTATTGCAGATAAATTCTCAATCGGATATGACGCTTTTCGTTTTGTAGCTTTATTGCCATTTGTTCTTGTGACAGTAAGTTGTCTTTTTTGTATGCTTGTTTTTAATGAATGGTGGATCTTTTTCTTTGCAATGGCTTATTCACACGCCGCTTTTTGTGGTGGGGATTTTGGTTTGTTAAGTTATATGTATGAAAACAAGAATGCGGTGGTACTAACGGTAGATGACATTGAAAAAAACGAAACCTATTTCTATCATCATAAATAAATGGAGACTTAACGATTAAAATTGAATATTCATTTATGGATTTTGAAATACAACCGGCCCGTTTTCCTTCAGCCATTTTTCAGCTTTTTTGTAATCAGGGAGATGACTTTCAACCAGATTCCAATAGGCCTTGCTGTGATTCAGATGTTTAAGATGACATAATTCGTGTACAAAAATATATTCCTGAACAAATAACGGACATTTTATCAACCGCCAATTGAGATTTATACTTCCTTTATTTGAACAGCTACCCCATTTCGTTTTTTGATTTCGAAACGTTAGTTTTGAATAAGAATACCCAATATCATCCGCTACTTCATAGAAATATTTTGCAAGAATAGACAGGCTGAAATTTGCATACAGATAACTGATGGTTTCCGTATCAATTGTTTCTGATTTTAAATGAATGATAAACCCATCAGCATTTTTTTCAAAAGAATCTTTACGGCAACCTGTCTTTAAGTCAACAGGAAGCCATTCCCCACCGAAAAGTAATTCATTATTTGAAAATCGGTTTTTATTTTCAACCTGTTCTATCTTTGAGAGTAAAGAAGAATGAGCAGATTGAATCCACTCTTTCTTTTGTTCATAAAACCGCCGCATTTCGGATTGTGATACATAAGCGGGTGCCGATACCACAACGTGATCCTTCTTAACATGAATGCGAATACTTTTCTGATTTCTTCGGCGAATCCATTGAATTGGCAATACCTCATTCATGCTTGTTTATCCCAATGTGTTGATGGCCGTTTTCAAACGATTAAGTACCTCAACTTTTCCGATTAGTTCCATCGATTGAAAAAGATCCGGCCCGGAACCGGTACCTGTCACAGCAACACGCAGGGGGAGCATCAGCTTTCCAAAACCAACTCCCGCTTTTTCAATTACGTCAGTTAACTTCATTTTCAACTGTTCCGCAGAAAAATCAGATTCGGACAATACCTCAATTTCAGTCATATATTCATTCAACAATACAGATGTATTTTCCTTCCATGCTTTCTTTACTGATTTTTCATCGAAATCAACGGGTGCATTAAAGAAAAATGAGCCGGATTCAGGCAATTCAGATAATACAGAAACCCGTTCGATTAGCAATTCAATGACTTTTTGTAAATAGTTATCATTTTTTAGTGGTATTTCTTTTTCTGTGAGAACTTCTTTAAAACGTGGCAAAATGGTCCCGGGTGTTTTTTCCCGTAAATAATGCTCATTATACCAATGCAGTTTTTGAACATCATAAATAGCACCTGCTTTGCTAACCCGATCAAGTGCAAACTCATCACAGAGTAGCTTCATTGACATAATTTCGCGGTCATCGCCGGGACTCCACCCCAAAAATGCGAGAAAATTGACCAACGCTTCGGGCTCATACATCCGCTCAATGTAATCCCTAACATTCACTTTGATGCCCTGTTCCTCTGCTTTCCGCTTGGAAAGTTTTCCACCACTCGGCGACATTATCAATGGTAAATGCGCCATTTTAGGGGGATTCCAACCAAAACAGTTGTACAGAATTAAATGCTTTGGCGTGCTGCTTAGCCACTCTTCACCACGAATGACATGGCTGATTTCCATCAAATGATCATCAACCACATTGGCAAGATGATAGGTCGGTAATCCATCCGATTTCATCAAAACCTGATCATCAATTCCGGCGGTTTCAAAGGAAACCACTCCGCGAATTTCGTCTTCAAAACGGATGGTTTCGTTTTCGGGCACATTTAATCTAATAACATACGGCTCACCTGCATTCAACTTCTTTTTCACTTCATCGGCAGACAACGTGAGGCTATTTTGCATACTTAAACGAGTTCTCGAATCGTATTTGGGATTCGGATCATCTTCGGTTTTATACTTTTCGCGCATGGCCTCAATTTCTTCAGATGAGTCGAATGCGTAATATGCATGTCCTGATGCCAAAAGTTCATCCGCATATTTTTTATAGATTTCCGAACGGTCACTTTGCCTATATGGACCAAAATCGCCACTCGAATCCGGCCCTTCATCAATCTCAATTCCGGACCATTTTAAACTGTTGATGATATCTTGTTCGGCACCTTCCACGTACCTGGCCTGATCGGTATCCTCAATCCGTAAAATGAATGTTCCGCCGTGATGACGCGCAAATAAATAGTTAAAAAGTGCGGTGCGTAATCCGCCAATGTGAAGCCATCCCGTTGGTGATGGTGCAAATCGTACTCGAATGTTGTTTGACATGTTTTCTTTAAAAATAATTTTATCCTGAATATTTCATACATACATTTGAAAATAACTATAATATTAGACTGATGTGAAACCTTATACCTCTGACAAAACTATTTTTCTTTTTTCGAGTTTATTACCATATTACAATATATACTAACTATGAAAACAGTTATGATCAGCGAAAAAATTAAAAATCAGGCACTTAAACTTTCCAATAAAGGACGAGCAGAGTTAGCACATATTCTGATTGATAGTCTTGATCAAGAAAAAGATGTTGAATCGGAGGAAGCATGGTCAGAAGAACTAAAGAAACGTATAGACCGCTATGAGCATGGTAAGGGTTCAACTAAGCTCTGGAGTGAAGTAAAGAAAAATGCTCAGGCACTTCTTGACTGATGAACAAGTTGACCTTTGAACTTAACGAAGCAGCAGAGGTCGAGCTTTACGATATCGTTGATTATTACAAACAGTTCGATCAATCGCTTTCTCATGATTTTATTCAGGAATTTGAAAATGCTGTTCAGCGTTTAATAAAATTCCCAAAAGCAGGACATCCCTATCTCCATCAGACAAAACGTATTTTAATGGATCGATTCCCCTATTCTGTTGTGTATAAAATTTACAGGGATGAATTAATAATAGTTTTTGCAATCATGCATGTGAAACGAAAACCGAATTATTGGAAGAAGCGCATTAAATAAATTAAATGGTTGCATAAAGATATTGAAGCATGTTTTGCACTCTACAAATCTTTTAGTCAATAGTTCAATACTCCTTTCGGTTTTTGAATATCTCTATAGGGAAAGCTATCGCGCCTATGGAAATGTATATACAATAGTAACCGGCACGTGATCTGACATATCCAATTCGCGCTGAATGGTTGTTTCTGTAGCCTTATCGAGCAATTCCGGAGAGGCGAGATGGTAATCTATCCGCCATCCTTTATTGTTACCTTTGGCACCGGCGCGGTAGGTCCACCAGCTGTACACATCACGTAAGTCAGGATTTTTTTCACGAAAGACATCCACAAAACCGGATTGCAAAAACTTTGTAAACCATTCGCGTTCCTCCGGCAAAAATCCTGAGCTTTTTTTATTTCGTACCGGATCATGAATATCAATTTCACGATGGCAAATATTAAAATCCCCACAAAACAGAACAGGTTTAGTTTGAGTTTTTACCGTTTTAGCGAAATTCATAAAGGCATCCAGAAATTCGTACTTCAAATCCTGCCGGACACTTCCGGTGGTTCCGCTTGGCGCATATATGGAATATACCTTAAGCTCCGGAAATTCAAACATCAGAATGCGTCCCTCGGAATCAACCCAATCCAGTCCTATGCCGGCATGTGACCGAATTGGTTTTTGTTTTGAAAGGATGGCCACACCTGAATACCCTTTTTTTTCGGCACTCAGCCATTCGCAATGATATCCTAAGTCCAAAATTTCTTGGGGAACCTGATCGCTTTCCGCTTTAATTTCTTGCAGACAAATGACATCGGGTTGCTCTTGCTTTACCCACCTGCTGAAACCCTTTCTTTCCGCAGCTCTGATTCCATTCACATTGTAGGAGCTAATTTTGTATATCGGCACGTAATTCTTATTGTTTTTATTAGTATTTAAAGTAGCATTGAAAATAGCGACATTGCGATGAAGCCACAAAGAATAAGTTGTAATAAATGCAAAATCATATAAGCTCAATATGGAAAAACAGGAAGCCAACTTCCGAAATTTATATAAATTTCGGAAGTTGGCTTCCCAAATTCTATATAAAACAGGAAGTTTGATTCCTACATTATACTAAATTTCGGAAGTTCTTGAGTAAATTGTGTATATTATTTCACAAAAAACAATAATAGAATTGGACGCCTATGTATCCAAGAACCATACAATCTACTATAAAAAAGCACCTGTTTAAGGGCAAGGTAATTGCTATATACGGAGCGAGAAGAGTGGGAAAAACGATTCTTTCCAGGAAACTTATTGCTGATTTTGGAGAACAGGGCAGATATGTAAATTGCGAAATACATCAAAACAAGCAGGCTTTAGAAACCACAAACACAGCGCTATTAAAAGATTTTTTGGGTGATTCCAAAATTGTAGTGTTAGATGAAGCACAATCGATACAGGATATTGGATTGATACTGAAAGTTTTGGTGGATACATGGCCTGACATTCAAATTATAGCAACGGGCTCATCTGCCTTTGATATAGCCCAGAAAATTGGAGAGCCGTTACTTGGTCGATCGCGGCGATTTACACTTTATCCGCTTTCCTATACAGAAATTACGCAGGCTACGGATGCGCTTCATGCCAAAGCAAAACTTGAAAACATGCTGCGCTTCGGGATGTATCCAGAGGTTTTTGACAAATCTGAAAGTGAATCCAAAGAAGAACTGATGGATATTTCAATGCATACTCTGTATAAAGATATCCTTCAATTTAATCAATTAAAGCGCTCTGATTTATTGGCCAATCTGTTACAAGCTCTCGCTTTGCAAGTTGGGAATCAGGTTTCATACACCGAATTGGCCAATCTTTTGGGTGAAAATCATCACACCATAAAAAATTATATCGAACTGCTTGAGCAATGTTTTGTGATCTTTCGGCTGCGTTCATTCAGCCGGAATTTGCGCAAAGAATTATCGAAATCGTTTAAAGTTTATTTCTTCGATTTGGGGGTACGGAATAGTTTGATTAACAACTATAATGCGCTTTCTGTGCGCAATGATACTGGTGCGATGTGGGAAAACTTTTGCATAGTGGAGCGCATGAAAAGAAACCATAACGCCCGATATTTCCCAAATATCTATTTCTGGAGAACCTATGATCAAAAAGAAGTCGATTACATTGAAGAAATCGACGGACAGTTGCATGCTTTTGAATTCAAATGGAACCCAAGAGCCAAAGTAAAACCACCCAAAGATTTTATTTCAACATACAAAAAAAGCACGTTTACAGTAATTGATCAAGAGAGTTTTCGGGATTTTGTGAAGCCCTTATAATCAGTACTTCATTCCTTAAGATCATTGTTACCTACAACTTTTATCATCGGTTTATGATGAACAGGAAAGCTTACCGAGTTCGCTATAAAACATAATTCATTCGCTTTTATATGTAATTCAGTGGCTTTTTCAACCATTGATTTTTCGATAACGCTTACAATGGGATTTAGCATTACTTCTTTAAATTTACCACCAGTATTTTGTGCTTCCGCCATTTTCCCCGTTGCATGGTCGATATAATCCACAACTATCACGCCTGATTCAGAACAAAGATGCAAATACCAAAGCATGTGGCAAGCCGACAACGAGGATACCAACAAATCTTCCGGATTATGTTTCGTTTTGTCACCACGAAATACCGAATCAGAAGACCCCAAAATGACCGGTTTGTCTTCAATATGGATGCTATGACTTCTTTCATAATTCCTGTAATTAGGGCTTACTCAGATTAACATAAACCTAAAATAATCTTTGTTTTGGAGAAGGTTTTTGTAGGTTTTAATGCAGGGTTTTTGTACATTATTGCAAATAACCTTGCATATGATAAATTATACGTCACA
>Ga0208623_100229_pt1 | contig 60950 bp, 49 predicted proteins | sample HotLakConsUCCL28_FD_184737 | JGI IMG/M metagenome (GOLD analysis project Ga0208623, IMG submission 184737) | Hypersaline microbial mat communities from Hot Lake, Washington, USA - Hot Lake Consortium UCC-L28 (SPAdes) (version 2) ...
GAGCGATATCGAACGTTGGAACTGGGTCATGGCAATTTTGAACCGTAAGTCGCTGAATGTAGGCTAATAATGACCCGCGGCCTTCTCAAAACCTGAGAAACACTGAGACACGACGCTAATCAGGAAAAGATTTACCTTGAGTGCCTCGAACGCATCCGAGCGAAAGAGGAATCGAGCTCAGTCCGTGTAATCACGCCATCGCCGTCAAGATCAGCCCGCTCGAGCATCGGGCTGCCGATCGCGTTGAACTCCTCGCCTGAAATCGCGCCGTCCGAGTCGGCATCCAGGCTGTCGAAGCGCTCGCCGCCCCGACCTCGCATTCGTCGAGCGTTTCCGGGGGAAACCGATTCTCGCCACGCCTCGAGTTCGTCGGAATCCAGCCGTCCATCCTCGTTCCGGTCGGCCCGAGAAAACCGCTGCTCGCGCACGGTAGAAAGTTCGGCCTGCGTGATTCGGCCGTCTTCATCGAGATCATGAGTCTCGAAGATGCGTTCGAGCATCTGCTGGGCGCGTGGGCCGGGACCCGAAGCGTGCGTGATGTCGATTGACAGCAATATTGCGGATATCAATGACAAAGATCCGATGATCAGTCGGCTCATTTTCGTCTCTCCTCCAGGGCAGTGACCCAACGTTTTAAACGCCCGTGGCGTGAGCTGGTTGACAAATGGCCAATGACACCGCACCACTGGCGAGCCACCAGCCACACAAAATCTTCACAAATGTCAGGGAATTGCTGACCGAGTTCCTGCTCTAATCGCGGGTTGGCCGCTGAATCATCACAAGACGGAGTCAGGGATTTTCATGAAGAAGGGATTGGGCATAGCCGGCGCGGCCTTACTGTTGACAACGCTGGTCTGGTGGCTGTGGCCAGGACAACAGGTCGCTCCAACAGGAGAAATCGAGACGGTAACGGTCGATCGCGGCGATATCACCCGGATCGTTTCGGCCGTGGGTTCGGTGCGCGCGCTGAATACCGTCGAGGTCGGTTCTCAACTCTCGGGCCAGATCGATCGTCTCGTGGCCGACTTCAATACGGAGGTCCTGGCCGGCGATCTGCTCGCACGGATCGATCCGCAGACCTTCGAGCGCCGGGTGCAGGAGGCCGAAGCCAATCTGGCCGTGGCGCGCGCCAACGTATCGATCCAGGAGGCCGGCATCCGCAAGGCCGAGGTCAATCTCGGCAATGCACAGCGGGAGTTCGAGCGCCAGCAGTCCCTGGTCGAGCGCGGCCTGATCTCCGATTCCGCGCTGGACCTGACCGAATCACAGTTCCTGTCGGCCCAGTCCGACCTGGAAATCGCCAGAGCCCAGAAGCGCAACGCCGAGGCGAGCGTGCTGCAGCGAGAGGCCGCGCTCGAGTCGGCCCGGATCGATCTGGAGCGCACCGAAATCCGCTCGCCGATCGACGGCGTGGTGATCGAGCGCGCGATCGATCTGGGCCAGACCGTCGCGGCCAGCCTGCAGGCCCCGCTGTTGTTCTCGATCGCGCAGGACCTGAGCGAAATCCAGATCGAGGCCAGCGTGGACGAGGCCGACATCGGCAGCGTCACGGAAGGTGCGCCGACCCGTTTTACCGTTGATGCGTTCCCGGACCGCGAGTTCGAAGGCCAGGTCACTCAGGTCCGCCTTGCGCCGGTGGAGCAGAACAATATCGTGACCTACACCGTCGTGATCACGGCCGAGAATCCAGGGCAGCGCCTGCTTCCCGGCATGACCGCGAGCATCGACATCGTGACCGGCGTGCGCGAGAACGTGCTGCGCGTCGCCAACGCGGCGGTTCGATTCCGCCCGCCCGAGGACATGATCGCCGAGGCTGGCGAGGGTGCCGGCGAACAGGGCGGGCGCGGCAATCCGGGCGCGCAACTCATTGAAATGCTGACCGAGATGGGCGTCGACGAGGCACGTCGCGAGACGATCCAGTCGGAAATGCGCGAGGTCTTCGGCTCGCTGCGCGGCCTGTTCATGTCCGGCGCCGACCGCGAGACGATCCGCGAGCGGATCAGCGCGGCCACGCGTGAGGTCATGCTGCGCAACCTGAACGAAGAAGAAATGGAGATCTACGAAGCGCGCCAGCGCGAAATGGAGTCCACTCGTCCGGCAACGCTTTACAGCCGGGGAGAGGATGGCCTGTTGACGCCGCGCCGGGTCCGGCTCGGGATCGCCGACGATCGCTTTACCGAGATCGCGGGCGGACAGCTCGGTGAAGGCGATGAGGTGGTCACTCGACTGCCACGCGAGCGCTCGGAATGAGTGTACGCGGCGACCGGAATCCAGTCCTCGTCCGGGCCCGGAACCTCGGCAAGGACTACGTCATGGGCGACAACCGCGTTCAGGCGCTCAAGTCCGTCGATGTCGATATCCAGCGCGGAGAATTCGTCGCCATCATGGGGCCGTCCGGTTCGGGCAAGTCGACGTTCATGAACCTGGTGGGCGCGCTGGACCGACCGACGCGGGGTGAACTTTCGATTGCCGATCGCGACATCTCGAAACTGAGCCGCGACGAGCTGGCGGCGCTGCGCAACCAGGTGCTCGGCTTCGTGTTCCAGCAGTTCATGCTCCTGCCCAGGACCAGCGCGCTGGACAATGCCCGGCTGCCGCTGATGTACACCCGGCTGCCGGCCCCGGAAAAGGATCGCCGCGCCCGGGAAGCGCTGCAGCGGGTGGGCCTGGCCGAGCGCATGGATCACACCCCGGCCCAGCTTTCCGGCGGCCAGCAGCAGCGTGTCGCCATCGCCCGGGCCCTGGTCAACCATCCGCGCATGATTCTCGCCGACGAACCCACCGGCGCCCTGGACACCGTCACCGCCAACGACATCATGCAGCTTCTGACCGAATTGAACAATGAAGGCGTGACGGTCATTCTGGTCACGCACGAAGAAGAGATCGCCGAACACGCCCGACGCATCATCCGCTTCCGGGACGGCGAGATCATCAGCGATTCGAGCCGCTCCGAAGGGGTCGCCACATGACCAGCGCGAGCTCCGAAGACACACTCGACCTGAGTACCGGCGGCGTCAATCTGAAGGCGAGCATGAAAATCGCGCTGCGCGCGATCCGGACCAACTCGGTTCGCAGCATCCTGACCATGCTCGGCATCGTGATCGGTATCGGCGCGGCGATCGTAGCGGTATCGATCTCACAGGGTGCCGGCGAGCAACTCAAGGCGCAGATCTCGGCGTTTGGCACCCATACCCTGCAGATTCAGCCAGGTTCGAGCTTTTTCGGCGGAAGATCGCGGGGTGCCGGCACCGCCCGGCCGGTCACCCAGCGCGACGTCGTCGCGCTGCGCGAGAACAGCGCCTGGGTCGAAGCGGCCTCGGCCCGACTGAGTTCAAGCGTGAGCCTGGTGAGCGGCGGCGCCAACTGGACCAGCATCGCGCACGGCGTCAATGCCGAGTACCGTCTGATCCAGGACTGGGACCTGGCCTCGGGCCGGATGTTCGAAGAAGGCGAAGTGCGAAGCGCGGCGAAGGTGGCGGTGATCGGCCAGACCATCGCCAGCGAACTGTTCGGTGGCTCCGACCCGGTCGGTGCGCGCCTGCGGGTCGGCCGCACGCCGATGACCGTGATCGGCGTTCTGGAAGAGAAGGGCGCGACGAGCTGGGGCCAGGACCAGGACGACGTGGTCTGGGTGCCGGTCGAGACGATGCGGCGCAGTATTTCGCGCGGCTCCAGTACCGTGCCCGACGATGCCGGGCGCGTCTACATCAGGATCTGGGACGATCTTGACGTGCTCGAGGCCCAGGCCGTGCTCGAGGAACAGATGCGCGAGCGCCGCGACCTGCAGCCCGGGGCGGAAGATGATTTCGTCGTCATCAACTTCGCCGAGTTCATTCGCGCCCGCAATGAAACCGAATCCCTGCTCGGCTTTCTGCTCGCCGCGTTTTCGGTCACCTCGCTCATTGTCGGCGGCATCGGCATCATGAACATCATGCTGGTATCGGTCACCGAGCGCACGCGCGAGATCGGCCTGCGCCTGGCCATCGGTGCGCGCCAGCGCGATGTGCTGACCCAGTTTCTGGTCGAAGCGACCTTGCTCGGCCTGCTCGGCGGAGTGTTCGGAATGCTGCTCGGCGTCGGCGGCGCGCATCTGGCCGCCCAGCTTGGCGAGTTCCCGATCCTGATCGATCCGCTGACCCTGGTCGCCGCCGTCGGCATCGCCGCCCTGATCGCGATCTTCTTCGGCTTCTACCCGGCCAGAAGAGCCTCGCGCCTGGAACCGATCGAGGCCCTGCGCTTCGAATAGCCACTCAAACCGAAGGCAGCAAGGAGCTCTGCATGAGTTCGATGTTCTGGACGATCTCTTCGTCCTCTTCGGTGAAGTAGGCAAGATGGAACATCGCATCGCCCTCCTGAACCAGCGGGATGTTCTGCTTGCCGATGATGATGCCGGAGCGCAGGGCGCGCACGGTGGCGAAGACCTTTCCGAACGGGTTGCCGATCCGGGCCAGCGCATCGCCCTTCTGAACGTGGTCGCCGAGGTTCTTCAGGCTGTTGACGATGCCGCTGGCGTTGGCCCGCGTCCACGCACTGGTGTTGGCGACGAACGGGCTGACCGTTCCGGTCCCTTTCCGACCTCGTCTTTTCGTCGTCATGCCGAGCTCGGCGAGCACGTTCTGGATGCCCCGAATACCGGCGCGAATCGACAGCTCGTCGAAGCGCAGGGCCTGGCCGGCTTCGTAGAGCAGGATACGCGTGCCCAGATCGACGGCCGCCTCGCGCAGAGAACCGTCCCTCAGGGTGGAATTGAGCAGCACGGGCACGCCGAACACCTCGGCCAGGCGTCGGGTTTCTTCGTCGGTCAGATCGGCCCTGACCTGCGGCAGGTTCGAGCGATGGATAGCGCCGGTGTGCAGGTCGATGCCGTACTGGCAGTGGGACACGATCTCGGAAAGGAAGGTATGCGCCACGATTCCGGCCAGCGAGCCCTTCGTGGAGCCCGGGAAGCAGCGGTTGAGATCGCGCCGGTCCGGCATGTAGCGACTCTGGTTCAGCACCCCGTAGACATTGACCATCGGAACCAGAATCAGAGTGCCTGCGGACAGGCGGAGCGTCTTCATGCGGATCAGTCGACGGACGATTTCGATGCCGTTGATTTCATCGCCATGCACCGCCGCCGATACGAACATCGTCGGGCCCTCGCGCTTGCTCCGGATCACGTGCACCGGCATCGAGATATCGGTATCCGTGTAAAGGCGCACGACCGGCATTTCGATCTGCGCGGTCTTGCCCGGAGCGATGCGCTGACCGCCGATGATGAGATCTTTCATTGCGCTTTTTTCCGAAACACGCCTCGACAGGCTCGTCGAAGAGGACCTCGACACTTTACCGCTATGGCCGGCACGCCGGGGATTTTCGTCGACGACCGACAGACCATCTCGATCAGGAATGGCGTTCCAGGGCATCAACGGAGACGGGCTGTTTCGCGACCGACTGCAGCAGCGGCACGGAAGAAGCCCGGAATCCGACTGATCAGGTATCCCTATACTGACATCCTCGTGACGTTCGGAGCAGTCCATGCGAATCTTTCTCACTGTCGCCGTTTGGGTTATCGGTCTGGATATCGAGTCGTCGGTCGCTCAGTCCGATGCAGACCTCACCAGCATGGTGCGGGTAGAACTCGAGTCCGGCTTTCGGCAGCACACCGGCCTTGGCTTCAAGTCGTTTCGCTGCGACTTCGGGGCCGCCAGCCGTCTCCCGCCGGAGTTCGAGTGCGAAGCCGTGGACGACGAGGACGATCGCTTCTTCTACCGAATCTGGGAGGGCAATGATCGGCTGGATGGCAGCATCGAGGTCTGGCAGCCGGTCGGACAACTCTATCCAGAAGGGGTGGCCTGGCTGCGCGGCCCGATCGATGCGTTCCTGGACGCGCTTGAAGAAGACGACCCTCAGCCACTCATCGAAACGCTCAGCCCCGCTCTGGCGCGGTCGATACCGGTCGCCGCCACCTGGAGCGAGCTCGAGGCGTTGCGGAGCGGCATCGGCGCGATTCGCGAGCGATCGCCGGTTCTCCACAGCAACGTCAGCGCCGATGTGCATGCGGTCGAATACCGGATCGTTGGCGAGCAGGCGGCGCTGGTCGGCCGCTTCCGAATCGAGGGCTCCGCGGATGAGGAGCCGGAGATCACGGCTTTTCTGCTGACGCCCGTCGCTGGTTCGCCGATGCACCTGAGTCAACTCGAAGCGACAGCAAGCCGGAGCCTGGCGCCCTTTTTCGGCCAGCCGATCCAAGAAGTGCGCATACCGCTGGATGCGCTGTCGCGAACCGGGGACGCCGTCGAGGGTGAGGTCGCCCTGAGCGACGGCTCGACGATTGCGGTCCGAACCGAGCAAAGCGCCCCGTCGACGGACTTCGATCGCAACGATTACCGATTCCAGATTCTCGAAGCCAGCTGGCTGGTTGCACGCCACCTGGCCGGCGGCGGCGATGCCGACGCCAGGGTCAGCTGTCCTGAGCGAACGGTTACCGACGGCGGCAGCCTGATCTGCACAGCGGAGGGCGCGAACGGCATCGAGCGTTTCGAACTTCGGCGGCGCGGCGGTGAGCACCGCCTGCTGGCACTTGAGGATTGAACCGATCATCCCTTCAGACCCCGCAATTCAGCAGGAATCGTCCGGTCAACTTCTATCGCTGACAGAGGGCCGAACCTTCTATCGCGTCGATGGTCCGGACCACGGGCGGCCACTGTTGCTGATCCACGGCGCAACCGTGCCGCACTGGGAATTCGACTACATCGCGCCGATACTCGCCAACGCCGGCTTTCGCGTCTATCGGTTCGACCAGTACGGGCACGGTGAATCGGATCGACCGCACGGGCGCTACGATCTTGAGCGTTTCGTGCGCCAAGCGGAGGAGTTCATCGAAGCGTTGGAGATCGAGTCCCGGCAGCTGGTCCTGTGGGGACACTCGATGGGTGCCGCCGTATCATCCGCGCTGGCCGCCCGGCTGCCGGACAAGCCGGCCGCACTGGTGCTGATGGCCCCGATGCTGGACTTCAGCGCGGTCAACCCGTACTCGCGGTATCTGAACTGGCCGATTGCCGGTGAGCTGCTGATGACCCTGTTCGGGCGGCGGGCACTGCGCGAGCGGCGACGGCGGCGCTATACGGCGATCGGCCGGACCGAGCTGATCGAGCGCTTTCACGAGCAGTCCCGTCAGGCTGGCTTCTGGCGCGCCTTGCTGTCAATGGAGCGCCACGGGGCGCTCGGAGATCAGCGCAAGGCCTACCAGGCAGCCGCAGAACGCGGCCTGGTGCCGATCGTGATCAACGGCAGCGCCGACCCCATCGTGCCGCCCGCCGACGTGCAGCAGATCGTGACCCTGTTCAGCGCGGCCCGCCATATCGAGCTCGTCGGACTCGAGCACAACCTGATGCTGACCGATCCGTCCACGGTTGCGGAAGCCGTGCTGAAGCAGCTTTGATGGATTCGATAGCGGGCTTTGAAAGAAATTTGTTCCTGCGCTGGTCTGTACCATCATTCCCTAACGAAGCAGCGCGATTCATGTCGACCTTCGACCGCCGAATGATCGGGTTACTGGCAATCCTGCTGGCGGGCCTGGCCAGGCCCGCCCTTTGCGAGAACGCAGAATTGTATGCACCGTTCCAGGTCATGCTGGATCGGCATTTGACCGAGCAGGGCCTGCCCTGCGGCGGCCTTGTGTCCTGGTTCGACTACGGCGGCGCTCTGGCCTCAGCCGAGACAACAGACCTCATCGCAGCACAGGATGCCAACCTGTCCGGCTTTGATCCAGAGGGCCTGACGACTCGAGAGGCAGCGATTGCCTTCTGGACCAATGCCTACAACTACTTCATGCTGCAGCACATTCTGACCCACCCTCAGAATGGCGAAGTGGTAGCCAGCGTGCGCGACTTCGGCAACCTGTTTCAGCCCTATCGGGTCTTCGGCCTCAAGCGCTTCAACGTCGGCGGAACCGAGCACTGGACGAAACACTATGACTGGAGGCTCAACACAGCAGAAAACCTGTCAGATCACTCGGACTGTTGAGCTCAATCGTAGACCTCTCCCAGAGCCAGCGCGCGTCGACGTTGGGCTGCAGCCGGATCAGCGAGCAAGCTCAGTCGTTCACTTTCTACCCTGAGGCCCAGAGCACGCGATGCGCTACCGAAGTCCGGGGCCGCAAGACTTTGGATTGCGCGGTCGTACTCTTCCTGCCAGACCTCGGGCAGGCTCAGCTCGCCCAGGCGTGCGACCAGGGTCCGGGCCGTCCAGCGGCGCGAACCGTCGTCGATGCAGCAATCGGCAAAGGCAGCCAGCGTACGGTCGAGGGTATGTTGATGCCCGCTGGCCTCGCGCAGTCGATGATCGACGCGTAGAAAAAATGCCGCCCCGGACCAGTAGACCCGGCGAAACGCATTCAACCGCCACATTCTGGGGCTGAGCTCGACGAGTGATTCACCCTCGCCGACCGGATCATCGAAGCCGCGCTGGAATCCCGCGAGCAGCCTGCGCCAGGCCTCATCGGCATCGATCACGCCGGCTCTGGCCTGCAGAAAATACTGATAGTAAGACGCGAGTCCCTCGGCGAACCAGATGTCCTGATTGCCCGAGAACGGCAGCAGCAGGTGAGCGAACTCGTGGTAGGCATGCCATTCGTCGATCAGTTCCGCCACGCTGGCTGTCGGGGAAACCCGAAAATGCACCTCCGGGGGAGAGTTTCGTCGCACCCAGCCGAACGTGATCGGCTGTCCCTCAGGTCCTTCATGCAGTTCGACCCGGACTTTTTGGACCGGGAACTGGCCACCCACGGAAGACACCGCGTCGACGGCAATGTCGATCCATTTTCGCCATTCGGCGGCCGGCCGCTGCAGAGCTGGATCGACGACCAGCTCCAGCTCGGGCCGATCGGGCCAGACGACCGACGGGCTCAGCATGAGCGCCAGCAAACAGCAAAGTCGCCATAGTCGATTGGCGCATGGATTGGATGGCATGTAACCTCGGTGATCGGGCGAAAAGGCGAGCTAGTGCATCGACAGAACGGGAAATCGCTTCCGTCTCCAGCATCATCATGAGACTTCAACCCGAGTCGATCCGGGATGAACGGCGCGAAGACTCCGTCTTGATGTGCGTTATTGACCGCGCTGCTTCGGCTGCTAGTTTCTCTGACCCGAACATCAGGAAAGGAAGGCACCAATGGCGTCCGAATCGAAACGCTCGAAAAATGCCGAACTCCATCGCATGGTCATGGACGACCATGTTTGCCCCTACGGCATCAAGAGTCGGCACTTGCTTGGCAAGCACGGGTTCGATGTCGACGATCACTGGTTGACCAGTCGCGAGGAGACCGACGCCTTCAAACGCAAGCATTCGGTGTCGACCACGCCGCAGACCTTTATCGACGGCGAACGGATCGGGGGCTACGACGAGCTTCGCGCGCACTTGGGTGAGGCCCGGCCCGACAAGCAGGACACCAGCTACCGTCCCGTCCTGGCCATATTCGCCACCGCCCTGCTGATGGGGCTGGCGATCAGTTGGGCAATGTTCGGCACGGTCTTGCATATCCGGACGCCCGAGCTGTTCATTGCCACGGCGATGTGTCTGCTCGGCGTTCAGAAGCTGCAGGACGTCGAGAGCTTCAGCACCATGTTCCTGAACTACGATCTGCTCGCGCGCCGGTGGGTCCCCTACGGCTACCTCTACCCGTTCGGTGAAACGCTGGCCGGGATATTGATGATCGCCGGCGCACTCGTGTGGCTGGCCGCACCAATCGCCCTGTTCATCGGAACCGTCGGTGCGATCTCGGTCTTCCGCGCGGTGTACGTAGAGAAGCGCGAACTCAGATGTGCCTGCGTCGGCGGCAACAGCAGCGTTCCGCTCGGTTTCGTATCACTGACCGAAAATCTGATCATGATGCTCATGGGGCTCTGGATGCCGATTCGCATGTACGGTCTCGGTACCTGAACAGAATGGGCCGGCATTCGGAGATCACTTTCCGGCAATCACCTCGTGGGGATCGTCGGATTCCCGATTCTGGAACGACCGGATGGCGGGATTCTGGATTACGCCATCGCGGATCCCGATAGCTCGGGAGATGGTCAGGCTCTCGGCCCATCGCTGCGGCCCGCCCGTGAGGATGGGCAGAATCGGCGTCAGTGCCGTGGAAACCTCCCAGGAGGCTTGCCCGGAACCAGGACGGCGAGTCATAGACGACGAAATTCAGTCCTGAGCTACCATTCACGGGTGGACCCTGAACGCTACCAGCGGCTGAAGAAGCTGATGATCGAGGCGATGGAGCGGCCCCCGGATCAACGGGAGCGGTTCATCGAACAGGCCTGCGGCGACGATTCCGAGATGCGGTCCGAGCTTGTGCGCCTGCTGGGCCACTCGATCAGCGACGACTTTCTGGCCAACAGCGCCCTGACGGTCGATGAGCAGCAGCAGACCGAGTCGATGATCGGTGCGCGCATCGGGCGAATCCGCATCGACCGCCTGATTGCCCGCGGAGGCATGGGCGAGGTCTATGCCGGCCAGGACGAGCTGCTGGAGCGAACGGTCGCGATCAAGCTGATTCGCAATCAGTGGCGCTGGTCGGAAGCCCGGCGCGAGGCGTTTCTGGCCGAAGCCCGCGCGCTATCGGCCCTGGCCCACCCCAACATCTGCCAGGTCCACGACTTCTTCTCCGACGCCGATCGCGACGTGCTGGTGATGGAGTTCATCGAGGGCCGGACGCTGCGTGAGATCCTCGCAACCGATGGTCGGCCCGATCGGCGCACGACCCTGATCTGGGCGCAGCAGATAACCGATGCGCTGGTCAGCGCCCACGAGCAGGGCGTCGCGCATCGCGACCTCAAGCCCGACAACGTCATGCTGGCCGACAACGGCCGGATCAAGGTGCTGGATTTCGGTCTGGCCCGGAGCCTGACGACAGGGGAACAGGCGCGCGGTGAGGCGCATGCGGCAGAGGCGGCCGGCACGCCGGGATATCTGGCGCCGGAACAGGCCCTGGGTCGGCCCGCGACGCCAGCCAGCGATCTGTGGAGCTTCGGCCTGTTGCTCATTGAACTGCTGACCGGAGAGGCTCCTTACGACATCCGCAAACCGGGCCCGGCGCTCGTGGATCAGGCGCGTCGTGGCGAGGTGCGAACCCCGAAAGGCCAGCCCACCGCCGAGACCCGTCTGCTTCGGGCGCTGCTCTCGGTCGATCCCGGCCAGCGGCCCAGCGCGCGCGAAGTCCGCGATCAGCTGCGCTCCATTCTGAATCGGCCGAAACGGCGTCTGATGGCCGGTACCGGTCTCGCTGCGCTGCTGCTGTTGACCATCGGCGGGTTGCGCTACACGATCGATCTCCAGAACGAGCGCAACCGAGCGGAAGCAGCGCGGGTCGAGGCCGAGGAACTGGCGCAGTTCATGCTCCAGGACCTCTACAGCGGGCTCGATGCCGTCGGCCGCCTCGATCTGCTCGAGCCGGTGGCCGACAAGTCGATCGACTATTTCGTCACCCGACGGGCGGCCCGGGGCCTTTCGGCACCGATCGACCTCGGCACCGGGCTGGCACTGATGCGCTCGTCCCAGGTCATGTTCTACCAGGGCCGCCTGGTCGACGCGATCGAGGCGATGGAGACCTCGGTGGGGGTGCTGCAGCGACTCGATCAAGCTCCCACCGGCGATCCCGAAGTGCAGTCCCATCTGATCGAGGGGCTGATCGACCTTGCCTCTCAACTCAACAGCGCCGGACATCACGAGGCCTCGCTAGCGCGCGCTCGCGAGGCCATCGATCGGGCCGAGAGCCTGAAGAGGCAGGTCGACCAGACCTCGGACCGCCCTGAGTCCATGCATCGAACCAGCTGGGATCTCCTGCTTCGGTCATGGTACGCGCTCAGCGACAGCGCCCTGCGCGCGGGAGACTTCGGGCTGTCGATCGACAGCGCCAATCGGGCGCTGGCGTTGATCGAGGATCGGGCACCGGACCTCGAACTGATTGAAGAGCGCCGGGCCGACCTGAGCTGGACCCGCTGTCTGGCCCTGCTGCAGCGAGTCGAGCCGGACGGTCAGATCGAAGCCTGTCGCATTCCGCTCGAGCTTGACCGCGCCAGCCATGCGCTGGACCCGGTCAGCGCAACGGCGCGACTGAATCTGTCCAACTCCCTCTGGCTGATGAGCCAGGCCCAACTGCTGGAGGGCAACCCGACAACGGCGCTCGAATACGCCGAACGCGCGGAAGTCCTGGCCCGCGAGCTGATCGCTTGGGACCCGGAGCAACCGCGGCACGTCAACCAGTTGACCGTGATCCTGATCAGCCAGGCTCGCGCTCTGGCCGCGCTGGAGCGCGAAGATCGGAAACAGTCGATTCTCGATGAAGCCCTGACCCTGACCGAGGCGCTGGTCGGCAAAGGGGAAGATCACCTGTTTGTCCACAACCACGCCACCGTCCTGGCGTTACTGAATCGCGCCGAGCAGGCCCGGCCCTGGGCGAGGATCCTGATGGACAGCGGCTGGAATCGACCGGGATTCATCAGACTGTGCCAATCGCTGTCTCTGGATCCGCGCTGCGAGGAATTCGAGTTTTGAATCAGAAGGGGGACCACGCAATCACGCTTCTGCTGCAGCGCTGGCAATCCGGCGACGAACAGGCCCTGGACGACATCGTTCCGGTGGTCTATGCCGAACTCCAGCGCCTGGCGACCGGCCAGCTCGATCGGGACCACGGTGCCACCATACAGCCGACCGAGCTGATCGCCGAAGCCTACATTCAGCTTGTCGACGTCGAACGAGTCGACTGGAAAAGCCGGGCCCACTTCTTCTCCATGGCGGCCCGGATCATGCGCCGCGTCCTGGTCCAGCGCTATCGGCGCCGCCAGGCCGACCGCCGCGGCGGAGGCCGGCCCCTGCTGACCCTGGCTCCGGGGCACGGCGCGACCGATCACCGGACACTATCGTTCGATGCGTTGGAAGAAGCGCTCGCTGAACTCGAACGACTCGATCCCCGCCAGGCCGAAATCGTGACCATGAAGTTCTTCGGCGGGCTCACCAACAGCGAAATCGCGCAAGCGCTCGACATTTCGGAACCAACCGTCAAGCGCGACTGGGCCGCCGCCCGGATCTGGCTCTACGACGTGCTCAAGCCTGCGTTGAAGTAAAGCACCTGCTGATTGTCTGGAGTACGGGTGTCCAGTTGTTGCAACAGCATCCTTCTGTACGCAAGGTAATTCTTCGCAGCCTCGTGACGAGAACAAATCCATTCAACCACTTCCCCTCCGAGGGGAATCTTCGAAGCCAGCTTGCCGGCTCCAGCGCATAGAGCCTTGTCACCAGAGACCGTGTTCGGATCTTCCATGGTCCTTACCTCCCGGTGTCACCAACAGAATGAAATTCAGTTCATCAACCCGGCAATCACTGTTCGAAGCGGTCGCTGAAAACGCCATCCGGTGAAAAGAACGGTCCACCGAGCATCAGGATATTGTTGGCGTTGTCACGATAGACGCCGAACTGGCCCGCATCGAGACTGAGCCGCCAGCGCTGGGCATCCATCCGCTCGGCGCGCAGACCCAGGTCATACCAGCCGAAGGTACTCTCGTCGCCGGGTACGGTCGGTCCGAAGTTCCGCCAGCGCCAGTCATCGGGCTGGAAGTCCGCCCCGTGGAAGATCACTTCCAGCTCGGCCTGTGAACAGTTCGGCATCTCGAACCGGATCAAACCCAGCGGATACTCACCATTTTCGGGATCAACCGGCAGAAAGCCGGGATCGACCACTTCGCTGTTGTTGATCTGCAGACAATTTCCGCCCGTGATGGACAGGGTCCATTTCACCGAATTGCCGAGTCGGCCGTCGGCCAGGCCCGCGCTTCCCGCACGGGGAAAGACCGTGCCGCCATTGGAAGCGACCGAGCTTTGCTCGGAATCCTGCGTGCCGTCGTCATTGCCGTCGCCGACCGACTGAACCCCTGGCGAGTCGTCTTCGATGGCGGTTGATGCACCGTCACTATCGGGGTCGTCCGGCTCGATGAATTCCCAGGTGCCGGACACGGTACCGGCAAACAGGCGGAACGGCGCGCCCAGGGGCCGATCCGGAATGGCCAGGGCCAATGCGGCGTCGGACTGAAGTCCGATGCTGTAGCTGTTCCAGGTCAGGCCGCCGTCGGTCGTCTTGTAGACGCCGCCGGGGTTGGCCGCCGTGCCGCCGGCGGCAGCATAAACGGTGTTGCCGCTGGCATCCTGCGGGTCGACAAGCAGCGCGCGAACGTCTGAGCCGGCGATCCCGGTGTCGGCCTGAACCCAGGTCGCGCCCGCGTCGTCGCTGCGGTAGACGCGCCCGGCGGCACTGGCGTCGAAGTTGATGGCGGTGGCGTAAAGCCGGTTGGAGTTTCCGGGAGCGATCGCGATGGACAGCACATCCCAGTGCGAGCTGGCCGGGCCACCGACGCGGGGCAGGCCGTTGCTGCTGTGGACCCAGGTGAGCCCACCATCGGTCGACTTGAAGACCCCGTTGTTCAGGGTGGGTTCGGTCGGGAAGGTCGGATCGAAGACGAGCAGGAAGGTGCCCGCGTACATGATCGAGGGGTTGTTCGGATCGATCACCAGCGGCACGACGCCGCCGATCTGGACACAGCTCGAACCCGGGTTACCGGGGTCGAGATCCTGTCCGACCGGGATGCCGGTGTCGGAAGCCACCCAGTTCGCGCCGGCATTGGTCGAGCGATAGATTCGAGCCGCGAAAACGGTATCAGCGCACACCGGTCCGGGTGCGCTCCTCGAGAGTCGTCCGCTGCCGCCCACCAGCACGGTTTTCAGGGTGCTCGCCGCAGTCGGCGGCACGACGGCCGGACAGGGTCCCGACGCGGGCGGCGCATCGCAGCTGCGCGGATCGAGCACCACGCTGCGGACCGTGCCCATGAAGGGCCGCGTTACGGGTCCGCCCGGCGTGAAGAAGTCCGAGGTCGCGATACCGTTGTCGATCGTCGACCAGTTGACCCCGGCATCCGTGCTCTTGTAGATGCCGCCGTCGAGCGCGCCGAAATCAGGTATCGGCGAGCTTCGGCCGACGGCGTAGACATGAAAGTCTTCGGTCGTCAGTGAATCGGCATCCACCGTCGTCGGGTCGATCGCCAGGGCGCGGACCTGTTCGGCGTTGAGCCCGGTCGTGCTGGGCGCCCAGGATGCGCCACTGTCGGTGGAAATGTAGAGCGGAACAGTGGAAGAAGACGAATCACCGAAGCCGGCCAGCACGACCGAACTGTCCTGCGGATGGGGCGCCAGCGCGCGAATGATCGTGGATTCGATGCCGCCATTGCGCTCCAGCCACAGCGTTCCGTCGTTGGTGCTGCGCAAGACGCCGCCATACTCGGTCCCGGCGACCAGATGCGGCGTGGCCGGATAGTTCGGGTGGAAAGCCAGGGTCGACGCCTGCGCAGGATCGGTCCCGTTGACGGTGTAGTTGTTGGTGCTCGGATCCATCGCCACCCAGACCGGGCTGGCCACGGTTGCATCGCTGGTTCTGTGCAGCGTTCCAGACGCGCATTGCAGCCAGATCGACTCGCCCGCGCCGGGGCTCGCGCTGATCTCGCTGGCCGAGCAATTCGCGGGCAGCGGCACCTCGTTCCAGGTTGCGCCCCCATCGCCGGATGTCACTACGGCTCCGCCAACGACATAGATCCGGTTCGCGTCGCTTGGGGCTGTGACCATCTGCTGGATGAAGAACAGCAGCGGAACGACACCGGGTGAGGGGTCGAGATCGGGCAACGGGCCCGTTGCAGCCCAGGTCGCCCCACCGTCCGTGCTCTTGCGCACCATTTCGAGATCGTAGCCAGCTGAATCGTATTGGCTGGCAGCTGCGTAGATATCGCCGTTGGCGGCGATGGCGACATGATCCATATCGCCGAGCGCAAAGGTGCCGGCCGCCGAGGCGGTCCAGGAAGAGCCGTTGTTGGTGGAGACGTAAACAGTCGGTCCCGTTGCGATGGCGACGCGAGAACCATCGCCGGCACCGACATCCAAATCCCGCGGGAAGTCCGTTCCCGCCCAGGGTGCCGGCAGCGGAAACCAACTCAGGCCGAAGTCCGCCGACCGATAGGCCACCCCGGTTCCGCCGGTAAACACATAGGCCACGCTGGTCGAGCTGGTCGCGGCATCCAGATCCAGAACGGCAAGATTGGAAGGCAACCCGGCTTCCGCTCGCGTCCAGCTTCCACCACCATTGGTGGTTCGAAACAATCCGCCTCTTCCCGATGCGAGATAGAGATTGTTCGGCGACAGCGGCGAAATCACCACTTCGTACATCTGTCCGCCATGCGGGCCGTTCGTAGTCCAGACTCCGACACCCGCCAGCGCCGCCGAACTGCAAGCAAGCAATGCCAGACCGAGCAGGTTCTTGAGGATCTTCATAACACACTCCGAGGGAAACCGAGTCGCGAACCGCCGTACGAATTATGACCTGAAACGCAAGGGGTCATCTTACGTTCCAGGCCCGGCAAAGGAAAAACTGCACGAACGGGAATACTGTTGCAGAAATGGGCCAGAGCAGGTTCATCGCTGATGCGCCGACCCCGACAGGGAGCGGCCAGGCGTTGCGCCAGGAGGTAGTCCGACTCGAAATCGACCGTGCGGCGCAGACCGGGCGCATCGATCCCGACCTTGACGTAGCCGATGCCAGCAATCAGATCGGCGTTCTCCCGCCACGCCGCAGGCACTCGAACTGCCCGCGGGCAGGCATCGATGTCGAGCGTAGTAGAGGCCGAGTCACTGCCGCAGTCTAGTGGACACCGTCGTTAATCCTGTGACATTCAGAGCGTGACTGAGTCGACAGTCCACGAAACGGCCCATCCGGATGCTTCTTTTGCCGTCACCGAACGGAAACAGAATGTTCACGGAACCTCGCGGTTTTCTGCTCTACCGTCTCCGGCTGGTTCGAGCTTCGATTCACCATGGTTCGTGCGGCACTGATTCTCTCTATCGTCCTGTCACCGATGTTTGTCCCGAGCGGCCTCGCTCAATCACCCGAGAGCAATGAGTCGATGCAGGAAGAGCCGAATCGCGAGGTGCGACGACTCCGTGATCTGGCGGGGGCGACCGAAGAAGAGTGGTCAATGGACATCGGCCCACTGCCGAGCCAGGCACCCGAAGCGCTGGAGATCGCAGTTCCCCGCTTGCCCGATCCGGACCGCAACGCCCGACTGTCGGACCTGCTGGACCGGGCCCGGGCGCAGGGTCGACTCGATTCCGTCCGCCCTGAACTCGATGCCCTGATGATTGAGGTTCGCAATGCAGGAATCGAGGCACTTCAGCGACGCGACCTCGGTACTGCCCGACAGCGTCAGGCCGTTCTGCAAGTGTTGGCACCGGAACGCTCAATAGCGACGCGCATCGCCGCCGAGCTTGCGGCCATGGACGCAGAACGGGCGAGCGCCCTGGATCTGGACAGCGCTCTCTTATCCGGACGCCTCGTGGCCGAGGACGGCGACGACGCCCTGTCAAGGCTGGATGCCCTCAGCGCCCTCAACCCCCCCGAGGAACTCCTCGAGACGCGGATCGAGGCTGTCGATGCCCTGGCCAGACAGACCTTCGACGAAGCCCTGGAAGCTGGTCGCCTGGACGCCGCATCGTTGCTGATCCGGCGCGCCGGCTCGGCGACCTCGCTGGATCTTCCCGTCGAACAATGGGAGGAGCAGCTTCAGGAAAGGACCCGCGTTCAGCGCGAGCAGCTCATCGAGCAGGCGCGTTCCGCTCTGCGGGCAGGCGACGCCGAATCCGCGGCCCTTGCCCTGTCTGAACTGGAATCGGCAGCGATCCCGACCACCGTCATGAATTTCATGCGGCTTGAGCTGGAGCAGGTCGAGCAGTACGGGGCACTCCGTCCCGGTCAAGTGTTCTCGGACTTCGTTTCCGAGGGAATCGCCGGACCCGAGATGGTTGTAGTGCCGGCTGGAGAGTTCCGGCTGGGTGCGCCGACGACCGAAGTCGGCAGCTCCGACATTGAGCGACCGGAGTACAGCGCTCGATTCGACCGGGGTTTCGCGATGGCGCGCACCGAGATCACGGTCGGTCAGTACAGGACGTTCATTGAATCGACGGGGTATCGCACTGAATCCGAACGAGGTACCAGCTCGCTCATCTTCGACCTGCGGGCGGGTAGCCTCACTGCCCGCGATGCGGTCGACTGGCGCTCGGATTTCTCCGGTCTGCGGGCGGCCGACGACGAGCCCGTGGTTCATGTGTCCTGGAACGATGCCGTAGCGTACGCCGAGTGGCTGAGCGAATCAACGGGCGAAGTGTATCGTCTGCCGAGCGAGAGCGAGTTCGAATACGCCGCTCGCGCAAATCAATCAGGCCCTTACTGGTGGAGCGGACGGGCGATCGCAGCGGCGGCCGAGAACCTCTCCGGTGACCAGGAGCGTTCCAGACGCGGCCATCGGTGGACCGATTCCTTCCCGGAACACGACGACGGCTACTGGGGTCCGGCACCGGTCGGCACGTTCGAACCCAATCCATTCGGCTTGTTTGACATGTCGGGCAACGTCATGGAGTGGACATCCGATTGTTGGCGTGACGATCATTCCAACCGCCCGATCGATGGCTCCGCAATCGGGATCGCTCCATGCGACCGCCACGCCGTGCGCGGTGGTTCCTGGGCCAGCGGACCGACGCAAAGCCGATCCGCACACCGGGTCGGCGGCGAATCCGACCGCCTCGACCCGAGGATCGGATTCCGCGTGGTGCGGGAACTCTGAATCGGGATCGTACTACCGCCGCAGCGTCGGCCGAATCGCATCATTCGCGCGCGATGTATTGCGCGACCTTGTTCGTGATGCGCCAGCTGCCGTCCGCATGGATCAGGTTGAGGTAGTCGACGTAGCCGTGCTGACCGCGCTCGCCCCAGCTGAACTCGACGGTCGCATTGGCCGCCTTGCCGCATATTCACATCAGCGCGATCATCAAGCCAACCGCAGTCGCCGTGCACATGGGGACGAGCACCCACTTGCCGAACTCGGCACCACCGATACCGATCGCCAGGCCGGCCTTGAACAGGGAATTGACCCCGGAGGCAATGACGATCCCGAGCACCGCCGTGGCGACCGCGAGTTCGCCTTCGGCCATGTGCGCCACCGATAAGGTGATCGCGTCGACATCGGCCACGCCCGAGGCCGCCGCGAGAGCCAGCACACCGGCATCACCGAACCACTCGGTCAAGGTCCGCCCCAGCAGCATGACTGCGGCCAGCAATGCGCCGAACAGTAACGCCGAGCGCAGCTCGAGTGGATTGGCCGGCAGCAGATCGGCGCGATCCACGCTGTGGTCCGAAGTATGGAGCAGCCAGAACGCGGGCGCGAGAATCAGCAGAATCATCGCGCCGGCCGGCAGCACCAGCCCGCCCAGCAAAGGGGCATGGATCAGTGTGGCGACCAGCACCATGCGCGGAAACATCGTGGCGCAGGCCAGCAGCACTCCGGCGGCGAGCAGGCGCCGGTCGGCTTGGCCGCGACGCGCGAGCCGGGCGAGGTTCAGCGTCGTCGCCGTCGACGATGCCAACCCGCCGAAAACCGCCGTGAACAGGGTGCCGGCGCGTGCACCGGCGATGCGCACGGCGAAATAGCCGACGAAAGAAATCGCCGCGATCAGCACCACCATCCACCAGATCACGTACGGATTGAGCGCGTCCCAGGGACCATAGCCGCGGTTCGGCAGCAGCGGCAGCAGCACGACCGAGATCAGCAACAGCTTCAGCCCGGCGCTCAGCTCGGCTCGGTTCAGCGCACGCAACCAGCCGTGCAGGCGCCCCTTGTATCCGAGCAGTGCTGCCGTAACTACGCCACCGGCTGCAGCCAGCGCCAGATGGCCGAGACCGGCGAGCACGGCAAGCAGGAAGGTGACCAGTGCCGCGACCTCGGTGGTCAGTCCGATGTCGTCGCGCGCGCGCGACGTGACCCGGTAGACCAGTCCGAGCAGTACCGCCAGGCCAACGAAGACCAGGCCGATGAGAAGACCGTCGAGCAAGTCGCTCAACAGACCGCACAGTCCACCCATCAGCCCAATCAGGGCCAGCGTGCGCAGACCGATACCGCGCTCGCCCTCGCTGGCTTCCCGACCCTTCCAGCCGCGCTCGATACCGACCATCAGGCCGATCGCCAACGCGACGGTCAGTCGCCAGGCCCATTGCAGTTCGATGTCCATCCAGTCCGAGGATACGCCCTGACCGCGGGAGCGCAAGCGATTGCGATCACACCAGCTCTACTGACGGGCTCTCATGGGTGGAGTGGCGCTGCTCCTGGCGAGCTATCTCACCGTGTTTCTGCCTGGCGGCGGGGTCCGGAATTCTTTTCCACACGTCCTGCTCTTCGGGCTGGCGGTGATCCGCCTGCTGCCGCAGCGCCGGCCGCAAACCCGAAGCTCCACCATCGAACGTTTACTGGTGCGCGGCGACGACGAGTTTCCTTCCCTGCCCAATGCGCTGGAAGCGGCCGAATCGATCGGCGATGGGCGGCTGCGAGCCCGCCTGCGCGGCGGCGTGCGGGTCACCTGCCTCGAGCGGTTCGACCGGTCGGCTTTGCCGCTTACAGCGCCAGCTTCTTCGCGACGGGCAGGTCCTTGGGGCGGACAAAACGGATCAGACGCCCCGAGTCCGGCGCGATCTCCGGCCCGGCCCGAATTGACAGGTCAAATTCAGCCAGGGCAGCCGTGGGAAATTTCGCCCGCAGTCGGGAGACAGCATCAGGATCCCCCTCGTCACAGAGGAAACGAGCCAGGTCGTGCATGCCCGGGTTGTGCCCGACCAGCATGATTCGGGCGCCATTGTCCCCGTTGCACTCCTCAAGAGCGATGGTCAGCAGATCCCTCACGGCGGCGTGGTAAAGCTCAGCACGACTGGTCAGTGGAATCTGCCGGTCGAAGGCGTCCCGGAACAACCGGGCCGTGGACCCGGCGCGCACGGCCGTGGAGCTGACGATCCGATCCACCCGCAGATCCGTTCCGGCGAAATGCGCCCCCATGGCCGGTGCCGCTCGCTCACCTCGCCGGGCCAGCGGACGATCATGATCGCTCAGCCGGACATTGTCCCAGGAAGATTTTGCGTGTCTGAGAAGAAGAAGTCGCATGTTCGAGCTCGAATAGTAGCGCGGCTGCCGACTATGGCGAGTGTATCCCGTCGTTGATCCTGTAACTTTCAGCGAGTCGGGGAGCGCTTACTAATACCTTCATAAGTATTGCCTCATTCAGCTTGTCTCTCGGCGTGCGTGGCAAGGCGACGGAGCGCAGTCTGTAGCCCGGCTACATCAAGCGCCGACAACGCTGTCCACGCGCGCCGAGAGGCAAGCCCGAAGGGGGCTCCGGACGAATCCGCCTGCGGCGTTAAGCTGGCTCGACGTAGAGCAACTATGCCTTCGCCACCTTGCCTTGCAGGCGAATCCGTCCGGCGCCCTGAATGAGGCAATACTTATGAAGGTATTAGTAGCTGCAAGGCAGCGCTCGCCGGGAATGCTTATTGCCTTTCCAGGAGCGCTGACACGCGCAACGGCACTCCGGCTTCGCTTGTTCGAGCAAGCTCGAATCCGCCCTGTCTCCATTGCCTGCGCTGCGGTTCGCGCCACGCTGTCTTTTCGTGCCTCTCGACGCCCTCGCTACGGCAGTTCATGAATGGTTCGGGCTAGAATAGAGGCCCGGCTATTGGAGCCGGCCAAAGAAACTATCCCAATCACCGGGAACAGGTATGCAGAAGACAGCGATGCAGTACTTTGATCGTGCGATGACCCAACTTCGCGACCTCGGCCTTGTGCCCGGAGAACGCGAAGAGGCGCCCGTTGTCGCGCTGCTCAATCGCCTGACCGAACTCGATGAGGCCAACGTGACCGCCATTGCGCGCACGCTGAGCCAGGCCTCCTTGTTCAACGAGGTCGTGCGCGAGCAGATCAGCTCGATGACGCTCGGCGAGCGCTACGAGAAGATCACCAATGCTTTCAACTCGATTCGCGACGATGCCAAATCCATGGTCGAACAGGTCGAGGACGGCAAGATCGATACCTTCGAGCGCATCAGCAATATCTGGATGAAGGCCACGCGCGGCGACATCGCGCACCGCTTCGACAAGATCAAGGAAACGTATCTCGAAGTCGCGGCCGACTCCAGGGAGCAGATCGAGCGCGAACTGACGATCCTGAACGCCTATCAGGACTTTCGCGGCGCCCTCAAGAGTTCAGAAGTACTGGCCCTCGAAATTCTCGCCAAGGCCGAAGCGCAATGGGAGGCCGCCAAGGGCGAAGTCGCCACGGCCAATGACGCCGTCGCAGCCTTCGAGGGAGAAGACATGGCCGAGCGCGCGACCCTGGAACTGGCGCGCGATGAAAAAGTGCGCGCACTGCAGGCCCACGAAGACCGCTATCAGATCGCCAAGGACCTGTCGGACAACCTGACCGTCGGCCACAATACCTCGGAGTTCATCATGGCGCGTCTGATGCAGACCACCAGCGCCAAGGAACGCGTCTACAAGCAGGCCATCATGTTCTTCGGCACCAACGAGACCGTGCTGACCGCGCTGTCGGCCTCCTTCACCGGGATGTTCGGCCTGCACGAAAGCACCAAGTCGCTCGAGGCGATGAAAGAAGGCGTGTCGAAGAGTCTGGAAGATCTTGCCGACATCGGCGGCAAGGTTCAGGAAGCCGCCGTCCGTGCCGGCTACGGACCGACGATCCGCGCCGACGCGGTCAAGAAGCTGGTCGATTCGGTCGTCAATTTCCAGGCGCGCTCGCGCGAGATCATCGAGGAAATGCGAGTTCTTTCGACCAGGAACGCCGAAGAGATTCGCGACTCGGTCGAAGACGGGAAACAACGCCTGTCACGCCTGATTCAGCAAGGCGGCACGCTGCCACCGCCCACCGGCGTGTAAACAGGCTCCGAAGGAGTGAGCCCGGTACCGACGGTCGCCGGCCAGAAAGCGCCGCTGGAAGAGCTGATGGTGGCGATGGACGTGGTCGACACGCTTCGACACCGCCAGCTCATCGTCGACCGCGAACTGGATGCCGCCGGCCGGCGGCAGCGCCTCGTCGAGCGACTGCGCGAAATCTATACCGCGCAAGGAATCGAGGTGACCGACGCCGCGCTCGAAGCCGGCGTCGACGCCCTCGAAAAGGAACGCTTCGCCTACAGTCCGACCCCGCCGGGACTGTCCACCGCCCTGGCCAGATTCTATGTGCGGCGCGATCGCTGGCTCAAACCCCTGCTGGCGCTCGTGACCCTGCTCGCACTCGGCGCAGCGCTCTGGTATGCCGCCTTCGTGCTGCCGCAATCGCGACTCGAAGCCTCGCTGCCGACAGACATTGCCGAGACCTACGCCCGAGTCATCGAGCAATCCGAGAGCGACACTGCAACAGCGCGTGCCATGGAACTGCGAGACGCCGCAATGCGCGCGATCGACGCGGGCAACTTCGATCAGGCCAGCGCTTCGCTCGCCGAACTCGAGAGACTAGAACGCGAACTGGCCTTGAGCTACGAGATCCGGATCGTCTCACGCCCCGATGAACTTTCCGGCGTCTGGCGCGTACCCGACGTCAATACTTCGGCCAGAAACTACTACCTGATCGTCGAAGCGGTCGATGCCGGCGGTAATGTGTTGCCGCGTCGGGTCCGTAACGAGGAAGACGGCCAGATGGTCACGGTGCGCAAATGGGGCGTCCGTGTTGACGAGGCCACCTTCAACGCCGTGGCCGCCGACAAGCAGGCCGACGGCATCGTCAACGACTTCGTCGTCGGGCAGAAGCTCGCAGGCCAGCTCGAACCCGAATACGTCGTGCCCAGCACGGGCGCGACGATTACGGAGTGGTAGCCGTGCTGTCGGGACGAGACACGCTTGAGCAAATGGATCGCACCCTGCGCGATGCGCGGCGAGAGCTCGATCAACTCGACCAGGAGCTCAGCTCGACCTCCCGCGCGCTGAGCGAGAACAAGCTCGAGCAGGCCCGGGCCATCGAACGCATGGCGAGCATCCATCTCGACGCGGCGAAACGCGGAGAGCTTGTCGCCAAGCTGGAATCGTCGACCAAGGAAGCCCGGCGGATACTCGCCGAGCGCGATAGCGCCCTGGCCGAGCTGAAGAACCGGATCAACGAGGCGACCGACAGGCTGGAGCAGCTTGAGTCCGACCGCGAAGCCCTGAACAGGCGGGTCGCGGCGGCAGCAAAGCAGCTCGCGGAACGCGAGGCCGCCGTCCAGAAGGCGCTCGACGAGGACCCCGGCTTTCAGGAACAGCTCGAACGTACCGAAAGGGCCGACGCGGTCGCCGCGCGCGCGGCGGAGAAAGCCGACCTGGCCGAAGCCGACCGCGACCGCAAGGGCCAGCCCTACGAGAGCGACGAGCTGTTCATGTACCTCTGGCGGCGCGGCTACGGCACCGCCGAATACAGCGCCGGACCCTTGAGCCGCATGCTCGACGGCTGGGTCGCGCGATTGTGCAGATTCGAAGACGCCCGCTCGAATTACTGGATGCTGCTGGAGATTCCAAAGCGTCTTTCCGAACACGCCGAATCCGCGCAAGTCGCAGCGGACGAAGCACTGGACCGCCTGCAGGACATCGAGGAAACTGCGGCCGTTTCCGGTGGCGTGGCCGAAGCCAAAGACACCCTCGAACGCCTGGAGGCCGAACAGGACGCCTTCGACTTACGCACCGTCGAGGCCGAAAAACAGCTGAGCCGACACCTGGCTGAGCAGGGGCGATTCGTCTCCGGCAGCGACGACTTCATGGTCGAAGCCCTCCAGGTCTTTTCAGCGGCGCTCGAGCGGAGAGCCGTGGACGAGCTGACCGAGCTCGCCATGTTCACATTGACACGGGAAGACGACTCCCTGGTCGAGAACCTCCGACAGCTTCGCCATGACTCAGATGTTTTCCAGGACGAACTCCGCGAAAATCGCGAACGGCAGAGCAGCCGCCTCGAACGGGTCCGCGAACTCGAAGAAGTTCGACGCAACTTCAAACAAAGCCGCTATGACGACATCCATTCCCGCTTCGACAAGGGTGACCTGATCCAACAGATGATTGGCGGAGTCGTCTCCGGCATGATCCAGGGCAGCGCCCTCTGGAAAACGATCCAGCGCTACCAGAAATACCTCGACATGGGCGGAGAATGGCCCGACTTCGGCAGCGGCGGATTTCCGATGCCACGCCGAAGAGGAAGACGCACAAGTGGCAGAAGCAAACCCGGCCGCCCACCCTCCTGGCACTGGCCAGGCCCGTCGCAAAGCTCAGGCGGCGGCGGTTTCCGACTCCCCCGCCCGCCTCGGCGAAGCTCGCGCGGCAGGGGTGGGTTCAAGACCGGTGGCGGTTTCTAGTGGGCCACGCGGCGAACAGAACGCTTATCGCGCGGGACGGCGAAACGCGGTCCGCGATCAAGCCGGCGGCGATCGCCGCGATCGGGCGCGGCCAGTCACGGGCCGCTCCGAGCGAGGCACCGAATTCCTTGCTGCGTTCGAAGCCGTGTTCGGCATACGCCGGGAATTCACAGCTTTCCTGGAACATCAGGTAGGCCCAGCAGATCACGACCGTGATCAGCCAGACCTCGGGAATCCGCGCCGTCTGGACGAGGGAATCGAGCACGCCGAACAGCGCGTTGAGCGTACCGACCTCGAACGCGGACAGTCCGAACGTCGCCTCCATGCTGGTCTGGAAGCTCTTGCGCAGGTACGGGAGGATGCAGATGCTCTCGCCGGCAAGGATCAGGCTGCCCATCAGCAGCCAGCGATGCGGCGGCCTGCGCCAGGCTGCCGACCTGCCTTCGTTGGCGGGGGCGGTTACCGCGCCACCTCTTGACAGTTGCGATGCGGATCAGCGGAGCTGACTGTCCTTGCTCCCTCGGCGATTGATACCACCTGCCGGCCCGCCTTCGTCGCGCTCGGCCTGGCAGTCGACGCACAGCCGTGCACCGGGCATGGCGCGGCGACGAGCTTCCGGGATCTCCTCGCCGCACTCGGCGCACTCGCGGCGTGATTCGCCGTGACCCAGCGCCGCCCGGGCGCGCGCGACGCCGTCGGCGACACTGGCGTCGATCTGCTCCTGCACCGCCCCGTCGCGCGCCCAGCCGCCAGCCATGTCAGTGCGCCCCGGCCAGGCTGGCCTTTTTGTCCCACGCGAGGTGCCGCATGCCCGCGTCGTGCTCGGACGGTGCGTCGACCGCGGAAAGCGCCAGCGCTCGCGTGCCGCTAGCGATAAAGTCGTGCTCGACGGTTCTGCGCATGGAATGAGGGTTCGGGCGTTCGATGGGCCTCCGAGTATAGGTATCCAATGCCTTGATTTCCAATCGTCAGCGGCTCTCTATCAACCCGCCCGCAAGGCCAGCGACGGCTCGAGCCGCGCCAGTCTAATGCCCCCGAGGACAGCGGCAACGGTCGCGGCGCTGACGGCCATCAGCAGCGCGATCAGAAAATGCCGAGGCAGCAAACGGCAGACGCTTTGACCGCTGCCGACGGTATCGGCCAGCAGCGCGTTCAAGCCGGTTTCCACGCCGAAGTAGGCCAGCGACGCGATCGCCCAGCCGAGCACGGCAGTCAGGACCGCCTGAACGATCGGGAACCAGACGATGGCGCGGGTTGTGAAACCCGTCAGGCGCAGAACGCTGAAGTCGTATTGCTTGCGGTCGACATTGGCCCAGACGCTGCTGCCGAAGCTCAGGGCGAAGCCCAGGGTGGCGATCGCGGCGATGATCCAGAAGACGATGCCGAGGTTTCGATCGAGCGCGGCGACCAGGTCGATATCGGCCTGGCGGGTACGGACGTCGACGCCCTGGTTCTGCAGGCCCTGGCGCAGGCCGGCGACCTCGACGGTGTCGCGGGCATAGAGGCGGAAGCCGGCGAAGCGGCGTTCGCGGCTTTCCACCGTGACGCCCTCCCAGTCGAGCTCGGGCACGGCGCGGCCGTCGCGGAAGTCTTCGACGGCGGCCAGCAAAGCGGTGGAAACGAACAGGCCGTCGCGCGGGTAGGCGCCGGCCGGAGCGATGCCGGTGATGGTCAGGGACAGCAGTTGGGTTTCACTCTCGCCCTGATAGGTTCGGGAGACGATGCCCTGCACGGTGTCGCCGGGACTCAGATCGAGTTTTTCGGCCGCGGTCATTGATGCGACGACCGTGGCCGTGCCGACGGGTGGGTCGATCGATCCGATGACCGGATCGCCGTCGGCCGACGGGATCAGTTCGACCCGGATGATCCGGCCGACCGCGCTCTCGGCGTCGCGCAGGCGCATCGTCGCGGCGATCGAACGGGTTTTCGGGACGATGAACTCGACGTCCTCGCGCGCGGCCATGGCGTCGAACCAGGCCGCATCGAAGCTGCCGCTGCCGACCGGGCGAATCTCGCGGAAGCGCGGGTCCTGCTGCAGGGGCTCGAGCAGGTTGCCGATGATGCCGAACTTGAGGCCGAACAGGACCAGAAGCGGTAGCAGCACGGCCGAAAGCGCCAGCACGAAGCAGGCCGACATGATGCGCTCCTGGCCGAAATCGCGCAGGGCAAGTCGCGCGACCAGGGCGAGCTGTCCTCTACGCCGGGGCATCGGCCACGGTGACATGCATCGACTCGCCGCCTTCGGCCTCGATGCGATGTTCGATCATGCTCAAGCCCGCGCGCTCCATCAGGCCGTGGGCGTGGCTGGAAAGGATGAGGGTGACACCCGCCTCGTCGACCAGGCTGACCATCAACTCGAGGATGCGCTCGGCGTTGAGCGGATCGACCGAAGCGGTCGGTTCGTCCGCGATCAGAACGCCGGGATCATGGGCGAGGGCGCGCGCGATCGCGGCGCGCTGGCGCTGGCCGACCGACAGCCTGGCCGGCAGCTTGTCGAGCTGGGGCGCGATGCCGAGGCGCTCGGCCCAGCGTTCGGCCGCATCGTCGGTCGGGCGATGAAGCACGCGCCGCGACAGCTCGATGTTCGCGCGCACGGTCAGGTAGGACAACAGGCCGCCGCTTTGCAGGACGTAGCCGAGGTGTCGGCTTCGGAGTTCGCTGAGGCGGTCGACGTCGCCGGCCTCCCAGATCGCGTTCAGGTCCTGATCCGCTTCATCAGCACCAGCGCGAAAAACGAAGCGTTCGGTGTGGCTCGGCTTGAGAACCATGGCGAGCAGCTCGAGCAGGGTGCTCTTGCCGGACCCGCTCTCGCCGACGAAGGCCAGCTTCGCGCCAGGTCGGATGTCGAGGCTCGGGATGGTCAGGCGAAACCGGGTGCCGCCCGCCTCGAAGGTCTTTTCGACGTTTCGCAGTGAGTAGACCGCCGGCCTCAGGGCAAGGCGTCCAGCAACAGCGGGTAGACCGAATCGCCGTCGATCGCCTCGCCGTCGAGCGACACCCAGAGATCGACGTTGTCGTGCAGGGCGCGGTAGTAGGCGACCTTGCCGTCGAGCTGGTTGATGAACTCGAACTGGCGCTGAGCCGGCCATTCCTCCCAGACGCTCAGGTCGAGATGCATCACCTCGCTGCGATACGGCAGGCCTTCGAGATATTCGCGCATGTATCCCAGATCGGCGAGGCTCTGCCCGCCGACGGCGCGGGTGGCGGTCGTGGTCGCTTCCGGGTCGCGGCTCACGCTCGCGGCCAGGCTCTTGAGTTCATCGAGGAAGGTATCGGGGGCGAGCGCGCCCTCCTCGGCCCGGATCAGGACCTGGCGCAGCACATCGTGCAGGTCGCTCAATTGATCCCGGGTCAGCAGGACGCGGACATCCAGGGCGCGTTCGTCCGGCGCGTCGAAGTCGCGGTCGACCAGCCAGGCATTGAACACGGACGGGATGCCGGTGCCGGACTGCTCGCGCAGATAGCGCATCCTGAGACCGTAGCCGAGGCGATCGATGGTCTGCTGGAAGTCGGCCAGGTCGCTGTCGGCGGTCCGGTCGGTCCCCCGCTGCGGCAATCGGCCGCTCGCGGCGATGCGGACCTGGGCGGTGAGCTGGTCGGTCAGGGTCGTCAGCGCGGTCTCGAAGCGCTCGACATCGCCGGTGGCGACCGGGTAATAGAAGTCACCGATCTGATCGAGGTTCGACAGGCGCCGGTACTGGTCTTCGGCGTAAGCGTGGTTGGCTTCGCCCAAGGGGGTCTGCAGATGGAAGACGCCGAGCGCGATGTCCCTGTCGGCGGCCATTCGGCGCAGTGCATCGGCGTCGAGCCCGGTACTCGATAGCGGATCCGATCCGTCCCGCGGGCCGGCGTCGGTGATCAGGATGACATAGCGGGCGTAGTAGTCGCTCCAGGCCGGATCGCCGATGGCCCGGGCAACGCCGGCGTAGGCCTCTTCATTGAAGCCGCTGCTCGAAACCCGGGCTGCCCGGACGTCGGCGATTCGCTCCAGAAAGCGATCGGCGCTGTCGCCGAGGGGCGCGTAGGTCTGGGTCAGGTAGTCCAGCGCCGGCACTTCGGCCAGGTTGTCGCGGTAGGCGACCAGACCGTAGTGGACGCTGTCGGCAAGCTCGGCTTCGGCGATGGACTCGGCCACGCCCTGCATGACCGACCGCATCGCGTCGATGTAGGGCTGCATCGACACCGTCGTGTCGATCACGAACACGATGCCGGTCCGGTAGGCCGCGGTGATGGTTTCGCTGTCCTGCAGCGGAATGGTCGCGACCTTGAGCAGCCGGGCGTCGCGGCCTTCGACCAGCAGGTCTTCGTGCTCGAGGATCGGCATGAGGTAGAAGTCGCGGCGGATGTCGAGGTACTGATCGGGCTGGATCGCGACGACCGGTGAATCGGCGCTGACGCCGGTCTCGGCCCGGGCTCGCAACTCGCGATAACGCCCGGCATCGCCGGCATCCACAAGATTCTTGAGAAAGTCGCGATCGTCGAACAACAGGACGCGGCTGTGCTCGGCCGGGTCGCGGAAGGCGACGGTCAGGGTCTGCTTCCAGTCCACGCTGTCGACACCGCGCAGCCAGCCCGCAATGCGACCGTTGCTGTCCGTCCCGACCCGAAGCCAGGTCCGGCCGCCGAGTTCGCGGCGCTCATAGACGTAGTAGGTCGAAAACGCTGGGATCGCACGCGCGCTGTCGCGTTCTCCGATGCTATCGAACAGGGATGCGCCGGGTACCGCGATGACGCGCTGATACAGCGTCTGTTTGCCGTCCTGAACCAGGGGGCGCTCGACCTGCGCGGCAAGCTGGCCGCTGAGTACGAGCGCGAGGACGACGCTGATGACAGCCAGGTGGAAGACGCGCTTGATGAACCACTCGGCAGCGGACGCTGCGATCACGGCACGGAATGTTCCGGAAAAGGAACTCAGCTCGAGGACTCCCAGGTCAGCAGCAGCCGACTCGCTTGCTCATCACCAGCTTCGCTGGCCTGCTCGGTCCAGGCGCGCAGTTCGGCCAGACGCTGGCCGGCCTCTTCATGCCCGGCGTCCTGCGCCTGGCGATAGAACTTGAAGGCCTGGAAAGGATCGGCGGCCTGCGGCCGATCGACGACAGGATTATTCGGATCGTAGAGTCTGGCCAGCTCGAAGGCCGCTGGCGCGTGGCCGGCTCGGGCGGCGAAGAAATAAAGGAGCTGGGCATCGGCCGGGCGACCTTCGGCCTGGAATTCACGCGCCCGGGCCACGGCTGCTGCGTAGTCCGGCCCGTCCGGAGCCTGGCGGAAGGACGCGATGATGTCGCGCGCGGCGTCGCCCCGCTCTTCGTCGCTGGCGGCCGGTTGCACCGTGTTCGCCGTCGACTCCGACTGCGGCGCGGGCACCGCTTCGGGCGCCGGCTCATCGTCGCGGATAGCGCCGGAAAACCACAGCACGAGCACCACGAGAACGATGGCCGCGAGGACAACCGCCGCCTCGCCAAGCAGGCGTCGATCGATCTCGCCCCCCTGCTGCATTCCCCGACTCATGCGGCTTTCCCTGCCCGGTATGTCATGCCGGCCTACCTCTGTGGCTTGGTAATCTGTCGATAGTGTAAGACGAGAATCGAACTTTGCGACGATCAGTATACCGGGTCGTGGTCGGAGTCGCAGCCGGGGTCCTGGCCTATACGCTGGCGGGCTTTCTGCTCGCTCCGCAGATGCTCGAGCGCAAGCTCCAAGCGCAGGCCTCCGCGCACGGTTTGGCGCGCGTGGCCATCGAGCGGATTTCGGTCAATCCTTTCAGCTTCCGGGTTGTGCTGACCGGCACCCGGCTGACCTCGGCCGACGGTCAACTGATCGCCTCGCTGCCCCGGATCGACGCTCGCCTGGCGGCCGGCAGCGTATTCGGGCGCAGTCCCGTGGTGCGCAAGGCAACGGTCGAGCGCCCCGAAATCCGCATGGTGCCAGAGGATTCCGGGAACGAAGGCCGGTCGTTCAATGCAGGGCTCGGATTTTTCGCGTCGAGTCTCCTGACGCTGGCACCGGAGCGCGTCGAACACCTGGCGCTGAGCGACGGCGGGTTGCTGTTCGGCGCGGACGAGCGCGCGAGCTCGCCCCCGGACGAGGACGGAATCGGGTTTTCCGTCGAGGTACGCGATTTCGGCAGCGCATCGCGCGCTCGCTACACGGCCGAGGTGAGCCTGCCGGACGGTGCTCACGTGCACGGCGCGGGCGTGATCGTTCTCTCGGATCGGATCACCCGGCTGGAAGGAGATTTCGAGCTGCGCGATATCGGGATCGAAAGCACCCCGACTGGCGAACGCGTGTTCTCCAGTCCGCGGATCCGGGCGCTGGGCGTCGAGATCGATCAGGCGACGAACTCGACTTCGGTCACGGTGCTGCAAATCGAGCAGCCTGACTTGTTCATTGCTCGGCTGGCCTCGGGGCAGATCGACCTGCCCGGCTGGCTGGTCGATGTGATCCGGGGCACCCCTTCGGCGCTCGCGGCGGTGGAGCGGATCGAAATGACCGAAGGCTCGGTTGCCGTGATCGATCAGGCCGTGACGCCGGAGGTCAGCGTGCCGATGACCGTGACGGGCGCGCTCATCGAAAAGACGCTTGACGGACCGACACGCAGATTCCAGCTGGAGGGCCGCATGCCGGGTTCGGGCATCGCCCGGATCGAGGCGGCCTGGCGACCGTCCGATGGTCGGACGCTCGATCGACTGAACCTCGACCTGACCGACATCGATCTTGACCTGCTGTCACCCTACTTTCAGGCAGTCAGCGGGAGAGCCCTGGACGCTGGCCGGCTCGAGCTGATTCTGCGCATCGATCAAGCCGAGGCCGGTGCGGGCTCCCGGGCCCGGTTGCTGATCAAGGATCTCGAAACAGGCGGCTGCGAGGCCGGCTTTTCGGGTGAACACTGGCCGCTCGGGCGATCGGTGGCGCTTCTCCAGGACAGGCAGGGGCGAATCGAACTCAGTCTGGTGGCTGAGCGCCGTGAATCGACAGGGGCGGCGCTGAACGCCCTTGTTTCTGCGATGCGCGATCGCCTGGACGAACTGAACGACCGACCCTTCGATGCACTGGCCGAAATTGCCGGTGCACCGGGCGAGGCGCTCGATCGACTGCCGTTCGAACCGGGCCGCGCGGAACTCTCGAGCAGTGCACGGTTGCGCCTCGAGGCCCTGGCGCGCGCCCTTACGGCGCGACCCGCCGTCGCACTGCAGATCGCGCCAGCCTACGACCCGAACGTCGATCGTCGAGCGCTGGCCGCACAGCAGGTGCGTCTGCACATCACCCTGGCCACCAGCGCCCGGCCATCAGGCCGAAGCGGTCCGGTCGCGATCGATTTCGACAGCGACCGCGTCCGTTCCGTGCTCGACGAATTCGGCGCCGAGCGTCTGTCGCCCGAATCACTTCAGTCGGTAAGCCAACGTTTCCCGGAAACCGGACGCGCCTACTACCAGGCCTTGTTCAATCGCCTGGTCGACAATGAAGCGGTTTCGGATTCGAGCCTGAGGCGGCTCGCTGGCTTTCGAGCGCAGACTATTGTCAATGCGCTTCTGCAAGCGGGAGTCGAGGAAGCGCGAGTGCGCCGTTCAGAGGGAATGGTTGTGCTGGGAGGGGGGACTGGGGTGGTTCTTCTTCCGATGGAAGTGGTATTGGCTGAGACTCAGCCCTGTATGTGACGCGGTCCGGTATTGCATTGCCAGCGTGTGTCGCGGGTCTGCGACGCCCTGGGGTCAGGAGCCTAAGGTCGAAGGCGTTTCGCCCCGCTTCGCTGAGGGCGAGTTTCTTTTGCCAAACGACGCAAAAGATCTAAGATCAAAGGCGGTTTCGCACACGCTTCGCTACCTGTGCGACCTACTTTTCACAAACGCCTGAAAAGTAGGCAAAAGCGCTGATGGGTGGGCCTGGGCGACTTGCCCTTCGGGTGCCCTGCGTTACTCGCCTCGACCGGGAGGCTTCTCAACTCGCTTCGCTCAGACACACGAAGCCTCTTTTTCCGGCCGAGCCTGCGTTACTCGGCTGCGTCGACGGCGTCGGATCGGAAAGAATGCGTTGGTCTTGGAAAAACCAGACTGTGCCGAGCCCCAGCCTGTGCGATGAGCACCACCAATCTGACACCTGTGGTTTTGACGTTCGAGCCTCGAAGGCACCGAGCATCGCAGGGCCGGGCGGAAACAAGGGAGCGTGTGTCTGAACGGAGCGCCAGCGGAGTGAGTTGAGCGACCGCCGCTCGGACCGAGAAGCGCAGGGGACCCGCCGCAGGCGGGTGCCTTCGCCAGCGACAGATCTTTTGGTTTCTTTTGCATCGACTGGCAAAAGAAACTCGCCCAGAAAGCCCGGAGGGCGTGGGCGAAACCCGATGCCCGGTTCATCCTCAGGTGGCTGAGTTTCGTACATAATCAGGAAACTCTTTTCCATCCGCTGGCAAAAGAAACTCGCCCTCAGTGCCGCGTTGCAAAAACGAAACGGCGGCGTCAGTCGCCGAACCTGAACAATCCCATCATGAACCGCCGCGTCACCGGCTGGGCCTTCTCCAGGTCCGGCCACTCCGAAGCCGCGTAGGCTTGGAGACGCCGCATCGTTTCGGTCAGAACATCATCGGGCAGCACCCAGCTTTCGGCATCGTCGCGCGATCCGATGCCGTCGAGCACCTGCCGGGGCGTGAGTTCGGCGGTCCATTCCGAGGCAATGACTTCACCCTGCCCGACCGGCCTCGCACCGAGTTCCTGCAGGGTCTTCACGATCGCTGCGCCGCCGCTGGGTGGGGCCGCCGCGGTGGCACCGGGTGGCAGCATTTCGGTGCCGACCTCGACGACGGTGCGGCGGAAATGATTGCGGATCTTGCCCGAGAACGATTCGGGGTCGATCCAGTCTCGGCCCAGGGCGAGCAGGCCACCCGGCCGGACCAGGCGACTGACCTGGGCAAGCACCTCGGCCCAGTCGGAGACCAGATGCAGCACGTGGACGGCCATCGCGCCATCGAAAACCCCGTCCCGAAACGGCAGCGCGCGGATATCGGCCTGAGCCAGGTGGACCTTGTCGAGCCGATTGGAGTCGAGGCGTTGCTGGAGCGCCTGGAGCATGTGCGCCGAAAGATCGACACCGAAGACTTCGCAGCCGGCCACGGCCACCGGCAAGGCGATGCGCCCGGTGCCGACGCCGAGCTCCAGAACCCGCGCGCCGGTGCCCATCTGTTCGGCGATGACCCGGCCGATTTCTTCGGAGACCTCGGGCGGATGGCCGCGCAGCGCGTCGTAGCGAGCGACGACGCGGGTATCGAAGCGAAAATCGAGGCCCGATCCGCTCATTGTGCCGCGCTCAGGCGCTGGAGGTTGTCCCGGCCGAGATCGGCGCGCTCGCCGTCGCGCTGGCGTGCACCTTCTTGCTCGCCTTTTCGGCAAACTGATTGATGCTGATCTTGTAGAGAATGTAGCCGGCCAGCAGCAGGCCCGCCGCTTCGAGAATGAAGATACCGAAGTAGGCCTGCTTGGGTGCCAGAACGCCGCTGTCGATCATCAGGGTGTGCAGAGCACCGCTGGCGAAGGAGGACACGCCCATGCCGAGCGCCTGCGCCGTGCCCCACAGACCCATGTAGAGGCCGGTCGCGTTGGGCACCGTCATTTCCATCATCAGCGCGAGGGCGCCGACGTTGAACACGCCGATGAACAGGCCCATGAAGAACAGGCTGGGCTTGACCACCGAGGCCAGCTCGAACAACGAAGAGCCCGCCAGCATCAGGAAGCCGATCGCAGCCCCGCAGACCCCGACGATGACCAGTTTCTTGCGCGACACCTTGAATGCCCCGCTGATCACGCCGGTCAGGATCATGCCCATCAGAACGCCGCCGGCCCAGAAGCGCTGCAGCGTCGAGGTCTCCGTGATCGCCATCGAAAAGACTTCGGCCCCGAATACTTCGACGATGTTTTCCTGCAGAAAGATCGAGAAAATCGCGATGAAGATAAACGCGAAGAAGGCCCGCGTATGCGGATTGGTCCTGAGCAGGGTCGCGGCCGATGCCAGGGGATTACCCGGCGGCGCAAGCGCCCGGGCCTTGAGCCGGGCCTCTTCGAGCTGCTCGGGATTCATCCGCCGTTCGATGCCGATGATGCCGAGCAGGGTGCTGCCGATCACGATCATTGGCGTGAGGTTATACAGATCCTGCATGGCTTCCGGACTGAATTCCGGTCGCACCACATTCATGACCACCGTAGCCAGAATGGTGCTCATGATCATGACGACCCAGACCACCGAGATCACCGTGCCGCGGGTCTCGGGCGTGGTCACTTCGGCGATCAGCGAGTGATAGCTGTCGGCGATGACGGCCATGCACAGGCCGAACAGCGTGAACAGGATGATGGCGCTCAACATCGCCAGCGGCGATCCGGCGCCCATTTCCATCGCGACGGTCGGCAGGGCCAGGAACAGCAGGCTCGCGGTGACGCTGCCGAGGATCAGATAAGGCGTTCGCCGGTAGCCGAACATCGGCATGGTGTCAGCGATCCGGCCGACCACGACCTGGAACGGCGCCATGAAGTAATGGATCGACAGCAGCGCCGTGACGACGATGGCTGCGATGCCGAGCTCGAAGATCGCAACCCGGTTGAAGTCGATCGTCAGCAGCGCGAACATCCAGCCCACAGCCACCTTCGGGAGCGCGACGCGCAGGGTCCATATCGCCGTTTGGATCGACTTCCACATTAGCGTGTCACTCCCGAGTGGATGGACTTCAGGTTCGGCAAATGACTCGACTGCATGGTTCTTTCCCTTTGGCTACCCCGGGTTCGCGCGACCCGGACTGTGACGGTCCGGGTGCGCGCCAACCAGTCTAACCGACGGGCCGCTTTCGCGTCTTGTCTTCAAAACCGCTCGAACCGGTAGATGAATCGTACACCAGCCACCCGCGGTTCGGGAAGGTAGGCGATGACCGCCCGTCCTGGCGCGAAACCTTCCGGACTGCCCGGGTCGACATTGCGCTGGGCGCTGCGGATCGTGTCGTCGTCGGTCAGATTGGTCACGAAGCCGATCACGCTGAAGCGATCGAAATCGAGCCCGACCTGGAGATCGTAGTTGGTGTAGCTCGGCATCCAGGCGAGGTTGTCTTCGGACAGAAAACGCTTCGAGCGATACTGACCCATCAGCTCGATGAACCAGGTATTGCCCTTGTCGCCGAACGGTGCCCGATAGAGCGCGCCGAAGTTGAAGGCATGCTTCGGGTTCTTCGGCACGCGATTGCCGGAGAAGTCGGCACAGGCGTTGCCCGCCTCGGCCCGGATCTGCGGTGACGAAGTCTGGCCTTCGGGCACGCCGCACAGCGCGAAGGAATCCGGGCCGGCCGTCGGACTCGGCCCCTGGACGTATTCCTCGAAGGTCGCGTCGGTATAGGCGTAGGCCAGATTGAAATTAAAACGATCGGTCGGCCGCCAGTTCGCGGCGACCTCGAAGCCGCGCGAGTCGACCTGCCCGGCGTTGGTGATGCCCGGAATGGCCACGATCGTGTCACCGGCGCCGGTCTGGTTGAGCTGGACGCCGATCTGCTGGTCGGTGTAGTCGTTGTAGAAGGCCGCGCCATCCAGAACGAGCCTGAGATCACGCCAGTAGGTCTTGAACCCGACCTCGTAGGCATCGAGGAATTCGGGCAGATAGCCCTGGCCCGCAAAATCGATCAGTTCGTTGGCATTGAAGCCGCCCGGCTTGAAGCCGCGCGCGACGTTACCGTAGAGCATGACCGAGTCGTTGAGCTGCCAGTCGAGCGTGACGCGCGGCGTCCATTCGTCGTAGGACAGGCTCGCGGACTGCGGGCAGGCCTGGACCGTGCCCGGCGGCGGCACGTCGGGGCCCGGCACACCCATGAAGATCGCGCCCTGCGGAATGTCGGGCAGGCAGACCGGATCGAGCCCGCGCAGGGACACGTCCTGAAGTCGCCAGCCGGAGACGTCGTAAGTGATGTCGTCGGAGTTGTAGCGCGCTTCAAGGCCAAGCCTCAGGTTGTCGGTGATCCGCCAGTTCAGCTTGCCGAAGACCGCGGAGTACTCGGTATCGCGAGAGATCCGGACCGGGAACTCCGTTTCGGTCTGCTGGGTATTCAGGAAGAACGGCGGACCGCCCAGCGGAGAATCGGGGTTGCGGACCCAGAAACTCGAGCTGTTGATCAGGGTCGATTCTTCTTCGAGATACTGGGCACCGAGCAGCAGATCGACCGAACCGAAAGACTCGGTCCAGAAGAAGTTGTGGTCAATGCGCTCGTCCTTGAAGTCGAGTATCTGGAGCGCGGACAGCGAGAACACCAGGCCCGGAGGCGCGTCGAAATTCGTGAAATCGCCATCGGCTTCGACGAAGGTCTCGTCGTCGATCCAGCCGAAGGTATAGCGGAAGGTGCCGAAATCGGTATCCCAGCGGCTGTCGAGCGAGAAGACCTGCTCGTCGAGCTCCAGTCCGCGCGGCGGCTCTCCGGTCAGCTCGTTGAAGCCCATCTGGATATCGTCGATGTCGGCCACGAGCGGACCGACCACGGTCCCGCGCGTGCAGGCACCGACGATCGGCGCGGGCTGGCCGGACAGATCGCCCGGGCACGGCAGAGCCGGCGACCCCGGCGGACCGGCGGTGAACGTGCCGCCCGGTACCGGTCGGCGGACGTTGGCCGGAAGCTGGGCCGTCGGATAATCCGAGTTGTCGGTCGAGCTGACCTTGTAGCGCAGATTGATGTCCCAGTCATCTCCGGGCGTGAAGCGCAACATCCCGGCGATGCCCTGGAATTCTTCTGCGCCGAGAGGACCGCCGTTGACCGGGTTGGTCCAGAAACCATCCTGCTCGCGATAGACCGCGTTGATCCGGTAGGCCAGCAGGTCATCCGCGATCGGCCCGCTGATCATTCCCGCGAAGCGCCGGTGTCCGTACTCGGCGAGTTCCAGCTCGGCGCGACCCTCGAGAAATTCGGACGGCCGCTTCGAGATGTAGTTGATCGCGCCCGCGAACGCACTTCTGCCATACAGGGTGGTCTGGGGCCCCTTGACGATTTCGATTCGCTCGAGATCGACCAGATCGGGGACGACGCCGGCACCACCACCTGAAATCGCGAGGTTCTCTCCGGACAGATCCAGGCCGTCGAGCATGATGGCGACACTCGGGCGGCCACGCTCTGCCTGCATGCCGCGCACGGCCGGCCGCGTATCGTTGGGGAAACCGCCGATGTCGAACGTGACACCCGGGGTCAGTCGCGCGACATCCTCGACCTCGGTGATGTTCATCCGGATGATGTCTTCTTCTTCGAACGCCGTGATCGACAGCGGCACATCCTCGGCCACTTCCTCGATGCGCCGAACCGTCACCACCATCGTTCCGAGATCGGCCGCTCGCTCGCTTTCCGCGGCCTCCTCGGTTTCGGATGAAGGATTGCCGTCCTGGGCCAGCGCGGGCGTCAGGCCGAGGGCGAAGGGCGTGATACAGAGCGCAAGACAAAGGCTCCTGGATCGTTGCTGCAGACGAGTGTTGATGGCCGTGAAAATGGAGGTGCGTGCGGGAAGAAATCGGCTGATCTGGTTCAAGAGTTACCCCTGCAGTGTTTATTAGAAAAGACTCAAAAAACGGCGTTATCCTCGCCGCTTGATCGACCGTTATTGATACACGAAACCGGCCCGATGCGTCAAGGAAAAGTGAATCATTTCATTTCCGAAATGCGTCTCGAATGCAGTGAATCCACGCCGGCGGAACGCGCCGATTCGGCTGATGGTAATCTCGGCGAAGGTCACTTTCAGCAAGAGATCAGCATGATCCAGGTCTAGGCAATTATGACAGGGCGAGACTTCAGCTCGGGTCCGTCCGGCATGAATCTCTGGCGAGGAGCCCTGATTGCGCTGGCGCTCATTGCCCTGGCCGGCTGCGCGACGGCCCTTGAGGCCGACGACTTTCACTTCCGTGATGTGGACCGGATCGTCGCGGTCGGAGACATCCAAGGCAACTGGGACGGCTACATCGCGACGCTCGAGGCGGCGAATCTGATCGACGACCGGAATCGCTGGATCGGCGGCGATGCCCGCGCCGATGGCCACGAGGATGAACAGGGTATCGAAGGTATCCTGCAGCGCGCGCCTGAACCGCACGCCGGCGACGATTCCGGCCAGACTGAAGGCCAGCGCGAGGCTGTGCTGGACGACCAGAACGATCGCCGCCACTACCCCCGGCAGCATCAGGACCCACAACCCGAGCATCGCAATAATGAGGCGACGGGCATATCCGAGTCTGTCGAGCTCTCCGGTCGCGGTGAGCACGGTCTGGACGATCTCGTCGGTGGACTCGGCCGTTGACTGCCCTACCGAGCTGACCTGAAGATCTCCACCCTCGGCGAGATCGCTGACGCCTCCGACCGGCAGATAATCGATGGACGGCGGGGACAACAAACCGCGCCCCAAGCCATGCCGGTTCGTTGATGACCATGCCGCTGGTCTCTCCTTATCCAATCACCGAGAACTCCGATGAGCGCAGAAGCCGTTCTGATTGCCGGAAAAGCCCTGATCTGGTTGGCCATCCCGCTGGCGATCGCCGGGTGGGAGCCGTGGCGGCTCGGCGAGCTCGGCGCTGAAGGCCGGGTGCCCGAGCTCGATGCGTCGAAACACGAGCAGCCGGACCTGTTCGCCGAGCTGGTCTCGCTGCTCGATCAGAACGAACGCGCCCGGGGCTGGTTCGACGAATTCGAAAACAACAGGCTCGACCACAGCCGGGCGGCGGAGCTCTACGCCGCCCGGGCCCCGGGGCGCACCATCGGCCCCATCGCCTCGAGCGATTGCCCGGCAGCGGCGGGATGGCCGCGGTGTTTCTCGCGCCCAAGGTCGACGCGGAACTCCGTCGCCCCGTGGCGCTGAAACCGATCCCGCCGAAGCGCTGCGCGAAGACGGCGGCCAGCGCCACGAACGTGATGTGCTCGCCCGCCTGTCGCACCCGAACATCGCACATCTGGACGACGCGGGCGTGGACGCGACGGGTCAGCCCTGGATATCGAGGGAGTTCGTCGATGGTCCGCGGTTCGACCACTCCGGCCGATCACCCGCATCAGGCCTGGAGCCTGATCGGCCTGGCCCGGGCGCTGCTCGCGCAGGATCGGGCGGACGAGGCGCGGCCTCTGGTGGAGCGGGCAGTCGCGATCCGCAGGAGCCTGCCCGAGACCCATCCTCGACGCGTAGAAGCCGAGTCCATCCTGGCGTCAATCGACGGATCCTGAATCAACCCGCCGGCAAGACGGCCGGAATCGTTCGAGACGATGCGAATCGACTCCGACGGCATGAAGTTCGTCAGCCCTTCGGGCGTTGTAGCGATGACGGTCGAGGCATTGCGGGAGCTGGCCAACACCCACATTGGCCAAAACCATCCGAGCGAAACCCCATATGAGAAAATGACGTCCGGCCTCAAGCTCCCCCGAAACCGAAAAACCTCAATGAACCCCTTCGTCACCCACTTCGAATGCAGCCTGGAAGGCAAGCACTACCCGACCGGTCCGGCCTACCGCCTGTCCGAAGCCGGCCGTCCGATGCTGGTGCGCTATGACCTCGATCGAATCGCAGCCCGGGTGGACCGGGACGAAGTGGCCGCCCGCAGCGGCGGCTTCTTCAAGTGGGAGGAGCTGCTGCCGTTCGAAGATGCGGCGAGGGTGCCGCGTCTCGGTGAGATCGACACGCCGCTGATCCGTCTGGGCAGCGTACCTTCGGTTGTAGTCAAGGACGAAGGCCGGCTGCCGACCGGGTCGTTCAAGGCGCGCGGCCTGGCGCTGGCCGTCAGCATGGCGGTCGAACTCGGCATCGATAAGCTGTGCATGCCGTCGAACGGCAATGCCGGGGCGGCGCTGGCCGCGTATGCCTCGCGTGCCGGCCTGAAGTCCCTGGTCTACTGTCCGGCCGACACGCCGCGCATGAACATCGACGAAACGCGACTCTGCGGCGCTGAAGTGGTCGAAATCGACGGTTACATCGACGACTGCGGCAAGCTGCTGGCCGAGCGCGCAGCGGCGGAGGGCTGGTTCGATGTCTCCACGCTCAAGGAACCGTATCGCCTCGAAGGCAAGAAGACCATGGGCCTGGAGCTGGCCGCTCAACACAACTGGTCGCTGCCCAACGCGATCTTCTATCCGACCGGCGGCGGCACCGGCCTGATCGGCATGTGGAAGGCCTTTGCCGAAATGAAAGCCATGGGCTGGATCACCGGGTCGCTGCCGAGGATGTTCGCGGTGCAGGCCGAGGGCTGCGCGCCGATGGTCCGGGCCTGGGAAGCCGGCGATGAATTCGCCCAGCGCTGGGAGAACGCGCAGACCCGTGCCGCCGGCATCCGCGTACCGCAGGCCGTAGGCGATTTCCTGATCCTGCAAACGGTGCGCGAGTCCGACGGACGCGCGGTCGCGGTCTCCGAAGCCGAGATCGAACGATCCTGGCGCGAGCTTGCCTTGCAGGACGGCGTACTCATGTGCCCGGAAGGAGCGGCCACCCACGCCGCATGGCGCCGCATGGTCGCCGAAGGCCACCTCGCCACCGATGCCGAAGCGCTGCTGTTCAACTGCGCGACCGGGTTGAAGTACGAGTTGCCTAGCTATTAACCTGGCAACCAATTCAACGGTTTCCTGAAGCCGTAGGGATGCACGGATCGCGCGCGGGCTTGATCCAACCTGGCATTCGCTGACAAATCAGTTCGCCGTTCTGTAGATGCATCAGACCAAGCCGGGCCCCAAAGTCGTTGCCCTTGAAGGGCCGATAGTCGATGTCACTCAGAGTGCCGAAGAGGTATTGGTCGAACAGTAAGAGCCTGCTCTTCGCCGAAGCCAAATAGCCAAAAATCATGGCAGGATCAGAGCCCATTGCTATCAAGGTCGCAGAGGGAAAATCAAAAAGTCGTTCGAGAGCGCGCGGATGAGGTTCGAAGAACCGATCTTCTTCGAGCAAGATTCCTGCCTGCTCGATATCCTGAGCGGCTTTGAGCCAGATCAGATAGTTCGAGTAATGCCAGTTCAGAGAACGATTGGGGTGGAAGGAGGCCTTGTTGTACCAGCGATCAAGGAGGGAGTGAACATCCGAGCGCTCGGCGAGTTCGGAAAAACGGTCGACCACCAGCAACTGGCTTGCAAACTCTTGCTTTATAGCACTAGCGTCCGGTTAATAATCGAATAGATTCAATTGGTTACTGGGTTCGGCCTGACCGGAACTGTTATTGATGTTTGTAAGTGCCTGTTGCAACGGCATTTTCTCGAACAAGGTCAGCGACAAAATCTGTAACAAAGTGTAGAGCGAGGCATCCAGATTCAAACGCTTCTTGACAATGGCTACCAGCACGTAGACCGAGACGGCAATCCAGATCTGGGACTTCACGGCGTTCTCGGACGTACCGAAAAAACGCTTGATCCGCAGGTGCTGCTTGATCCACTTGAAAAACAGCTCGACGTGCCAGCGCGCCTTGTACAAGCTGCAGATCGTCAGCGGTGGAAGACTGGAATGATTGGTCAGAAAGGTCAAAGTTTTGCCGGTATCGGAATCCTTGAAACGAATTCGACGCAGATAGTCCGGGTACCGGCAGGAGCTGTAGTAGCCATTGAGCGCGATGGTCTGGTCGCAGATGATTCCAGTGTCGCGATCGACGGGCGCGGAGTACAGCCTCCGCGCGTCCATATTGCGCTTGGCGCGGGTCACGAAGAAGGCGCCAGTGGCATGCAGGGCGTGCAGGCGCTCGAAATCGACGTAGGCCCGATCCATGATGTAGAACGCACCTGGCTCGATCAGCAACAAGTCGAGCACTTTGACATCGTGCAGCTTGCCGTCGGAGATGTGGATGAAGCTCGGAATGTGCCCTTGCAGATCGAGCAGGGTATGCATCTTGACCGCCGACTTGGCCGATCGGAACGGCGCCCAGGGAAACAGCGTCATGCACAGATCGATGGTGGTCGGGTCGAGCGCATAGGCGGTTCCATCCCAGTCGATGTCGAGTGGGGTATCGACGTAGAGCTTGCGGGCCTGCGTGATCAGGCGCTGGGCGAAATCGGCATAGATCCGCCAGTCGCGCTTGGCGTTGGCATCGGCCAGCGTGGCACGGCGAATTGGCTGCCGGAATCCCATGTGGTAAAGCTTGCTGGACTGAGCGGCCATGCAGACTTCGATGTCGCGCAGGCTCTCCCGGTAAGCGAGTTGAGCGAACGCCATGGTCCGAAAGTGTTGAGCGCAGGAGAGCGACTTGACGTAGCGATCTCCCTGGTATCGCTCCACGATCCGGTTGAAACTGGTCCAGGGCAGGAAGTCCATCAGCTGCGAGAACAAGGTCTTGCCGCTGTACACGACGGCGATCTCCGGGACGTGGCACGCCAAAATCGCAGAAATCGCCGCTCAAGTCGACACCACCCGGAATCGCGCCTAACATGTTAACAAGATTGCCATTTTCGAGCGCCAAGTCGACTTTTACCGGACACTAGTGGCTTTATAGCTATCCTGACAAGGTCCAAAGACAGGGCTGACCCCAAAAAGTCTTTCGGCAGACCCACATCCTTCAGAACTCCAGCAAAGGAGGCGTGCCGTTGAGTGGTGAATTCGATCTGGCGATCGAGAAGGGTAACGGCCACCATTCGCTCAAGATGAGATTCGGCTCCGGCAATCAGTTCGCGAGCACGTACTAGCTCGCGGATCAAAAGTGGATTGCAGCCAGTGAGAGATCCATGGAAACACTCGATGACTCTGAGAAGTGACAACGACTGCATCATCATCAAGAGTTCTGCGGAATACATCATGTTGTTGAAAGGAATATTGGTCTCGACCGGCAGCTCGTCGTAGTTGTCCAAGGCGGGCCGATACTTGGCAAGCAGGGTCGGAATGGCAGCACAGTGGATTTTTTCCAGAGTCTGGCACTCCAGAAGGGAACCAAGTTGCTGATACCCGATTACCGGTAGCGCATCAGGATGCTCCGGCTCGAAAGCACCCTGTTCGGCGACAATTCGACCTAAATCAACCGGTCGACGAGTCTTCGAGAGCAGCCCGAGCAGATGAAGCTGGTTATCCGACAGCGGCTGTCCATAGTCGTGGCGGGACATCTGTGCCGCCCAGACCTTCGCGGCTTCATTGGGCGGCTCGTCAAAGGTCTGTGCGATCAGAAGCCACAACGCCAGCAGCGGCCCAAGGATTGCGAGCACGGCAATTGCGCGTGTCATGATCTGTCCATGAGAGAAGCCACTAGCCGGATGCCCCTTGATTGCCGAATGGAGAGACTATTCTGCATGAAAATCAGACGACCAGCCCCGCCGCCTGACCCGAGGCCCAGGCCCACTGGAAGTTATGGCCGCCGAGGTGGCCGGTCACGTCGACGACTTCGCCGATGAAGTACACGCCCGGCAGCTTGTTCGCTTCCATGGTTTTCGATGAGAGTTCGGCGGTATCGACGCCGCCGATCGTGACTTCGGCCGTGCGATAGCCTTCGGTATCAGCTGGCCAGACGGTCCAGGGCTGGCAGTGATGGACGATCGATTCGATGCCGGCGTTGCTGACGTCGGCCATCACAGGGTCTCCGAACCACAGGTCGCACCAGCGCTCGGCCACGCGCCGGGGCAGCAGATCGGCCAGCACGGTCTTGAGATGTGCTCGCGGACGCTCCCGACGCAGACGCTTGAGCGTCGTTTCCAGGTCCAGATCGGGCAGCAGATCGATCTGGACCGATTCCCCCTGCTGCCAGTAGCTCGAGACCTGCAGCATGGCCGGGCCGCTCAGCCCTTTGTGGGTAAACAGGATGTTTTCACGGAAGAGGCCCTCGCGAGCGCTGGAGCGGGTATCGACAGAGACCCCGGCAAGGCCGTCGAGCTGTTCGAGCTTGCGGCCTTCGAAGACAAAGGGCACAAGCGCCGCGCGGGTCGGCAGGACTGTCAGTCCATTTACTCGCGCAAAGTCGAAGCCCCAGCCGGTCGCGCCCATGCGCGGAATCGAGTAACCACCGGTCGCGATGACCAGCGACTCGCACTCGATGACCTGGCCCAGCACATGCAGCCGATGGGGCGGCCCGAGTTGATCGATAACAACCGGCGCATGCGTCCTGACCTGCGCGCCGACTCGCTCGCACTCGCTCAGCAAAAGGCGCACGATGTCCCTGGAGGACTTGTCGCAGAATAGCTGGCCGAGCTTCTTTTCGTGATAGGCAATATCGTGCTTCTCGACCAGCGCGATGAAATCCCGGGGCGTGTAGCGACTCAGCGCCGACTTGCAGAAATGCGGATTGGCCGAGAGAAAGTTCTCCGGCCCGGAATACATGTTGGTGAAATTGCAGCGCCCGCCGCCCGACATCAGGATCTTCTTGCCGACCTTGTTGGCGTGGTCGAACACCCGAACCGAGCGACCACGCTCGCCGGCAGAAATCGCGCACATGAGACCGGCGGCACCGGCACCGATGATGGCGACATCGCATTGAGCTTTCCGCATGGTCAGAGGCTTGCCAGGTCCAGTCGGTGACGCCGGAACCTTCGTTGACGATCAGGATGCGTCCGTAACCATCCTGCGCCATGACCCAGCGGACGCATCTTTCATCCATCCACCTGATCGTTGCCGGCCATTGCATCTTACTTCGCCGGGATGGAACTCGGCGTATATTGTCCCCGGGCGATGACTTCGCGCACGGGGCGCAGAGCCTGCCAATGCCAACCGAACCTGGTTTTTCGAGATCCGGGACGTCTGCCAGGCTCCGCACTCGTTCCGTTCCTCTGGGTGACGTTTCTGATCATCTGGGGTGTCATCGGCCGCGCCGATCGAGATCGTCCCGGTCAGCGTGACGCTCGACAGCCCCGAGGAAGTCAATGCCCGACTGCGCTTCGATGTCGGCTGGCAGGGAGCGGGCAATGCCGGCGACCGGATCGTGATCGCCGGCCCCGAGGACGCAGACCTCGACTACCGCTACATCGATCCGGCACAGCCCGGAGTCGAGCTCGTCGCTCCTGCGACCGTCGGGAACTACACCCTCCAGTACATCAGCCGCGGCGGTCGGGTCATTGCGACCGAGCCGCTCGCGGTCACAGCCTCGCCGATGCCGCCGGGTGAACTGCTGGTCCTTCAGAACCGCGCCGCTCTGGGACCCGACGACGCGGTCGAGATCATCCTCGACGCGTCCGGCTCGATGCTGCAGCGTCTCGGCGGCGAGCGCCGGATCGAGATCGCCCGCGACACGCTCGTCAGCCTGGTCAACGACACGATTCCCGAGGGCACGGGCTTTGCGCTGCGCGTCTTCGGCCATCGCGAAGCCGACAGCTGCCGCACGGATCTGGAAATCCCGCTCGGTTTCTGCGCGATCGACGCCGACGGCCTGTCCGAAGCCATGACAAGGGCCGTGGCGACGCGCTTTAAGGTCATCGATTCAGCAGACGGGGAAGTTGCCACGGGCATGACCGGCGGCGACCCGATACCCTGCCGCCGGGCGACTATCGAATCGTCGGACCCGGCCAGGATGTGGCCGCCACAATCATTTCGGATGAAGCGACGACGGTCTGGCTGAGTGGCAATTGACCCCGCGAGGATGCATCTGGTCGACTTCATTTCAACCTGCAGGCGGTGTGATATGGTTCACCATATAGATTAATGTGGGTAGCCATATGAAAACGACGGTCGAAATCTCGGATGCTGTATTGAATTCCGCTCGTGAACTGGCTCGTCGCGAAAATACGACCATAAAGGCCTTGATCGAGCGGGGACTTCGTCGCGAACTGGCCGAAGCCGAGCGCCGCGACCTATTCAGACTGCGCCGCGCCAGCGTCGGCGGACACGGGTTACGCGAAAGCGATCCTGACGTGCAGTGGGATCGCCTGCGAGAACTGGCCTATGAGGACTGAGGCCCTTGATCGCGATTGATACGAACATTCTGGTCTACGCGCATCGCGAAGACAGCCCCTTTCATCAGCAAGCTTATGGAAGCATCGAGTCACTGGCCGAGTCCCGATCGGACTGGGCAATCCCCTGGCCCTGTCTGCATGAGTTCTACGGCGTCGTAACTCATCCCCGCCTCTTTGATCCGTCAACCACCGTGGAACAGGCGATCGATCAGATCGAGGCTTGGTTTGAAAGCCCGAGCCTTCAGTTGATCGGGGAAAGCGGCAGACACTGGCAAACGATCCGCCCCTTGTTGAAAGGCAGCCGAATTACCGGACCCCGGGTGCACGATGCCCGTATCGCGGCCATCTGCAGACAGCATGGGGTGTCCGAATTATGGACCGCAGATCGCGATTTCTCCGCTTTCCCGGAGCTGATTACCCGCAACCCGTGCGTGGATTGACGAGCGATCGCTGAGAAGGAGAACTAACCGGTTTCCAATCGCTCGCCGACCGCCGCGAGGAAACCATGCAGGTCGACGACCTGCTCTCGCGCCGGTTCGCTGGTCTTGCCCTTCAGGTCAGCGGTGACGATGCCGTCGGCGACGGCAACCTTGAGTGCTTCCTTCAGCCCGGCGGCGTAGCGGATCAGCGGCTGATTGTTCTCGCGCTCGCCCATGGTCTCCAGCGCATTGGCAATCGCGTAGATCAGCGCGGAAGGGTTGAAATGGGCCACTTCGCCGTTGCTTTCCAGGTACTTCAGGTACAGATCGTGAGCGGTGCCATGGGGTGCCTCGAACAGCATGGTTCCGCTCTTGCTCTCGATGATCGAGCTGGCCGTGGCGAGACTGCCGCCGAGGGCGGCCGAGATGTCGGAAAAGATGTCGCCGTCGAGATTCTGCGCCGGGTACAGGGCGTTGCGCGGCGGATCGGTGATCATCTTGGTGAGCTGGGCCGAGGGACGCATGATCATGAACGACGGCGGCGGCGTGTCGGCCTTGGCCAGCTCGTGCCGCACGTCGGCGATAACCCGGCTGAAGACATCGTCGTATTCCATGTATTCGCGCTTGAGCCCGAAATAGACTTCCTTTTCCTTGCGCGAAGCGTCGCGAAACACCTGGGCGACCCAGTCCTGTATCGCCTGCTTGTCGTTGGACATCAACAGCACGGGATCGCCCTTCTTCACGCGCCGGGCGTGCTTCTCGTCGCCGTCGACGATCACCTTGAGGATGCCGTCTTCGGTCATCGGCGCATTGAAGCTGCCGTACTGATCGCCGCCGCCCGCGCTCATGCGCGAGATCGACACGTGCGCCTCGCGGCTCGGCATGCCGTAGCGCTTCAGCTGCTCGACCAGCTTGAGCAGCTTGCGTCCGCTGGTATTGTCCGGCACGCCCCAGAGCGCGCGCTCGGGCGGGTTGGCGACGAGGCGAGCCGCCTGGGCATCGATGAGTTCGTAGTGATACTTCAGGCCCAGCGCCTGAAGCCGAGACTCGTAGTCGCTGCGATAAACACCCTCGATCGCTTCGCGCATGACGCCGTCGTAGCCCGGAATCACGGTGTCCTTCAGGCCGAGATAAACGTCACGCTTCTCGTCGATCGCGCGCTGGAAGAAGCGGTGCGCCCACTGCCTGACTTCGTCGATGTCGTTGCTGGCCAGCAGCCAGGGGTCGCCCTTGTTGACCTCGCGGCGATGGAGCTCGACCGGATCACCGCTGGAGCCGACGAACATCAGCTTGACCACGCCGGTGGCCGTGGACAGCTCGTTATAGCTGTCCTTGATGCCGCCGTCGTCCATCGTGACGACCTCGATATCGCGTCCGATCCAGTCCGGCTTGCTCACGTGCAGGTTGCGGAACTGGATATCCTCGCGCGTGATGTTGCCGCCGATCCCCTTGCGGATCGCGCCGTTGGGTGATTTGGTGGCGAGCTTGTCGAGCGTTGACTCATCAATGTCGGGGTGTTTGGCGAGCAGTTCGTCGAGCTGCTGGCGGCTGACGGTGATGCCGGCGTTCTTGACCCCGACGCCGTATTGCTTGAGAGCCTCGATGGCCTCAGTGATGGCGCGTCCGTTGGTCAACAGGCGGTTTTCGGCCGACAGGTCGATTTCGATCAGCTCGATGTCCAGCGGCTTCTTGACGAACTGGTCGAGAATGGCCTCGAACGCAACCTGAGCCATTTCGTCTCCATGAAGGAGAACCAGGGGGGCGGAGACCTTGATCTTTTCGCTCATCGGATTTTTCCGTTTCAGTCAGACCCGGGGCCGGCGCCGGGACGCCCGACTCGGCCTCGATCCTCGGGGTTTGAAGCGTGCAGCGCAGCCCGCTCCAGGGACGAAGCGTTCCGTGGAAGGGCAGTGGCGCGAGCCTGAAAGCGGGCAGGATAAACGCTCCGGCAGACCGGTTCAATCCAGCCGGCAGCCCGCTCCTTTCCCGCGGGACCGGTTCAACGCTGCGGGCGAAAGCGCGGCGGGCGCTTGTCCATGCGCGCTCGCATGGCTTCTCGCTGATTGAACCCGAGCAGCAGGCCGAGCTGGCCGCGTCGCTCGCGCCTGAGCGCGCGCCGCTCCGATCCCTGGCGAGTTCTCGTCAACAGGCGCTTGGCGGCCGCGACGGCGCTTGGCGAGCGTTCCGCAAAGCTCGCCGCCAGCTCGCGGGCGGCCGATTCGGGATCGTCTTCGATGCGCGTGATCAAATTGAAGTCCAGTGCTTCTTCGGCTGAAAACCGGCGCCCGCTCAGGGTCAGCTCCAGGGCCTGATCCAGCGGCAGCAGGTCGCGCAGGACGACCGAGGCCCCCATGTCCGGAATCAGACCCCATTCGATCTCCATGATCGAGAACTCGCAGTCCGGGCTGCTGATGCGCATGTCGCAGCCAAGGGCAATCTGGAATCCGCCACCGAAGCAGTAGCCCTGCGTGGCCGCGATGACCGGCATCGGCAAGTCGCGCCAGGCCAGGCACAGGCGCTGAAAGCGGTTGGCGCGCGCAAACCAGGGCAGGAACGACCTGAACACCTTCGCTGGCTGGCGCGTGACGCTGGCGAAGTCCAGACCGGAACAGAAGGCCGGACCCTGGCCGCAGACGATCACGGCGCGAATGTCGCGCTGGCGGCGAACCAGCCGCGCGGCATCGATCAGCGCGTTCATCATCGGAAAGTCGAGCGCGTTGTACTTGTCCGGTCGATTCAGTCGAACGACAGCCAGGGAATCGTCGAAGTCGACCGAGACCCGGTCGCGGAGGGAAGTGGGCATATGTGAATCAGGCACGGAGAATCTGGTTCAGGTGCCCAAGCGTGGCATGAACCAGCCCAAACGTCCACCGTTACCCAGGACCACGCGGGCCGTGCGGGCCCGCGTCATGGTATCAACCCAGAATCAGGATCAATACTTGATGGTGCAGCCGTAGGGTCGCGTGACGCTGTCGGTGACGGGGCCGCCGGCCGCCATCTCACCAAGCGCGGCAACGACGTACTGCTTGGCATCCGGGATATCGGCCGGATTGCTGCTGGGATTGGAGTCGATCCCGCCCATGTACTGCAGCATGCCTTCTTCGTCGATGATGTACATATGCGGGGTCACGCGAGCGTCGTAGGCGCGGCCCATTTCGCCGGATTCGTCGAGCAGGACTGCGGCCGGGGCGGCGCCACGGCTTGTCGTCAGTTCATCGGCCTGCTCGGGCGATACATGGCCCTGAGCCCCCGGGCGCGACGAGATGACGCTCAGCCAGACGGCGTCGTGATCGTTGCGGGCCATGCGCTGCTGATTCTGCATGTTGTCCGAACTGTAGTGCTTGACGACGAATGGACAGTCGTGGTTCGTCCATTCCAGGATCACTTTCCTGCCGGCGAAGTCCGCCAGGCTGTGTTCGACGCCGGCGCTGTCGACCACGCGGAAGTCGGGGGCCGGCTGACCGATCTGGGGCGCGGCCAGCGCGCTGACCGAAAAGGCCATGGCGATGCATGCGAAAAGAGCTTTCTTCATCGTCTATCTCCTAAGTTAAGACTTGTGCATTGACACTCGGTGAAGCAGGGATATCCCAGGTTCGATTCGGCGTTCAGAGTGCCTCCACCGCGCTCACGACCAGTCCCGGCGTCAGGACCTGAGGCAATATCCGTGGCTCACCGCCGTTTCGCGGGTAGACCACGTACAGCGGCACGCCGTTCCGTCCGAACTCTGCCAGATAGTCCGTGATGGCATCATCCCGGCGGGTCCAGTCGCCCTTCATGTAGACAACCGACCCGGCCTCGAACGCCTCCCGGACTTCGGCCTTGTTCAGGGCCACGCCCTCGTTGACCTTGCAGGTCAGACACCAGTCCGCGGTCATGTTGACGAACACGGCGGTGGCGGGGTCGGCGCGCAGTTCGGCCAGGCGCGCGGCCGAATAATCCTCCCACCACGCGTCGGCGACTTCAGCGGGTCCGGACTCGAAGCGCGCGGCTGCGGCCAGAGCGGCGACGGCCACGACCAGACCGGCGAAGACCGAGACATGCCGGGCCACCGACATGACCGGCCCGGAGTCCCGCTTGCCGAACAGCCACAACGTGAAAGCCAGCGCGACCAGACCGATCAGCACGGCGGCCAGACCGTTGGCGTCGGTCTGGCGCGCCAGGACCCAGATCAGCCAGACCACCGCCAGGTAGAGCGGGAAAGCCATGGCCTGCTTGAAGGTCTCCATCCAGGGCCCGGGCCTCGGCAGCCAGCGCGCCAGCGTCGGGCTGTAGCTGAGCAACAGCAGCGGCAGCGCGAGGCCGAAGCCCAGCGCGACGAAGATGCTCATCGCCATCGGCCAGGGCATCAGCACCGCCGCACCGAGAGCCGCGCCCATGAACGGGGCCGTGCAGGGGCTGGCGACGATACAGGCCAGCACGCCGGTGAAAAAAGAACCGCTCAGACCCGGGCGCTCGGTCAGACCCTGCCCGGTGTTCATGAGGCCGCCGCCGAAGTCGAACAGGCCGGACAGCGAAAGCCCGAGCGCGAACAGCCCGTAGATCAGCAGGCCGACGATCCACGGCGACTGAAGCTGGAAGCCCCATCCGATCGCCTCGCCGGCCGAACGCAGGCCCAGCAGGAGCGCGCCCAGCACCGCGAAACTCAGCACCACCCCGGCGGTGTAAGCGAGACCATGGCCGCGCTGATCCGTGCCCGCGCCGTCGACCAGGCTGATCGCCTTGATCGACAGGACCGGAAACACGCAGGGCATCAGATTGAGCAGCAGGCCGCCGAGCAGGGCCAGGCCGAGCGCGGTCATCCAGCCGACCGGCGGCGGCGTCGGCGCCAACTCGCCGGTACTTGTCAGGTCGCCGATCCGGGCGGTCAGCTCGAATGCTCGTTCGTTGACCTTGTCGACGAGAACGAAGGGCAGCGCTTCCGGGGTCCCTGCAATAAACGGAGAGAGCTTCTGGGCGACCAGAATCCGCTCGTCTCCGGCGGTGGTCGACGCAGGGACGGAATGATCAACCACATTCGCAAGCGCCGAGAAAAAAGCCCATTCGGTCTCGCAATCAAGGTCCTGCGATTCGATCTGCAGGCTGAGCTGGCCGCCCTCAACGCTGAACCGGGCCGGCCAGTCGACCGGCTCGGGCCTGCGCTGATCGGCCAAGGCGAACAGTTCCTCGTTGGCCGCATCAAGCCTCGGCGAATCGCTTGCAACCGGCAGGGAAAGCGCCAGCTCGGCGTCGCCGGGAATGCAGATTTCTTCGCAGACCAGCCAGCTCGCTTCGGCGCGCACGACGAAGTCATCGCCGACGGCAAGATCTGCCGGCACATCGAGCGTCACCGGAAGCAGGTGTTCACCCTTGTAGCCGTAGTTGATCAGATGCCCCATCGGCATGGCCCCGGGATAGGGCCAGGCGATCGGCGAAGCGCTCACGCCGGGCTGCAGATCCCAGTCGATTTCCGTCGGGATACCCGAATCACCGGGATTCTTCCAATAGGTATGCCAGCCCGGATCGGGCAGCAGGCGCAGCCCGACCCGCAGCGGCGCGCCAGGCTGCACACTCATGGTTTCGGCGATCAACTCGACTTCGATGTGATCGCGCTGAACCGCGCCGGTATCGGCAAAGACCGGTGTCAGACACTGGCACGCGCCAAGCAGCAGTAAGGTCAGGGCCTGCAGAATGCGCTTTGCGGCGAAAGTCATGTTCTCGGTTGTATCAGAACAATGGTGAACGGAATCGGACCGAAGTCCGCGTCAAAGGTTCTGCCTCGGCCCAACAGCACTGCCCAGGAACTCCGAAATTCATCGCTGACAACGGATGCAAAAGAAAGTACTTCGCTGTCCGATGACCTTGCGACGAATCGGCGTCGAACAGACCGGACAGGGCTCTCCCTCGCGGCCATAGACCTCGAGGCTCTGTCCGAAATATCCCGGCGTGCCGTCACCGACGGTGAAGTCTCTGAGCGAGGTACCGCCGACCTCGATCGCGCGGCTGAGGATTTCAACGATGGCCTGAGCAAGACGCTCATAACGCACCAGACTCACCCGGCCCGCCGGACGGTGCGGATGAATTCCGGCGCTGAACAGCGCCTCGCAGGCGTAGATGTTGCCGACGCCAACGACCACCCCGCCGTTCATGACGAAGGTCTTGACCGGGCCTCTTCGCCCGCGGCTGAGCGTCCAGAGGTAGTGACCGCTGAAGGCTGGGTCGAAGGGCTCCGGCCCCAGATGGGCGAGGTGTCGATGCGTCAGCGGATCCTCGGTCGTCCAGAACAGCGCGCCGAAGCGGCGCGGATCGGTATAGCGGATCAGATGCCCCTGCGCCATCTGAACGTCCACGTGGTCGTGCGCGCCGGCCGCCGGCGGATCGGTCCAGCCACGGAAAGATCCCGACATGCCCAGGTGCCAGAGCATGTGCCCGGCCTCGAGCCGCCAGATCAGCCACTTCGCCCGGCGCTGCATGGCGACGACCCGCTGACCCTCCGCCTGCCTGATGGCCCCGGGAATCGGCCAGCGCAGGTCGGTCTTGCGCAGCGTGATGCGGTCGATGACGCGACCCTCGGTCAGGGGCGCGAGGCCGCGTCGGGTGGTTTCCACTTCAGGCAGTTCGGGCATGACGGAGATTATGCCCAGGAGTCGGTCACGAGCCGGCGACGGATCGGCTCGAGGCTGCCCGGAATTTGCGCAACAGCGGCGCACGCTGTTGAGACCGCGAGCAGGTGGCAAGCCGGACGACAGCCTCTCCGTTCCGGGAAGTCAAAGAATCAGGCGCCTTCAAGGGGGTTGGCACGACGCTTGCTCCGACATCACTGAAACGACCGGCGCTCGCGCACGGCAGCCATCGCTGGCCGAACCGAAATTCAGGGCCCAACAGGAGAAAGCAGGGAATGAAACTGATCACCGCCATCATCAAGCCGTTCAAGCTCGATGACGTCCGGTCCGCACTCGTGGATCTGGGCGTTCAGGGCCTGACCCTGACCGAGGTCAAGGGCTACGGGCGTCAGAAGGGTCACACCGAGCTCTATCGCGGCGCCGAATACAAGGTGGACTTCCTGCCCAAGATCAAGTTCGAGATCGCGGTATCCGAAGACCGCGTCGCCGAGGTCATCGAGGTGATCCAGACCAGCGCCCACTCCGGCAAGGTCGGCGACGGCAAGATCTTCGTGACCAATCTGGAGCAGGTCATCCGAATCCGCACCGGCGAAACCGACGAAGCCGCACTGTAGGGAGAGCGAACATGGAAGCACTGACCGAAGTCCAGTACGCGCTGGATACTTTCTACTTTCTGGTCTGCGCCGTTCTGGTCATGTGGATGGCGGCCGGCTTCACGATGCTCGAAGCCGGCCTGGTCCGGGCGCGCAACACGGTCGAGATCCTGACCAAGAATGTCGCGCTGTACGCGGTCGCCTGCCTGATGTACATGATCATCGGCTACAACCTGATGTACGCCGACTCGGGCATCGGTGGCATCCTGCCGGGCATCGGCTTCTTCCTCGGCGGCGACAACAGCGTCGCGGACGTTCTGGCCAGCGAGGGCGAGATCTACTACTCGAACCTGTCCGACTTCATGTTCCAGGTCGTCTTCGTCGCGACCGCGATGTCGATCGTCTCGGGCGCGGTGGCCGAGCGCATGAAACTGTGGGCCTTCCTCCTGTTTTCGGTCGTCATGACCGGGATCATCTACCCGGTGCAGGGCTACTGGAGCTGGGGCGAAGGGTTCCTGTACGACCTCGGCTACAGTGACTACGCCGGCTCCGGCATCGTCCACATGGCCGGCGCCGCGGCCGCGCTGGCCGGCGTCTGGCTCCTCGGCCCGCGCAAGGGCAAGTATGGCCCTGACGGCAAGGCCAACGCCATCCCCGGTGCCAACCTGCCGCTGGCCACGCTCGGCATGTTCGTTCTTTGGATGGGCTGGTTCGGGTTCAACGGCGGATCGGAGCTGATGGTCTCGAACGTGGAATCAGCCAACAACGTCGCCAAGGTCTTCGTCAACACCAACCTGGCCGCCGCCGGTGGACTCTTGGCCGCCCTGCTGCTGGCGCGCTGGCGTTTCGGCAAGGCCGACCTGACCATGGCCCTGAACGGTGCGCTGGCCGGACTGGTCTCGATCACCGCCGCGCCGCTCACTCCAGACCCCGAACTGGCCGCGATCATCGGTGCGATCGGCGGCCTGATCGTCGTGGTATCGATCGTCGCGCTCGACCGCGTACGCATCGACGACCCGGTCGGTGCGATCTCTGTCCACGGCGTCTGCGGCGTCTGGGGCGTGCTGGCGGTCCTGATTTCCAACGATGAGGCGACCCTCGTTGGCCAGCTCGCGGGGATCGGGGCGATCTTCGGCTTCGTTTTCCTGTTGAGCCTGCTGGTCTGGGCCGCGCTGCGCGCGACGATCGGCATTCGCGTCGATGAAGAGGCCGAGTACGAAGGTCTCGACGTCGATGAGTGCGGGCTGGAGGCCTACCCGGAATTCGTGTCGTCGCGCTCCGGCTGACCGACATCGTCTACCCCGAAGCGGTCAGCAATGACCGCTCTTTTGACCCCGGCAGGCCGCGCCCGCCGGGGTCCTTTTTATTCGATCCAGCAGATTCAGGCGTCGGTCGATTTCAGAACGGTCGTGTAGTCACCGCCCCCCATCATCGGCGGCAGCTTGCCTTTTACCTGAACCGTCTTGTGCGGCGCATCGGTACTGATCCAGATCGTGCGGTCGCCGCCTTCGCCGTCCAGCGCTCCGAGCTCGAGACGCCAGGCGTCGTAGGTGCCGGCCGGCACTTCAACGGTCTCCGGCCCATGGACTTCGAGCTGGAAGAACCGCACCCGCTGCTGCATGCCGACTTCGGCGTAGCGGATCGGGGTGCGCAGACCTTCGCGAAGCGGCATGGCCATCAGCGCGGCTTCGAGGGCCACGTCATCGCCGAGCACCGGCGCTTCCAGTTCGATCTGGATCGGCATCTGCTGCTGGCCGGCATCGATCTGACCCGTGACTTCGCGCGCGCCGTAGTCGACCTCCACGGTGACCGGCCCCTGTTCGACGCGACGTTGAATCGGACGCAGGTTCCGGCCATCGATGACGAAGCGATCGCTGACCTGACCCATCGGCGAGGTGCTGTTGTTCGTGATGTGGATGACCGGCCCGCCTTCGTGCTCGCCGCGCTCGATCGTGCGGGTGGCTTCGATCGCCATCTCCTGACCCTGCATGCTGATCTGGTTGGTGTAAACGAAACGGCCCGTGCCGACCTGCTCGGCCGACATTGCCGGCAGCGGACGTGTCCGGGCCGCGTCGAGCGCATCGGCGACGTCGGCGACGACAACACTCGCGACATCGACGGTGATCGCGGCCAGGCGCTCGGCGATCGCATCGCTCATCTCCGGCTGGTAGCGTCCGCCCAGATGCGTGGCCATGAATTCCTCGCTGCGGGCATACATTGCCAGACGATTCTCGCGACCGCGGAAGCCGTGACCCTCGTCCGGCGCAACGATGTATTCGACGTCCAGATCACGCTCGCGCATCGCGACGACGATCTGGTCGGCCTCGGCCTGCTTGACGCGCGGATCGTTGGCCCCGTGGATGACCAGCAGCGGCCGCTGGATCTTGTCGACGTGGTTGATCGGCGACTGGCGCTCGAGCTGGGCGCGGCCCTGCTCGGTATCGGGATCGCCCATTCGCAGGGTGAAGAGCTGGCGGGCCGGACCCCAGTAGGCCGGGATCGAGTTGATCAGGCTGATCAGGTTGGATACGCCGACGATGTTGACGCCGCAGGCGTAGAGCTCGGGCGTGAACACCATGCCGGCCAACGTGGCATAACCGCCATAGGAGCCGCCCATGATACAGACCCGGTCGGGGTCGGCGATGCCCTGGTCGATCAGGTACTGGACGCCATCGGTGATGTCGTCCTGCATCGCGTCGCCCCACTCGTTGTTACCGGCGTTCAGAAACGCCTTGCCGAAACCGGTCGAGGCGCGGAAGTTCGGCTGGAGTACGGCGTAGCCGCGGTTGACGAGGAACTGGACCAGCGAGCTGTAGCCCCAGGTGTCGCGCGCCCACGGCCCGCCGTGGATCAGCGCGACCACGGCGAGGTTCTCCGGCTCGACGCCGTTGGGCAGGGTCAGATAGGCCGGAATTTCGAGTCCGTCACGGGCCTTGTAGCGAATCGGCTGCATCGACGCCATCTGTTCCGGATCGATGTCCGGACGCGAGCGATAAAGCAGCTCGACTTCGCGCTCCTCGCGGTCGAAGACATAGACCGAACCCGGATCGACATCGCGCGACAGGCTGACCAGGGCCTTCGACCCATCGGCGGTCTGGGACATCAGGCCGATTTCACCTTCCGGGAGCGTCTCGCGCAGGAAGGCCAGTTCGGCGGCGAACTCGTCGGTCTTCGGATAGATGCGAACGCGATCGCCGACGTAGACCGTGGCCTGCAGTTCGTCGGTTTCCGGATCCAGCACGACGCCACCGAAATCGACCTCGCCTTCCGGATCGCGCTCGAACAGCTCGATCTCGTAGTCGTCGAGGTCCATCAGATACAGACCGGTCAGATCGTTGTCATCGCCCTTGTTGGAGATGAACCAGACCTGCTCGCCGTTGGGGTGAAAGCTGGACGGACCGCAGCTTTCGAGCCAGCTGCACTCGAAGACCACGTCACCGAGCTCGCCGTCGTTGACCGCGATGATTTCCGTACCGCCCTCGCTGTTCATACGGGTTGCCAAGCGGATCTCGCCTTCGAGGTCGGCCGACCAGCCGGCGATGTTCTGGTTGTTCTCGATCAGCAGCTCGCGCTCGCCGGTCGAGATCTGCACGCGATAGACATCGTGCAGAGCCGGGTCGCGATCGTTCAGGCCGATCAGCATGTAGTCGGGCGTGTTTTTCGGCACGCTCAGGATGAACGCGCGCACGTCCTCGTAATCGGTCAGGTTGCGCGCCGGCGGAACGCCCGTATCGGCTTCGACCTCGCCGTCCGGGTCGACGGCCCAGACGTGGAAATTCTCGTCGCCGCCCTTGTCCTGGACATAGAGCACGTACTGCCCATCGCGGCTCCAGAAATAGCCGGGAACGGGCTTGTCGTCCGCGGTCATGGGGCGGGCCTCGTCGAAGGCCTCGTCGAAGCCCTTGATCCAGATATTGCGAACACCCTCGTAGGGCCGTATGAAGGTGATGAAGCGACCGTCGGGCGAAAGCTGCGCGCCCGAAACTTCCGGGTCGCCGAAGAACAGATCCCGGTCGAGCAGCGGCGGCAGCTCGTCGAGATAACCGAGGCGCTCGGCCTTGGCCTGGGCCACGCTCGTGGCACCGGCCAGGAAAAGGGCCAGGGTCAGCAGGGCGAAACGAGTCAGGTTCATGGGGAACTCCTTAGAACGAAGGGGATCGGGGATCGGTGCGAAAAACGCTGACTTTGGAGCATACGCCAGGACCTGCGAGAGTTGAATAGTCCATAGGTCACGCCCGTCGCCGGGTATTAGAGCCGTCGGTACCCGCGGAACGAATCGATGCCGAGCTCACATACGGCGCCGTATGGTACCCTCGCCTCTCCCAATCAGCTGTCAAGACCATGCCGACCTTCAAAGCCCCCCTCGAAGACTTCCGATTCCTCTACAACGAGTTCCTCGATCTGGACGCGCTGTCCGACCTCCCGACCATGGCCGAGGTCAGCCCTGACCTGATCGAATCCATCCTCGACGAGGCCGCCAAAGTCACCCAGGAGGTGCTGCAGCCGCTCAACGAAGTCGGTGATCGCATCGGCTGCCGGTACGACGGCAGCGACCACAGCGTGACCATGCCGGCGGGATTCAAGGAGGCCTACCGCCAGTTCTGCGAGGCCGGCTGGTCGGGCCTGGTCGCCGACCCCGACTACGGCGGCCAGGGCCTGCCGAGCTTCATCGGCCTGGCCGTCTCGGAAATGAAGAACGCGGCCAATCCGAGTTTCGCGGCCTACCCGGGCCTGACCCTTGGCGCCTACGAAGTCATCCACGCCTACGGCAGCGACGAGCAGAAGCAGGCCTACCTGCCGAACATGATCAGCGGCGAGTGGACCGGCACAATGAACCTGACCGAGCCGCAGTGCGGCACCGATCTCGGACTGATCCGCACCAGGGCCGAGCCCAACGACGACGGCAGCTATGCAGTCACGGGGACCAAGATCTGGATCACCGCCGGCGAGCACGACATGGCCGACAACATCATTCATCTGGTGCTCGCCCGAACGCCGGACGCGCCGGAAGGCACGCGCGGCATCAGCCTGTTCCTCGTGCCCAAGGTGCTGGTCAACGAAGACGGCTCGCTCGGCGAACGCAACGGGGTGTTCTGTTCCAGCATCGAAAAAAAGATGGGTATCAAGGCCTCGGCCACCTGCGAGATGACCTACGAAGGGGCAAGGGGCTACCTGATCGGCGAGGAAAACCGCGGCCTGGCCGCGATGTTCACGATGATGAACGCCGCCCGCCTGGTCACCGGCATCCAGGGCCTCGGCATGGCCGAAGCGGCCTACCAGGCCGCCGTCACCTTCGCCAGGGAACGGCTCCAGGGCCGCAGCCTCGATGGCGCGAAATCACCCGACAGACCGGCCGACCCGATCATCGTTCATCCCGACGTCCGCCGGATGCTGCTGATCAGCCGCGCCTACGTCGAGGGCGCGCGCGCACTCGGCATCTACACCGGAGTGCAGCTAGAAACCGAGCGGCAACACCCGGATCCCGAAGCCCGCAGGAAGGCCGGCTACTGGGTCGAACTGATGACGCCGATCATCAAGGCCTTTTTCACCGACATCGGCTTCGAAGTCACCAATCTGGGGATGCAGGTTCACGGCGGCGCGGGCTATGTCACCGACACCGGGGTCGAGCAATTCGCGCGCGACGTGCGCATCACCCAGATCTACGAAGGCACCAACGGCGTCCAGGCGCTCGACCTGGTCGGGCGCAAGCTGGTCGCGAACAACGGCGAGAACCTCAAGGCCTTTTTCGAGCCCGTCCAGGCCTTCCTGGCCGAGCATTCCGCTAACGAGGAACTCTCCGAATTCGTCAGGCCGCTGGCCGACGCCGCGCAGGCCCTGCAGGACACCACCGCCTGGCTCTATCAGCAGATGGCGAGCAGCCCGATCGAAGCCGGTGCCGCCTCGAGCGACTACCTCAGACTGTTCGCCCTGACCGCCACGGCGTTCATGTGGGCGCGGATGGCCGTGATCGCGCGGGCCAGGTTGAATGAAGGAGAAACCCGGGGCGGCTTCTACCAGGCCAAGCTGGATACCGCGCGCTTCTTCATGACCCGGATGCTGCCCGACCGCCTCGGACTCGAGGCCAGGATCAGGGCCGGATCGGCCCCGATGATGGCCCTGGCCGACGAGGCGTTTTAGGGCTGCTGGGGGAAGGGTTAAAGGGTACCTGATTAGCGTCGTGTCTCAGTGGCATATGGATTGGTATCTCTCAGAACCTTTTCGGTCAAGGTGTGGCAGGCCACTGAAGCCACAATGAGCTTGTGCATGATACCGGGCATGCTTCCGCGCCGGT
>Ga0208623_100230_pt1 | contig 60938 bp, 54 predicted proteins | sample HotLakConsUCCL28_FD_184737 | JGI IMG/M metagenome (GOLD analysis project Ga0208623, IMG submission 184737) | Hypersaline microbial mat communities from Hot Lake, Washington, USA - Hot Lake Consortium UCC-L28 (SPAdes) (version 2) ...
ATCAAGCGGATCTGAGGGAGCGTGTGTCTGAGCGGAGCGCAGGCGGGAACGCAAGGGCGGTTTGCGCCAACGGCGCATGAAGCCCTGGAGTGGAGCCGTAGCGCGTGAGTTGAGCGACCGCCGCTTGATCCGAGCATCGCAGAGCCTGCCCCGGACTTGATCCGGGGGGACCCGAAGGGCAAGTCGCCCAGGCCCACCCAGAAGCGCTTTTGGTTACTTTTGGCGCGCCTGCGAAAAGTGACCCGCCCAGGTAGCGAAGCGTGGGCGGAACCAATCTTGATTAGTCACTCCACAGTCGCGTGATGCACTGGATTCGAGACCGGCTGGCTCATGGCTGAGTAACGTACCTAATCAGGAATACTTATGAAGGTATTAATAGCAAGAACTAAACGGGTTTTACCTCTGTGTCCTCTGTGCCTCCATGGTGAACAACATCCACGCGCGAGGTTTCGTCGAGCACGATTTCGACGGCCGGCTCGCGCAGGTTGTAGCGCGAGGCCATCGCCGCGCCGTAGGCGCCGGTGTTGGCGATGAGCAGGATGTCGTTCTCGCGCGATTCGGGCAGCAGGCGGTCGAGGCCGAGGATATCGCCGGTTTCGCAGATCGGGCCGACGACGTTGTAAACGTGATCACCGGGCTCGTCGAGGCGCGACAGATTGACGATCTCGTGCCAGGCACCGTAGAGCGCCGGGCGGATCAGGGAGTTCATGCCGGTCGCGATGCCGACATAGCGCACCTCGCCCTTGCCCTTGGTCTGGTTGACCCGGGCCAGCAGGACGCCGGCCTCGGAAACGAGGTAGCGGCCCGGTTCGAGCCAGATCTCCACCGGCCGGGCCAGTTCCTGCCGGAGGCGGGCGAGACCGCCGTCGAGCGCTGCCAGGTCGAGTGGCAGGTCCTCGCTGCGATCGGGCACGCCGAGGCCGCCGCCGAGGTTGATGACCGCGACTTCGGGCAACTCGCGCGCGGCCTCGCCGAGTACTTCGAGAGTCCGGTGCCAGTTGTCGGGGGCGCGGATCCCGGAACCGGTATGCGCATGCAGCCCCGTGATCCGGATATCGTGGGCATCGCACAGGCGGCGGATGCGGGCCAGATCGGCCAGCGGAATGCCGAATTTCGCGTTGCTGCCGGCGGTCCGGACCATCTTGTGGTGACCGAGCCCGGAGCCCGGGTCGACGCGCAGGAAGATCTCGCGCCCGGAAAAGTCGGCACCCCATTGTTCGAGAATGTAGCCGTTGTCGATGGTCAGACGCAGACCGGCCGCGAGTGCATCGCGGTACTCGGCGCGCGGGGCGAAGTTCGGCGTCAGCAGAATGTCTTCGGCATCGAGCTCGCCGACCTTGTCGAGCGCATGGCGCGCTTCGGCGAGAGAGACGCATTCGATGCCCAGTCCTTCGGCCACCAGCGTGTTCAGCAGCGCGGGATGCGGGTTGGCCTTCATCGAATACAGGATTCGATCGACGGCGCGCAGTTCACGCAGTCGGCGGGCCGCGGCGCGCACTTCGGCGAGCTGGTAGACATAGGCGCAGTCGCGCCCCGCGAGCTGCTCGATCAGCTGTTCTCGCTGACGCTGCCACCAGGGGCGCGGACGGGCGGCGGCGCTAGCGTCGCGGAACAGCTGTTCCCAGGTGGGACCGAAGACCGAATCGCCGCCGACGCCGCCCGGAATGACCTGCTGGTGCAGCTGCTGGACCAGTCGATCGGCATGGCGGGCCTCGATCACGAAGGTGAGGTTGAGGTCGTTGGCGGCCTGGCTGACCTGGAAGATGCGGCGCTGCTCGAACACTTCCAGGGCCGGGCCGAGGCGATGGAGGATCGTTCGGATGCCGAGCCCGACCAGGCTGACCGTGGCGCAATCGCTTCGAATCTCGACCCGGCAGTGGCGCTCGAGTCGATGCACGAGCGCGTCCAGGGTGCGCTGATCGGTGACGTTGGCGCCGGGATCGAGTGTGACGGTGACGTTGGATTCCGATGTCGACACCTGATCCACCGAAAGACCGAGGGTCTTGAACTCGGCGAAGATATCGGCCAGGAAGCCGACCTGCTGCCACATGTCGATCCCTTCGAGCGAGATCAGGGTGATGTTCTTGCGCTGAACGATCGCCTTGACCTGGGCACCGTGATCGCGGGCCTCGGGACTGATCACGGTGCCGTCGATGTCGGGCCGGTCGGTCTGCTTGAGCCACAGCGGGATGGCGGCCTGCTGGGCGGCGATCAGCGCACGCGGGTGCAGGGCCTTCGCTCCCATCGCTGCCAGCTCCTGGGCTTCGCGGTAGCCGATGAGCTTGAGCAGACGGGCTGACGGAATACGCCGCGGATCGGCGGTGAACAGGCCCGGCACGTCGGAATGAATTTCGACGCGGTCGGCTTCGAGCATCGCGCCGAGGCAGGTCGCCGAGGTATCGGATCCGCCGCGACCCAGCAGGACGGTTTCGCCGCGGCCGTTGGCCGCGATGAAGCCGGGCATGACCACGACCGGCGGACCGTTCTCCAGGCGCTCTCTGAGGGCCGGATCAGGCTCGAAGCGACAGCGGCTGGCAAGATACTCGGCGCGCTCGCTTCGACGCGGGTCAGCCGGGCAGATCAGGGTCTGGCGCGCGTCCAGCCAGCCGGCCATCAGGCCGTGGCGTTCCAGTGCGGCTACGCCGAGACGGCTGGACAGGATTTCGCCCGCGCCGAGCAGGCGTGCCTGGAGGGCCGGATTGTGCTCGAGATCGTCTCTCTCGATGAGTTGCCGCAGTTCGTCCAGCGCAGGAGTCAGCGGATCGATGGCGATACCGAGCGCATCGGCCAGTCGCGCGTGGCGCTGGCTGATCTCTTCCAGGACCGCCGGGCCCGGTTGACGAAGCCGCGGATCGATCTGGGCTTCGAGCAGATCGGTGACGCCGCGAAGTGCCGAGACCACGACCGCCACGCCGCGGACCGACTCGAGCGCGTCGCGCACGCGCGTGGCGATCAGTGCCCAGTGATTGGACTGCGTTACCGAGCTGCCGCCGAACTTCAGGACGCGCCAGGAGACGTCGTGGTTGGATTGCCGGGGAGTCATCGGTTAAGGTGGGGCCAACAAGGGGATAGCCGAAACCAGGTGCACAAACCCGATTTTTGACGTTTTCGGGCTCGATTTTACGCTATATAGACTGAATGAGTCATGTGATGCCAGCCCCGCGGGGGGCGCGATCGGTCGCCTCGAGCGATACCGGGCGCGTGAGAGAGAACAATCAGGACGCTGTCTTCACCGATGACAGCGTGGGCCTTTGGCTGGTTGCCGACGGCATGGGGGGGCATGCCGGCGGCGCTCGCGCCAGTGAAATCGCATGCAGGATCATTCGGGATCGTCACGCGGCCGACCGCAATCTCAGGGATGCGGTGCTGGACGCCCACCTGGCCATCCGTTCGGAGCAGGAAAGATGCCCCGAGTACGGCGATATGGGGACGACGATCGTTGCCGTCACCGAGCAGGAGACCGACTTCGAAGTGTGCTGGGTCGGCGATAGTCGGGCCTACCGGTTTTCCACCGCGACCGGTCTGCTCGAGCGTCTGACCCGCGACCACAACGTGGCCGGCATGCTCGTGGCGGCGGGCGCGCTGAGTCCGGACGAGGCTTCCCGCCACCCGCAGCGACATGTCCTGACGGACTGCCTCGGGATCACCGGTGATCACGAGCCGAGGATCGGGACGCTCAAGGACCGCTGGCGGGCCGGAGACTGGCTCCTGCTCTGCTCGGACGGGCTCACCGGAGAACTCAGCGACGAGGAAATCGCTCGCATTCTCAAGGAGAGCGATGATCTCGGCAGCGCTCAGGCCTCATTGGTCGAACAGACCCTGGATGCAGGAGCGCACGACAATGTTTCGGTGGTACTGGTGGAAGGCCCACCGATGGCCGCGTCTCCGAAGCGGACGTCGACGCGCTGGCCGTGGCCTTTCGGAAGGTGATCGCTATAATCCCAGCCTGCGGTCCGACAGCTGCTGCTGCGGCTGGAATCGCATCGAGCCAACAGTTTCAGAGAGGGTTGAGTCATGAGTGAAGAGCACGGCAAGGAGCGCAAGTCGGCCAAGCGCGATCACGGGCCCCAGGGTACGCACGTGTTCAGCCGCGGCGACGTCGACAAGATCATCCAGGACGCGGGCAATACCGATACGGTGTCCACCCGGGCTCAGCTTCGGGGCGTCAGCGTCGAGGTCAAGGGCCGGGTGTTTCCGCTCGAGGGAGATCGCTGCGTCATCGGCCGCGCCGACAGCTGCCACATCTCGCTCACCGATTCCAGCGTTTCGTCCGAGCACGCTCGTTTGAGTCACGATTCCACCGGCTGGCGGATTGCCAACCTGCTGTCGACCAACGGCACCTTCGTCAATGACACCAAGGTTTCGAGCGAAGCCCTTCACCACGGCGATCGCGTTCGGCTCGGGCGGGTCGAGTTCCTGTTTCAGAATCCCGACGAGCAGAATGCCGTTCAGGGTTCGAGCGGGCGGCGAAGCGGCCAGAGCTGGTTGCCCTGGGCCATCGGCGCTGGGGTCGTCGCGCTGGGGCTGGTGGCCTATCTGCTATTGACCTGATGCCGATGGTCTCTTGCACTGCCGGGCTGGTCTGATGGAGCGAATCGGCCGCTATCAGGTCGAGGCCGAACTCGGGCGGGGGACCATGTCCATCGTCTACAAGGCCTTCGATCCGCGGATCGATCGCTACCTCGCCGTCAAGCTCCTGCGCGACAAGTATGCCCGCGACCTGAGTTCACGCCAGCGGTTCCTGCGCGAGGCGCGCGCGGCCGGCGGGCTCGGCCATCCCAACATCGTGACGGTTTTCGATGTGGGCCAGATCGACGGGGTGCCTTATCTGGCCATGGAGTTGCTCGAGGGTGATACCCTGGCCGACCGGCTTGCCGCCGACGAGCCTCTGACGCTGCAAGAATGCCTCGAGCTGCTGATCCAGCTCAGCAGTGCCCTGACCTATGCTCATCAGCGCGGCGTGATCCACCGCGATATCAAGCCCGCGAACATCTACTTCGATGCCACCTCGGGCGTGGCCAAGCTGCTGGACTTCGGTATTGCCGGGATCAGTCATCGACCCGACAAGTCGATTACCGAGGGCGGATCGATCGTGGGCACGCCGGCCTACATGGCGCCGGAGCAGATTTCCGGTGGTGCCCTGGACGAACGCTGCGATCTTTACGCGCTGGGCGTGGTCATGTACCGCCTGATCGGTGGGCGTCTGCCGTTCGATGCATCGAATCTCGGTGAACAGCTCGCCCGCGTCGTCCAGGATCCGCCGCCGCCCCTCGAACCGGCGGATCCGGAAACGCCGGTCGAGTTGATCGAGATGACCCTTCGGCTGCTGGCCAAGACCCCCGATGCCCGATACCAGGCCGCGTCCGAAGTGCTCGAGGAACTGCAGGATGTCCGCAGCGGTCTCGACCAGGGGCTGCTGGCCGGTGTTCGTCGCGGTAGCTGGGCCTGGCGCTGGCCCCTCGCGGTGGGTGCCGTTGTGGCCCTGATACTCGGCCTCGGCCTCAATCATGTCTACCAGAGCCAGAAAGATGCAATGGCGGCGGCGACCTTTGGTTATGGCGAAGGGCTGGCGAGCGTGGTCGCGCGCGAGATCGCCGAGCCGCTGGTCATGGACGATGGCGCCGCGCTGCGGACCCTGGTCGCCGACTTCGCGAGCAACCCGCAGGTGGTCCATCTGCACATCGTCAACCGCGACGGCAGGGTCCGGTCCAGCACAAACCGGTTCGTTCAGGACGAGCCCGTTCCGGTTCTCGACGGCGCGATGGTCCGGCGTGATGAATCCGCCACGCGCATTCTGCAGGATGCCGCAGGCGACCTGGAATTCCAGGTACCGGTCCTGTGGCAGTCGCGCCGGCTGGGGGAGGTCTATCTGGGTCTGGACGGTTCCGGACTGTCGGCCGCGGCGCGCAGCACGCTGAGCATGATGATCGTCGTGTTCATCGTCGCGATGCTCGTGATCGTTGCCGCGATGATCGCGATGGTCCGCCACCATCGCCGTATCATCGAGCGGGTCGGCTGGGGCTTGCGTCGGATCGGTCAGGGGCACTACGAATTTCGCCTCGATGCCGAGCGTCGCGATGAATTCCGCCCGCTCTTCCATCGTTTCAACGACATGGCCATGCGGCTGCAGGAACGCCACGGCACGACGCAAGGTCCGGATCGGGAAGCCGCCACGATCCCGGCCGTCGTTGATGTCGCCGATTCTCAGGCGCTCGACAAGACGATCGACCTGCGTTCCGAAGCGGCGTCGGATGACGGGAGCGTCGACCCGAAGGTGACGCAGTTTCCGACGCGCCGCTAGCAGCTTCTCAGGGCGCGGAGCCCTTGTACTTGCCGAGAATCACGACGGTCTTTCCGCTCGCGCGCAGCATGCCGTCCTCTTCCAGCGTTTTCATGACGCGCCCGGCCATTTCGCGCGAACAGCCGACGATCCGGCTCAGTTCCTGGCGCGTGATCTTGATCTGCGTCCCTTCGGGATGGGAGACCGCATCGGGCTCCATGCACAGATCGATCAGCGCCTTGGCGACTCGTCCCTGGGTGTCTAGGAACGCGAGATGAAAGACTTTTCGCCGGGTCTGGAGCAGCCGCTGCGCGAGCTTCGACCCGATGCCGGTCAGAATGTCGACTGCATGCTCGGCCAGCTCGTTGTCCAGGGCTTCGCGCAGGCGGCTGTAGGACACTTCGGCCAGCTCGCACTTCGTGCGGGTTCGAACCAGAACTTCCCGTTCCCGCGGTTTCATGAACAGGCCCATTTCGCCGATGAAATCGCCGGGATTGAGGTAGCTCAGGATCAGTTCACGCCCGTCCTCGCCCTCGGTCGATACGGCCAGCGAGCCCTCGACGACGTACAGCAGCGATTGCCCGGCGTCTCCCGGTCGCATCACGGTGGTCTTGGCGGAGAAGTGCTGGCGCCGGCAGATGTCGAGGAAGCGATCCATCGCCTCACGATCCACCGGATAGAACTGGGCGTCGCGCATATCCATTGTCACTGACTTTCCGTTTGTTCTTGAGATTGAATTCGGAACTCGCCCCGGCAAAGCCCCCCGTGTGGCACCGATTGTGCACCGGGTCACAGAATAGGTCAATCTCCGGCCGGCTGGCCAACGGGTCATGGGTCGAGCGACTCGCGTGCGGACTCGGATGGAAACCGTTGGCCATGATGAGCGATAATGTCGGGTTGTTCCACCTGTCACGATGAGTGATTTCCATGACCTCACGCCGATTCAAGCTGCACGGATTCAACAACCTGACCAAGGCGCTTTGCTTCAATATCTACGATCTGTGCTACGCGACATCGGAGAGTCAGCGTGAGGATTACATCGCCTACATCGATGAGGCCTACAACGCCGAGCGTCTGACCCAGATCCTGACCGACGTGGCCGATATCATCGGGGCGACCGTGCTCAATGTGGCCCGTCAGGACTACGACCCCCAGGGCGCCAGCGTGACCATCCTGATCGCCGAGGAGCCGGTGGCCGAGAGCGAGGATTTCGCGAGCGCGGCACCGGGGCCGCTGCCCGAAACCGTGCTGGCCCACCTCGACAAGAGTCATATCACGGTACACACCTATCCGGAGAGCCATCCCCACGACGGCATCTGCACCTTCCGGGCCGACATCGACGTGGCGACCTGCGGCGTGATTTCACCGCTGAGAGCACTCAACTATCTGATCCACAGCTTCGAGTCGGACATCGTGACGGTCGACTACCGGGTTCGCGGTTTCACTCGCGACGTGCGCGGTCGCAAGCACTTCATCGATCACAAGATCGCTTCGATCCAGGATTTCTTCAGCCGCGACACGAAGAACGCCTACGACATGATCGATGTCAATGTCTACCAGGAAAACCTGTTTCATACGAAGATGCGGCTCAAGGACTTCGAGCTGGACAACTACCTTTTCGGCGTTCAGGCCGAGGACTTGCCGAACCGGGAACGTAACCGGATCGAGCGCCGCCTGCGCAAGGAAATGCAGGAGCTGTTCTACGGGCGGAATCTCTGAAAAACTCCGTTCGGACGCTCAGTCCGAGTCCACGACATCGTGCATCGCGCCATTGATCCAGGCTCGCAGGTCCGTGACTCTGTCGGCCGACAATCCGGTCTGAAGGTTGATTTCCGCCGCGTTTGAGCGCGGTCGGTTCTTTTCCTGATTGAGAAAGCCGTGGTCGTCGAGCCACTGCTCGAGCTGATCGGTCGTGTCCGAACGGAAGCGCGCGACCCGGCCGTTCCGGAGACCTTCGATCAATCGGCGCGGATGCCCCCCGACGGTCTGAATGAGTTCGTACACCCGCGGCAGGAAGTGATCGCTGATCAGGCCCGAGGCATGCACCGCGGCCTCATTGACGGGTCGATAGTGGCGGTTCCGCCAGTCCTCGATGATCCGGTGCGCCGCCGCGGTGCGCCGTTGAAGCGCTTCGCGGTCGTCCTCGGGCAGGAAGCGGTTCGCCTGATCGCCGGCGAGAAAAGCCTCGAGATCACCGAGGCGGGCCAGGTCGAGTTTCATCAGCTGCACCGTCAGGTCGAGCCGGTCGTGGAGAATGTGGAACACATGCAGTCTGCCGGGGTGTTTCCAGGGATCGATGGCGTCGATTCCGACCTCGTCCGCCCAGCTCAGCGGGTCGCGGCCGGCCGGATCAGGAATCTCGCTGGCCGGCAGCACGCCGACCGGCATCGAGTACTGGAGCGGCTCGATCTGTCCGCGGCGCACTTCGGCCATATCGACCAGGTGCGGGCTCGGTCCTTCCCGGGCCCATTCCGACCAGGCCTGTGCGTCGTCGGTCTGCGCCGTCAGGTAGAACATCTGACGCCCGCCGACGGCGATTTCCTGAACCGATTCCACGACTGCCTGGTAGCGGTCCGGATCGGTGGTGGTCAGGACTTCGTCCATGAAGACCGGAAGGCTTTCGCTGTCCTTCTCGGCCTGCTCGATCCAGGCCAGGCGAACCGCCAGCAGGAGTTGGACCCGGGTGCCGGTCGATAGCTGATTGAGCGGCGTGCGCCGGTTGCTGCGGGATTCCAGCGCGATAAACCGGTTGTGATCGAAATCCAGGCGGTAGCGGTGGCGGGTGAAGCGGTCGAACCAGGCGCTGGCTCGGGCCAGCGCCGGCGGCTCGTTGTCGGCGTGGTGGGCGACCCGGACATCCTCGATCAGCAGTCGCGCGGCAGAGGTCAGCAGCTGCTGGTCGAGTTCTTCATCGAGGACTTGACGCTGCTGTTCCCATTGGCTCGACAGCGATTCCAGCTCGCGGCGCCGGAGCACGTCCTCGTGCCGGGCGTGAATCCTCGCGATGCGGCGGTTGAGTTCATCGCGGCGCTCGACCCGGGCCCTGAGCGCGTCGTGGCGCTGTTCGAGTCTCTCGCGCTGCTGCTCGCGCGCCTGCTGGAGCAGCTCGGGCTCTTCGGCCAGGCGTTGCTCGAGGCGCGCCAGTTCCATGGCCTCATCGCGGCGCTGTTGCTCGAGTACGCGCCAGGATTCGAACTGCTCGATCCGCCGCAGAAGACGGTCGCGATCGTCCGCCTGGAGTCCTGCGTCTTCGAAAAGTCGGGCCCGCATCTTCACGAGCTGGTCGATGTCGGCCTGAAGCTCGTCGATTCGTCGCTGTTGCGCAATCAGCTGATTGTGCAGCTCGGCGTTGCGTCGCATCCTCGGGTGGAGCAGATGGATCAGGCTGCCGAGGTCGCGACTGCTGATGTCATGATCGTCGTTCATGCCGTGGCGTTCCAGCAAACCGGCGGTTTCGGCCCGGAGAGCCGAATAGCGTTCGCGAAGCCGGTCGAGCTTCTGCCCGGCGCGCTCGGCCGCCAGCCGCTCTCCCTGCCAGTCGTGCAGGTGACGGCACCAGAGCAGGAACCCGGTCTCGAGGCGGCTCTCGGCGCTGATACCGAGGCCGGTCGCATAGTCGCGCAGGCGTTGGCGCGCGGACTCCAGGCTGGTGCGCTGGTTGTTCAACTGTGAGCGCACCTCGGCCGCTCTCGCCTGGGTGATTTCGTGCTGGGTCGCCGATTCCAGTTCCAGGTCGAGGCGCTCGATATGCGCTTCGACCTCGCTTTCGGTCCAGCCGAGCGGTGCCTCGATGCCGGTTTCATCGAAGTCGATCCGGGCCTGGCGCCTGCCGCGCAGGCGATTGAGCACCTGGGCCAGCAGGACCAGCGGCACGCCGGTGGCGAGCAGAATGACCAGGATCAGTTCGGGTGTGGCCGGGAGTTCTTCGACCGCGAGGAGGCGCCAAGCGGCCAGCCCGGCAGCGAAAGCCAGGCCACCCCACAGCCCGCCCTCGAGCGGCGACAGCCGCGCGCCCTCGAGCCAGGCGAGGAGGGCCCGGCGGGCCTCGCGCAGATCACTATGGGAATGGCCGCTGGCGCTTTTCGACGAATGGGTCCGGGCCAGTTCGGCGGTCAGGTTGCGGATCTGTTCGCGCAGGACCTGGACCCGATCGACCAGTCGCTCCATCTCTTCCAGAGCCGGCTGATCGAGCTGCTCGGAAATCTCCGCCTGGCGCCCGCCGAGGCGCCGGGCGGCGGTCTTCAGAGCCGACTGGTGCTGGGCGAGCGTGTCCTCGCATTCCTCGATCTCGCGCTCGACGGCGGCGAGCCGGTCGCGTCGATCGGAAAGCTCGGACTGGAGCGCTTCAAGAGTCTGCGGATCGACCGTTCCGCCCTTCTCCAGGCGTTCGCGGGTCTGGCGGCGCGCGCCGCGCTCGAGCGTCAGCTCCTTTTCGCGATCGGCGATCCGCTGATCGATCTGATCGAGGCGTTCCAGCTCGTCGCCGCGCAGCCGGTCCATGCCGCCCGGAAATGCCTCGATCAGCGTTTTCTCGACGGCATCGCGCCGGGTCATCGCATCGGCCAGGGCCAGGGCGTCTTCACAGGCGCGCAGGCCGGCTGCCGCCTCGGCGGTTGCGCTCAATTCCCGGTTCAAGCGATCGAGATCCGCGAGCTCGTCGCTCAGCGCGGCATATTCGCTTTCCTTGTCGACCAGGCGGGAACCCAGATCCGCCAGCTCCCGCGACAGCTTCTGCGGTTTCGGTCGGGCGACGAGTGGTCGTTGACTCAATAGCTCGTCAAGGTCATAGCCGCCGGCGAGCTGGGTCCGGAGTTGGTCCGAAATATGCGTTTCCGTCGAGCCCATCGCGTTGAGCTCTTCGGCGCTGATCAGGAAGGCGCCGAGGCTTTCGGGGGCCGGAAGGCGCGGGCGCGACACCGGTTTGTCGCCGGCCAGCCACGTGACCTGGTCGCCCTGTCGATGGACGACCAGGCGCTGATCATCGTGCTGCCAGACCGCCTCGAGCTGGCAGAAATCGGCGTGATGATCCGGGTAGAGCAGCGCGCGGACGGCGCGAACGAGGCTCGACTTGCCCGAGGCGTTCGGTCCCGTTATCACATTGACGGCGTCGGGATCGAATTCGACCCGGAACGGCTGCTCGATGCCCGGCAGCGAACGAATGTCCAGCGAAACTAGCTTCACCGGCGATCGTTCCGCTGGGCCAGCAGGCGGGACAGGGCAATGCGGCCGGAACGCTTGAGCAGGCCGAGGATGTCATCATCGCTCAGGCACCGCCCGAGGTCGCGAAACTCCCGGCTCTCGACCGTCGGCAGCAGTTGCTCTCGCCCGAGCTCGATCAGGCGCGATCGCTCCGGGCTATCCGGTGCCTCCAGAGCCTGCAGCCGGCGAGCCAGGAGGCCGGCCGGATCGGACTGTCGGGCCAGGGGCTCGAGGTCCAGCGCCGGCAGGGTGTTCACGCTGATCCTGTGGATGAAGCAGACGACCCCCGACTCGGTCCAGGGACGGGCCTCGTCGAGCAGGCTGTCGGCGGCCGGCGACAGGCGATCGGAAACTCTGGAGTGTCCGGTCAGCTCGATCCTCAGGCCCAGCGCGTCGGGCAGAAGGTCGCGCTGTTGCCGGGCATCGATGTAGGCCCGCGTCGCCGCCAGAATCTCCGCGCCGAGCTGATCCGTCGATTCCAGCTCGCTGCAGTCGACATCGAGCGAGTCGAAGCGCAGCGGTGCGAGGGCCAGCTGTCGGGCCTCCACCCGCCGCTTGCCGACGTTCACGAGCCAGGGCCCGCGCGGCCCGCATTCGCTCGCCCGCAGCGCGTTGACCGAGCCGAGGTAGCCGATCGGACGGTCTCCGTCGAGCGGGTCGGGCTGGTGGATGTGGCCGAGCAGCCAGGCGCTGACCGGGGCGGAATCGAGCGCACCGGAACTGACCGGCGCGTAGGGACTGTCGGTCTGGTCGCGGTCGCAGTGCAGCACTCCGATCAGGGTCTCGCCGGGCTGTCGCGCGGGAAAGCTGTCGAGCGGGCTGGAGCGGACCTGGCTCTGCGGAAACGACCAGCCGATCAGGGTGGCCTCGCCCACCCTTCGTCGCTCCCAGCGTCCGCCGCGACCGAGCAGGTGCAGGCTGTCGATTTCATCGGCCAGGCGCGGCAGGACATGGGTGTCATGGTTGCCGGCCACGGCCAGAACCTGAATGCCGGCGCTGGCGAGTTTCTCGATTCCGGACTTGAGCTGTCCGTAGGCGACGAAGAAATCCCGGCTGCGCTCGACCACGTCGCCGGCCAGCACGACCGCATCGACGCGTCGCCTGACCGCCTCGGCGACGGCCCGGTTCCAGGCGGCTTCCGGTCCGAGTTCTCGCGTTCGGCCCTTGAGTTCTTCGGGCAGGGCGGCGGGCAGGCGCCCCAGATGCATGTCGCCGATGGCAAGCAGGGTGGTCATGTCAGGGAGTCGAGGGCTCGCATTCGACGGCATCGGGCACTGGGACTGACGATAATGGATTCTGCCCGGGCTCACAAGGCGCTTCAGGCCGGGCGCTTCAGGCCTCGGCCGCGTCGAGGCTGGCCTGGGCCTCCATCCAGTCGTCTTCGAGTCTCGCCAGGCGCTCGCGCCAGCGCGTTTGCTCGGTCAGCAGTCCGTTGAGTTCCTCCGATCGCTCCTGGCTGTAAAGCGCTGGATCGGCAAGGGCCGATTCCAGTTCAGCCAGCCGCTGACTCGCCTGATCAACCTGCTGGGTCAGTTTGTCGACGCGGTTCCTGAGCGGGCGGATGCGGTTGCGGTGGGCCGCCTGGTCGCGCCGCGCCTGACGCTTTGCGCCGCGCGGTGTTGAGCCCGGCTCGCTGGTCGAGGTGCCGCGTTCGGCCAGCCATCGGCGGTAATCTCCGAGGTCGCCATCGAAGGGGCCGACCCCGGCGTCGGCGACCAGCCAGTACTGCTCGACCGTGCTGGTGAGCAGGTGGCGGTCGTGCGAGACCGTGACCACCGCGCCCTCGAAACCCTGCAGAGCGACCGTGAGGGCGTGGCGCATATCGAGATCGAGGTGGTTGGTCGGTTCGTCGAGCAGGAGGAGATTGGGGGCTTTCCAGACGAGCAGGGCCAGCACGAGGCGGGCCTTCTCGCCCCCGGACAAGGTAGCGACCGTTCCGGTGACCAGGTCGCCGTGGAAATCGAACCCGCCGAGATAGTTGCGCAGGGCCTGCTCACTGGCCTGCGGTGCCTGGCGCTGGAGGTGCGTGAGTGGACTGGCGTACGCGTCGAGCTGTTCGAGCTGGTGCTGGGCGAAGTAGCCGATCTGGAGGCCGCGACTCGCGGTCAATCGTCCGGCAAGCGGCGGCAGTTCGCCGGCCAGTGCGCGGACCAGGGTCGACTTGCCGGCTCCGTTGAGGCCGAGCAGACCAATCCGGTCTCCTGGTGCGAGGCTCAGGGAGACGCCTTCGAGCACGCGTTTGGTGCCGTAGCCGAGATCGACCCGGTCGAGACCGAGCAGCGGGTTGGCGGCCCGAGGCGCCTCGGGGAAACGAAAGTCGAACGGCGAATCCGCGTGCGCCGGGGCGACCTGCTGCATTCGTTCGAGCGCCTTGATGCGACTCTGCGCGGCGCGGGCCTTGCTCGCCTTGGCGCGAAACCGGTCGACGAAGGCCTGCATGTGGGCCCGCTCGCGCTGCTGCTTTTCGAAGCGCGCCTGCTGGTGGGCGAGACGTTCCGCTCGAGCCTGTTCGAAGTCGCTGTAGCCACCGGCATAGGAGACCAGGCGCCGCTCCTCGATGTGCAGCACCGAATCGACGACCTGGTCGAGAAAGTCGCGGTCGTGGGAAATCACGATCAGCGTGCCGGAATAGCGCCTGAGCCAGTCTTCCAGCCAGACCACGGTCTCGAGGTCGAGGTGATTGGTCGGCTCGTCGAGCAGCAGCAGATCGGAGGGACACATCAGCGCCCGGGCCAGCGACAGCCGGATTCGCCAGCCGCCGGAAAACGCACCGAGCGGTTTGCGGTGTTCATCGGGCTTGAAGCCGAGCCCGTTGAGCAGGCTTCCGGCCCGCGACTCGGCGCGGTAGCCGCCGGCGTCGTCGAGCGCGGCATGCGCCCGGGCGATGGCTTCGCCGTCGCCGCTGGACTCGGCGCGCTCGACATCGGCTTCGGCCGAGCGCAGGGCCCGGTCGCCGTCGATGACGTAGTCGATCGCCGGGCGGTCGAGCTCGTGAATTTCCTGGGCCATCGCGGCCAGCGTCCAGGAGCGGGGCAGGTCGACCTCGCCGTCGTCGGCGTTCAGGCGTCCATGCAAGAGGGCGAAAAGGCTGCTCTTCCCGCAGCCGTTGGGGCCGATCAGGCCGACCTTGTGGCCGGGAAAGATCGTGGCGTCGGCATGTTCGAGCAGGGCCTCGGGTCCGTGGCGCAGGGTCAGGTCACTGATCCGGATCATAACCAGTCAGGTAGCCGCTGCCAGACGGTTTCGAGTTCCGCCATCGATTGCCGGTAATCCGGGTGCAGTTCGGCGACCAGGCGCCAGAAGCGGCGTGAATGATCCGGGTGTCGCGTGTGTACGAGCTCGTGTACGACAACATACCGGCACGAACGGGCCGAGGCGAACAGCAGACGCGCATTGAGGGAAATACGGCCCTGTCCGGAGCAGCTCCCCCAGCGGGTTCGCTGGCTACGGATCGTGACCCCGCGGTGTTTCAGGCCGGTCTCGCGGGACAGTTCATCGACCAGTGGCGTCAGGTAGACACGCGCTCGCTCGAACAACCAGCGCCGGAGGCGCAGTGCCAGCCGTTGATCCACCCAGTCGGGATCGCGCCCGGGAAGCTGGACGAGCAATCGCTGCCCGTGTTCGGTAAACCCCAGCGTCCGGCGGTTGCATGGCTCGTAGTCGATGTTGCGCATCAGCGCGATCGCGGGCAGCTCGATTCTAAGCGGACGGGGACCGAGCAGGGCGGGGTCGATCCGCCGCCGCAGCCGCGTCTGGCGTGCACGGGTCGATTCGATCCAGTCGCGCCTTCTTTCGATCAGTTCCGGAATCCTGCCCTGGTCGAAGGCTCTCGGAACGGTAACCACCAGGCCCTGATGCGGGTCGATCCGGAGTCGGACATGACGCGCCCGAGGATGAACGCGGATACGGTAGGACAGCATTTCGTGATTATCGCAAACAAGAACGCGGCCACAGCGGGCCGCGTTCCGGTCGGGTCACCAACCTGGGGCTACTGACCGAGCAGCGGGGCGATCACCAGGCTGACGATGGCCATGACGTTGATCAGGATGTTCATCGACGGGCCGGAGGTGTCCTTGAGCGGGTCACCCACGGTGTCGCCGACGACGTTGGCCGCGTGGGTATCCGAACCCTTGCCGCCGAAGTTGCCCTTTTCGACGTACTTCTTGGCGTTGTCCCAGGCACCGCCGGCATTGGCCATGGTCAGGGCCAGCAGCACGGCCGCCACCAGCGCGCCACCCAGCATTCCACCGAGGGCCTCGGCGCCCATACCGAAGCCCATGACCACCGGACCGATCACCGCCAGGCCTGCCGGCAGCAGCATTCGCTTGATGGCCGAGGTGGTGGCGATGTCGACACAGCGCCCGGCGTCGGGCTCGGCCTTGCCCTCGAGCAGGCCCGGGATGTCGCGGAATTGACGGCGAATCTCCTGGATCATCTCGAAGGCGGCGTTGCCGACGGCGGTCATCGTGATGGAGGCCACCAGGAACGGGAACACGCCGCCGATGAACATGCCGATCAGCACGTTCGGGTCGGAGATGTTCAGCGCGAAGCCCTCGATGCGATGGCTGACTTCGGCAATGTAGGCCGAGATGATGGTCAAAGCGGCCAGGGCCGCGGCGCCGATCGCGAAGCCCTTGCCGATCGCGGCGGTGGTATTGCCGAGTTCATCGAGCGAGTCGGTGATCTTGCGGGTTTCTTCGCCGAGCCCGGCCATCTCGGCGATGCCGCCGGCGTTGTCCGCAACCGGACCGTAGGCGTCGATCGCCATGGTCATGCCGACGGTCGACAGCATCGCGACGGCCGCGATACCGACACCGTAGAGATCGGCGTTGGCGTTGGCGATGAAGATCATGATGCAGATGGTGATGATCGGGACGACGACCGACTGCATGCCCGTGGCGAGACCGGAAATGATGACCGTGGCCGCTCCGGTTTCGCCGGAATGCGCAATGTCACGCACCGGCTTGCCGGCGGTGTAGTACTCGGTCGAAAGACCGATGACCACGCCACCGATGGCACCGACCAGCGCGGCGACCCAGACGCCATTGTCGACGCCGAGATAACCGATCATGAAGTAGGCCAGGATGATGAAGCCGATCGCGGCCGACATGGTGCCGGCGCGCAGGGCCACTTCCGGGCTCTTGCCGGACATGCCCTTGACCACGCCGATGGCCAGGATCGAACAGACCAGGCCGAGCGAGGAGAGCAGCAGCGGCAGGCTCATGAGCGCCGAGCCTTCGCCCATGCCATCGACGAAGCCGCCGCCGGCCTGCTGGACCATCACGGTGGCCAGCGCGACGGTGGCGATCATCGCGCCACAGTAGGATTCGAAGATGTCCGAACCCATGCCGGCCACATCACCGACGTTATCGCCGACGTTGTCGGCAATCACGCCGGGGTTGCGCGGATCGTCTTCCGGAATGCCGGCTTCGACCTTGCCGACCAGATCGGCGCCGACGTCGGCGGCCTTGGTGAAGATACCGCCGCCGACGCGATAGAACAGCGCGACCACCCCGGCGCCCATGCCGAAGCCGTGGATGCGGTGCGCGGTTTCCGGGTCGGTGCCGAAGAAGTAGTAGAGGGTTCCCAGGCCGAGCAGGCCCAGCGAGGCCAGTACCATACCCATGACCGAACCGCCGAAGAAGGCGACGGTCAGGGCCTTGTCCTGGCCGTATTCATGCGCGGCCGAGGTCGTGCGCACGTTGGCGCGGGTGGCGGCGATCATGCCGAGGAAGCCGGCCAGCGCCGAACAGACCGCACCGACCAGGAACGACACGGCGGTCTGGATGCCGAGTCCGGAGAAGGTCAGAGCAACGAAGATCACGGCCACGGACAGGCCGATCAGAATCAGTTCGCGGCGCATGAAGGCCAGCGCACCGTTCTGAATCAGCCTGGCGATCTGTTCGGGCTTGCCCGCCATGACCGGGTAGCTCATCACGATGCGATAGAGGATGAAGGCCACGATCAGGCCCACGACCCCGAGAATCGGGGGGATCATCAGTTGATTCATCTTTTCTCCAAGGAAATCAGGCGGATAATGTCAGGCGGAGCCGAAACTGCGGCCCGACCCTTCGTGGCCCGGCCGCCCGTAACCCGACAATTGTAGAGAACTGTCGAGGGTGGGGCAAATTCGACACGGGTTTCGCTGTGGACTGTGCCCGATCATTGGCCGCGATAGACGCAGCCTGAATTGCAGGTCTCCCGCACGACGATCTTCGACAATCCGGGCAGATCCGGTACGAGACGCACCCATATCCAGCGCGCGAGATTCTCGCTGGTTGGATTATCGAGTCCTTCGATCTCATTGAGGAAGTGATGGTCGAGCTGCGCGTGGATCGGGGCGAAAGCCCGCTTGAGCTCGGCAAAATCCATCACCCAGCCGGACCGTTCGTCGACTTCTCCGGTGACATGGATCTCGATCCGGAAGGAGTGACCGTGAATCCGCCTGCACTTGTGACCGTCGGGGACGTGCGGCAGGAAATGGGCCGCCTCGATCTGAAAGATCTTGAATAATTCCATGCCTGCATTCTACCGTCGTGCGTATCCGCTCGATCATGGGAGCGTCGGTCGCCTGGATTCTGACGATCTACGGGCGCTTGCTACTGGCGCTTGCGGCTTTCGCAGAGCACGTAGAGTTCGGCCAGGCCCAGCGTCGTCATCGGATACCGCTGCAGTTCCGGGCTGTAGTCCACGACCGGGTCCGTGCGCAGGGCGAAGCGGAGCGGTTCGAAGTCCAGCTCGCGCAGTTCGCGCTCGAACCCGTCGACCGTGATCGGGTTGAGCTCGGTATACCACTGCCAGTACCTGGCTGGCGGTGATTCCTCGCCGGCCCGGTCGATGTAGCGGGGACGCGACTCGAGCACGCGCTGCCGGAGCGCGCTTTCGTCGAGCTTCAGGTGAATCCAGGGGTCGTCGAAGAATTCCCCGAGGTGGTTGCCGAGGCTGCCGTAGAAAAGTCCCGGATGGGCAAAGAAAAGGCCGCCGGGACGCAGAACGCGGTGGATTTCGCGCATGGCGCCGTCGTAACCGCCGGCGATATGCTCCAGCGAGCCCCAGGACAGAACCGCGTCGAAGCTGTTGTCGGGGAAGGAGAGGGCGTTGGCATCGTCCGGACGAAACTCGAGGCCCGGAGGTGATACCAGCTGATCGGGCAGTCCGTGATCACGGCATATTTCCGGTAGCCGCTCATAGCCGCGGAACGGATCAACGCCGATCAGCGTTTCCGGCTGCATTCTGAGGGCGATGCCGAGGTCGGTGATTCCGTCACCGCAGCCGACATCGAGGATGCGCCCTTTCAGCCTTTCGTCGCGGCGAAAGAACAGGTGGATGATGGTGCGGGCAGCATGATCGAAGTGGCGCCTGAACCAGTCACCGTCTCCGTGAGCGGTCGACGGTTCCTGGATCGATGTCGCTCCGGAAATCGCGGCCGGGCGCCAGCCACTGTCACAATCCGTCCGGCTGGCAAGCCGGGTCCGGGCACGGGCCAGTTCGCGCGCCTCGGCGTCCGCCTGGTCCCGCAGGATCAGCGTGAGTTCGGACTGTTCGGGCCAGCGGCGGTCCTGCGGACAGTCGAGCCGATACGCGCCGCGTATCAGCCAGGCCAGATCAACGCCCGAGCCGCGCAGGAAATGGTGGAACTGGCGACCGTCCGGGGTATCGACGATGAGCTCGGCGTCGAGATCGAACACGATCGGTTCGTCGACGACGAAATCGCACACGGGTCCGGGATTAGCCTCGAAGCGGGTGATGGTCAGAGCCACGGGATCAAGAGTCACTGGCAGGATGAACGCGACAGTATAAAGTCTGCCGGTCGTCGCTTTATACTGCCGGGCGCGTTACGCGTTCTCTCATCATTCAAGTTGAACAAGGCGGCTTCATGACTGATACCAGCTACCGGCAAGTCTGGGACCGGCGATCGTCCGACGATCTGGCGGCCCTGGAGGCGGTCGACAACAGCGGCAGCGAACAGGTCGCTCAGGCAACGGGCAAGCGCGCGGCCGAGTCGATCGCTCGGGCCCTGGCGATTCAGGATGACGACAGCGTGCTGGAGTTGGGCTGCGGCGCGGCCCGGATCGGTCGTGAGCTGGTTTCGCGCTGCGGCCAGTGGATCGGCGTCGACATCTCGCCCAACATGATCCGAGCCGCCGAGCGCCGCTTGTCCGGTCGTGACAACGTGCGTCTGCACGTCCTCGATCGGACCAGCCTCGCGCCGATCGACAGCGACAGCGTCGACAAGGTCTATTCGGTGGCCGTGCTGTGTCACATGGACAAGGAAGACCTGTTCCTGTACCTGCGCGAGATCGCGCGAGTGCTCAAGCCCGGCGGATTGGCATACCTCGAAACCTGGAATCTTGCCGATCCGGTAGGCTGGGAGCGCTGGATGTATGAAGTCGAGTTCTGGGCTCGCTCGGATCATTCGCAGCGCAAGGACGTGGCCCGCAACCAGTTCTGCGTGGCCGAAGAGCTCACGCTCTACGCCGATCGGGCCGGGCTCGACGTATTGACCTGCTTTCGCGACTCGCCGTGGCTGCAACTGGTGGTCGGGCGCGGTCTCGATGCCGATGCCCGGGCCGGTCACCGCCTTCGGCTGGCCGAGACGCGTTCGGAGATTGCCTACACGCCGCTGTTCGGCCAGCTCTTTCTCGACTGTATCCGGGTCATTTATGGTCAGCTGCACCCGAAGCAGGCCATCGACAGACTCAAGGCGATGGGCGACCGCCCTGAAGCCAGGCTCTATCTGACTCACATCGAGGGGCTCTGGGAGCAGGACCCGGACCGTTATGGCCCGGAACCGGCCGCGGACGTCAGCGCTGCGGACGCTTCATGACCAGGCAGACCCATCCTTCGCGATCCCGACGTTCGACCGATTCCAGTCCCTGCGAAAGATAAGCGTCGATCACGCCTGCCGCCTGATCCACGAGAATGCCGGACAGCACCAGCTCGCCGCCGGGACGGATCCTGGCGCTGAGCTGCGGGGCGAGTTCGATCAGGGGGCCCGCGAGAATATTGGCCAGGACGACCTCGAACTGACCGGTCGGGCAATCCGACGGCAGATGACACTCGATGGATTCTGCGACCTTGTTGCGCGCGGCATTGTCCTCGGTCGCGGCGAGTGCCTGAGAATCATGATCGACCGCCAGCGCTGCTGCAGCGCCCTTGAGGCAGCAGGCAATGGCGAGCACGCCCGATCCGCAGCCGAAATCCAGCACCCGTTGGCCCACCAGATCAAGCTGATCGATCCGCTCCAGACACAGGGCGGTGGTGGGATGCGTGCCGCTGCCGAATGCGAGCCCGGGATCCAGGCGAATGACCACGGGCCAGGCCGGATCCGGTTCGATATGACCGGGGCAGATCCACAGGTCGCGTCCGAAGCGCAGCGGTTCGTAACGATCCATCCAGGCCCGTTCCCAGTCGCAGTCGGCCAGCGTTTTCCAGACCGCCCGGTCGGCGTGCGGCAGCAGCCCCGCGCTCGTCATCGCTTCGCTGATCGGACCGCGGGCCGTGTCTGCGGTGAACAGGCCGTGGACCATTACGGCGGGCCATAAGGGCATCTCACCCGGCCCCGGCTCGTGCACCGGATGATCGCCGGCATCGTCGAGAGTGACCGAGAGGGCGCCGTGTTCGAACAACAGGTCCTCTGCCGCCTCGACCTGCTCGCGCTCGGCGGTCAGACTCAGTTCGAGCCAGTCGTTCCCGGCCTTGCCGCTCATCGTTCGCGCCGACGATCAACCTCGCTACGCGCAGTCGGGCGGGAGCGGCTCGGCGTCGGGCGGGCCGGCGGTTCACGGCGCGATGACGGGGGAGATCGTCGTTCGACCGGTCGGCTTCGGGCGGGCGGGCTCGAGCGTCGGGGCTCTGGTGAGCGCGCCGGTGGCGCTTCCGACCGGATCCGCACGGGGGGCTGATTTCGCGGTGGCGGCTGGAGCCGTTCGATGCTGCCGCGGCTCGATGCCGGTGATTCGCTGCGCGGTATCGCCGGTGAGCGATCGAGGCGCGGATCCGCGCGGTTCAGAACGCGCGGGGCTGATCGATTCACGACATCCCCGGGCCGATTCGTGACCGGGCGGGACGAGCGGTCACGTCCCATGGACCGGACCCGAACCCCGCGCGTGGACATCGCTGCCGGCCGGGGCCCGGCGCTGCGTTGGCCTTGGCTGACGCCGAATCGTCCGTCCTCGGCCGGCCGTGCCGGCGAGGCCGCCAGCACCCTTTGCCGTTGTTCCAGCGCTCGCATCCGCTGGTCGATCTCTCTGACCCGGTGATGGCTCGCGGGTCGATCGACATAGCGCACGGCGTCTCGGGGGTAATGGATGACATCGGGTTTCCACGGCCGGTAGTGGCGGTAGTGGATGCTGAAGGAGTACCACGGGTAGTAGCCGTAGCCCAGGCTGACGCTGAAGCCGGGCCGGCCGCGGTAGCCGTAATACCAGCCCGGGTAGGGGTAATACCAGGGATCGAAGCGGTGGACCAGGACCGAATAGGGCGTGTAGTGCCGGCTGAAATAGAAGTAATCGAGTGACCAGTAGGGGTAGATGACCGGATCGACGTAGACCGCGCGCGCTGGCGTGGCTCGGTAGGCCTGCTCGTAGTACACCCCGTCGCCACCGTAGCGCGGCTGATAGTAGCTCACGCAGCCGGTCAGGACCGATGTCAGGATGATGAGCGCAAGGATGATCATGGGTCGGCGGAACATACGGCCTCCGGTGCTGGCTCGAACCGTCTTGAACTATAGCGCAGTTGGGTAAACCCGGCCTGAACCGGTGCCAGTCGTCCGGGGAAGCGCGATTCAAACTGCCCCTTGACTTCTGGCATTTGCACTTGCCGCGGGCTTTGGTCATTATGCCCGTCAATCTCTAGCCGCAGTCGAGCAAAGGAGTCGAGCTCATGAGTGACGAATCTCAAGACCACCTGAAGAATTCCGCGACCTGGATCCGCGGTCTGAGCTATCTGCTGTTTTTCGCGCTACTGACCGTCGTTTCGCCGATCGCGATACTGGTCAGCCTGTATGGCTGGATCATGCTGCTCTGGACCGGCCGCACTCCGGAGCCGGTGATCAGTTTCGGCGCGACGCTCGCGGACTGGTATCGCAGTACGCTGCGCTACATCACGGCCAACAGCATGCGCCGTCCGTTCCCGTTCGAGGATCTCGATCTGCCGCGCGATGAGCCGGCGCCCGCGACCAGGCACAAACCCGAGCCGGCGAAAGGACCGGCCCAGCGATCCGACGCGCCGAAGCCGTCGGTGGCGCCGGCCTCGGTATCACCGCCCAAGCCTGCGCCGGCCGCGGAGGAGAAATCGCCACCGGCCACAGACGCCGGCCAGCGAGATGACCGGCCCTCAACCGCCGAAGCGGACCCTGGAAAGACGGTCGAGTCCTCGACGAGCGCCAGGACGACGAAGAAGACGAGCAAGAAGGCCTCAAGGAAGGCCTCCGGGAAGACCGCCAGCAAGGTCGGCAAGAAGGCCGGCAAGAAAGCGGGCAAGAAAGCGGGCAAGAAAGCGGGCAAGAAGGCCGGCAAGAAGGTGGGCAAGAAGACTGCGAAAAAGGCGGCCAGCAAGACGGTTGAGGATGCCGCCGCTCCGTCCGAATTGAAGAATACGGAACCCGAGCCGAAACCCTCGGGCGACGACTCTACCCCGCCGAAGAACCCTGATGCAGACTAGAACCTACGATATTCAGGGTTTCACCCTGTGTCTCGACAAGGTCGTTCTGCTGTCCTCGGTCTTCGAGGCGGAAAACGCCGAGGGGTGGCAATTCAACATCCGGCTGCTGGGTGACGTGAGGGTCAAGGTCAAGCGTCCGGATCGTCCGGCCGCACTGCTCGAGCGTCAAATGCTGGTGCGCGCGCTCAACGGACTCCCGACGGAAGATCCGGACGACTTGTCCTGATCAGCTCTTCGAGTTCGGAGCGGCCCATGCGTCTGAGCGGTCGGCCGTCGATCGGGCTCGGCAGCGGCTGCCGGGCATCGGGCCCGATCATCAGGCCGAGCTCGACGATTCCGCTGCCCGTCTCGACCACCAGGACGTCGATATGGCGGTGACCGCCGTCGTGCCAGCGGACCTTTCGGCGCTCCTGCGAGTGCGGGATGCCGTGTTCCATCAGGAAGCGGACCACGGCATCCGGGTCGTCGGCGAACAGATGCAGTCTGATGCGTGAGAACCGGTCGGCGGTTCCCTCGAGCACCGGACCGACCAGTCGCGGCCCGAACCGGTCCAGAAAGCGCATGGCATCGAGCGCCGCGCGTCTGAGCGCCAGCAGATTCTCCTCGTGATCGCCGCCGCCATAAAGCTGCTGCCATTCCTTCAGGGCCTGTTCGATGTCGCTGTTCGACGGCAGGCCGTTGCGGGTCGATGCGCCAAGACGTTCTGCCGCCTTGCGTTTGGCGAGCAGGTAACTGCGCTGACCTTCCGTGGCGATGATGCGAGCGGCTTCAGCGGCGATTTCCTGGCGCGCGCGCTGATTACGGCGCGGTTTTTCAGCGGGCATGATGAGTCGGTATCAGGCTTGTCGGATCAGAAGATGTCGTAGGGGTCGCTCTCGGACTCGCTTTCCTCGAGCGTCTCGAACGGCGGCAGATTATCGGCATGAAACCATTCCTCGATGGCGCCCAGCATTTCCGGGTGCGCCCTGAGTCCGGTTTCCGGGTTGATCAGGGCCCGGGTCACGCCGACCGGCTCCGTGTCGACCATTTCCGGTCGACCGGCCAGCGCCTCCTCCATGAAGTCCACCCACAGCGGCAGCGCAGTCCGGCCGCCCTGTTCCTGCCGACCGAGGCTCTCGTTGTTGTCCATCCCCAGCCAGACCGTGGTCACGATGTCGCCGCCGAAGCCGGCAAACCAGGTGTCTCGCAGGTCATTGGTCGTCCCGGTCTTGCCGGCGAGGTCCGAGCGGCCGATCGCGAGGGCTCGGCGTGCCGTGCCGGATCGAACGACATCGGACAGCAAAGTGCGAACCAGCCATGCGGTGGGCGTCGAGACGACCTGCTCGGCCGCATTCGGCACCGTCGGACCAACGAATTCGGGCGGCCGGTCCGATGCTTCGTCCAGCGCATCGTCAACAGCATTCAGATCAAGGCGGCGTGGCTCGCTGAGTGGTGCGGCACCGTTCGAACCCGGGTCGGCTTCGGCCGAACCGGGCGCTGTCGACGAATCCGGCGGTTCGGGGCAATCCGGACAGGCCAGCGTCCAGACCGGATCCATGATCAGCCGGCCTTCGCGATCTTCGACCCGATCGAGGAACTGCGGCTCGACGGCATAGCCGCCGTTGGCGAACACCGCATAGGCCGTGGTCAGCTCCAGTGGCGTGACCGAAGCCGATCCGAGCGCCATGGACGGCCCGGCCGGCAGTTCGGCGGGTTCGAATCCGAAGCGCGACATGTAGCTGCGCGTCGTATCCAGTCCCATGCCCATCAGAAGCCGGACGCTGACCAGGTTGCGGGAGTGAATCATCGCCTCGCGCAAGCGGGTCGGGCCGTGAAAGCGGCGCGAGAAATTGGTCGGACGCCAGACCCTTTCCATCGAAGGATCATCGATGACGACGGGCGCGTCGTTGACGATCGAGGCTGGTGAATAGCCGTTGTCGAACGCCGCCGCGTAAACGAACGGCTTGAATGCCGAGCCGGGCTGGCGCTGGCTCAGCGTGGCGCGATTGAACTGGCTGTGGCCGAAGTCCAGCCCGCCGACCAGGGCGAGGATGGCCCCGGTTTCGGCTTGCATGGCCACCAGAGCGGCTTCGGCCTTCGGTATCTGGGCCAGCACCCAGCCGTCCTCGTCCGACCGGAGGCGCACCAGATCGCCGGCCTGCAGCACCTCGTCGACGCGTTCGGGCTGTGGCCCGAGGGCGTCGAGCGCGAGATGCTCGCGCGCCCAGGACAAGCTGTCGAGGTCGATCGAAACCGACTCGCCGCCGCGCACGATCAGGCTTGCCTGCGCCTCACCGCTTTCGACCACGACCGAGGGCACCAGATCGGCGACCGGCCGAACCTGGGCCAGGGTGGCCTCGATCAATGCTGGATCGGCCAGGGTTTCCTCGGCCAGACGTTGCTCCGGGCCGCGCCAGCCATGGCGGCGGTCGTAGGCCTGGAGGCCGTTGCGAACGGCGGCGTCTGCGGCCGTCTGCAGGTCTGAAACGATCGTTGTGTAGGCGCGATATCCGCCACCGTAGGCCTCTTCCGCGCCGAGCCGGTCGACCACGCTCTGGCGCGCCATTTCGGCAACCCAGTCGGCATCGAGCTGGCGCACCGGGCCATGGAACTCGGCCCGGTTGGGCTCGGCTTTGGCGGCCGCGTGTTCCTCGGGAGATACGTATTCGAGGAGGAGCATCCGGTCGAGCACCCAGTTGCGCCGGATCATGGCCTGTCGCGGCCCGGACAGCGGGTTATCCCGCGACGGTGCCTTCGGCAGCGCTGCGATCATCGCCATTTCCGCCAGTGACAGCTCGTCGAGCGTCTTGCCGTAGTAGACTTGCGCCGCCGCGCCAACGCCGTAGGCACGGTGACCGAGGAATTCCTTGTTCAGATAGAGCTCGAAGATTTCGTCCTTGCTCATCTGGCGCTCGATCTTCAGGGCCAGCAGCATCTCCCGGAGTTTGCGGGTGACCGAGTATTCGGTCGACAGGAAGAATCGCCGGGCAACCTGTTGCGTGATCGTGCTGCCGCCGGGGACCCGGCCGCGCCCGAGCGACCACGCGTAAAGCCAGGCACCGCGCAGAGTGCCTCGCCAGTCGATGCCGGGATGGCGGTAGAAGCGATCATCCTCGGCTGCGAGGAAGGCCAGCCGCAATCGTTCGGGTATTTCATCGATGGCGGCGGGGATTCGCCGCTGCTCGCCAACCTCGAGCATGAGCTGCTCATCGGCGGAGTAAACACGCAGCGGGACCTGGAGCCGGACGTCGCGCAGCGAGTCGACAGAGGGCAGGGACGGGACGATAATCAGCCACAGGACCACCAGTCCGATGAGCCCGAAGGCGAACATCAGGAAAAACAGTCGGATAGAAAAAACTATTAAAGGCTTTATTCGGACCATCAGATATGGTAAATGTACGTCCTGAGAATCGAAAAACCCGATAGTTGGACGGAAATCAGGGCGGAAAGTGCCTGCGAAACGGGGCTGAAACCGACGCGGCGCAAGATTAGCACATCGACGCCTGCACACCAGTTCGGGATAGGGGGGCGATTTGGACGAGGCAATCCGAGCGAATTCGCACTGCCTGATCGCGCGCAATCGAGGGTCACGAAGACAACATGAATGGAATATTGAGCAAGGTTTTTCGCGCCTCGTCACCGCCGTTGATCGGCGTTGATATCGGGAGCAGCAGCGTAAAACTCCTGCAGTTGACGCAGAACGGCGCGAGCTACAGGGTCGAAGGCTTTGCCGTGGAAAACGTCCCCGAAGGCGCAGTCAGCGAGGGCGGGATTTCCGAGCCGGAGGAGGTGGCGGAGGCGGTGAAGCGGGCCTTCAAGCGCGGCGGATTCAAAGCCAAGGCCTGTGCCATGGCGGTGACCGGTTCCGCCGTGATCACCAAGGTCATCAACCTCCCGGCCGACCTGTCCGATGAGGAGGTTGAGGGGCAGATCGAGGTCGAAGCAACCCAGTACATCCCCTATCCCAGAGAGGATGTGAGTCTCGATTTCGAGGTTCTGGGTCCGTCGCCGCGCAACGCCGACCTGATCGAGATCCTCCTGGCGGCCTCCAAGACCGAGCACGTTGATACGCGGCGCGAAGTCGCGGAGCTGGCTGGATTGAGCCTCAAGGTGGTCGATGTCGAGGCTTATGCGATCGCCAATGCGTTCGAGCTTGTACGGAAGCGCGACGGGATCGATTCGTCGGAAACGATCGGGGTCTTGAACATCGGATCGATCGTTTCGACCATGATCGTTCTCCGGGGCAACCGCAGTATCTACAGTCGTGAGCATTCCTTCGGCGGAAACCAGCTGATCGAGGAGTGCATGCGCCGCTACGGCATGGACGCTGACCAGGCGTCCTTTCTCCAGCGCGGAGAAGACCCGCCGGCCGGCTTCGAGGACGAAGTGCTCGAACCGTTCCGACAGAACGTCATCCAGCAGATCAGCCGTGCCCTTCAGTTCTACTCCTCGTCGAGTGACTATTCGAGCATCGGGACCCTTTTCCTGACCGGGGGCGGGGCATCGATTCCGGGGCTGGCGGAAGCCGTGGGCAACGAGGTCGGCATCTCCTGTGAAGTGGCCGACCCGCTGAAGGATGTTCGCCTGTCGCCGAAGGTCAACGCGCGGTCGCTCGATCAGGCCCGCCCATCGCTGACGATCGCCTGTGGACTTGCCTTGAGGGGATTTGACTGATGGCGAAAATCAACCTTCTTCCGTGGCGCGAAAATCTCCGTCAGCAGGGGCAGCAGATGTTCCTGGCCACGCTGATTGCCACCGCGCTCGCTGCCGCGGCCGTCGTGTTCCTGGCCAACCAGGCGATGAACTCCCTGATCGATGGGCAGGAGAATCGCAACGATTATCTGCGTGCCGAAATCCGGAAGCTCGAGGACGATATCCGGGAGATCGAAAATCTCGAGCAGGTTCGCAACAGTCTGCTCGCGCGCAAGGAAGTGATCGAGCGGCTGCAGGCCAACCGCTCCCTGATGGTTCACTTGTTCAACCAGCTTGCCCAGACGGTGCCCGAGGGCATCACCCTCGACTCCGTTCGCCAGGCCAGCTCCGAACTCACCATCTCCGGAACGAGCGAGTCAGAGACCCGGGTCTCGGAGTACATGCGGGCGATGGAATCCGCCAGAGCTGCCTGGTTGCACAACCCCAGACTTCGGATCGTCGAGCAGAACGAGCGCCAGGACCGACCGGGACAACCTTACCGATTCGAGCTGCAGGTGCGCATTGCTTCGCCTGCCAGCCTGGAAGAGGAGACCTAAAGCGATGGATCTTTCAGAACTCAGAGATCTGGATTTCAACAATCTCGGCAGTGCCTCGAACGGCACCAAGGCCGTGATCCTCGTGTTCCTGGCGATCCTGATCCTGGCCGGGGGCTACTGGTTCCTGATCAAGGACAAGCGCGTCCAGCTCGAGGAACGCGAGCGTGTCGAGCAGACCCTGCGCGAGGAATTCCTCGAGGATCAGCAGGAAGCGGCCAACCTCGATCAGTACATCGAGCAGCTGGCGCAGATGGAAGAGATGCTCGATGACATGCTCGAGCAGTTGCCGTCGCGGACCGAGATGCCGGCCCTTCTGGTCGATATCTCGCGCACCGCCCAGGGTTCGGGCATCAACAACGAATTGTTCGAGCCACGCGCGGAGGTCATGCAGGACTTCTACGCCGAGCAGCCGATCAGCGTGCGCATGGTCGGGACCTATCACGAATTCGGTACCTTCGTCAGCTCGGTGGCCTCGCTGTCGCGAGTGGTCATCCTGACCATGCAGGACATTTCCCTGCAGCCGATCGAGGGTGGACGGCTGCGCATGCAGGGCACGGTGACGACCTACCGCTATCTCGACGAAAACGAGACTGGCCAGGTCGCGCTCTCGGGGAGAGGAACATGAAACCCTCGCTGCGTACGATCGGTCTGGCGATCCTGGTGCTTTTGACCACGGCGGCCTGCGAGCGGGGAACGGGTGACCTGGAAGTGTGGGTGGAAGAGCAGCTCCAGCGGCCCGGGGGTCCGATCGAGCCTATCCCGCCGATCGTTACGCCCGAAGTGGTCTCCTACGAAGCCTACGATCGGCGCGATCCGTTTCAGCGCCGGATTGCTTCGGCCGAAGATGAGGTCGCCGAAGGCGAAACGGGCAGCGGCGTGCGTCCGGATCCTGACCGGCCGCGCGAGTTTCTCGAGAGCTTCCCGCTCGACACGCTGACGATGGTCGGCACGATCGAACTGGACGGCACGGACTTTGCCCTGATCCGAGACAATGAGAACGTCATTCACCGGGTCGGGGAAGGGGCTTACATGGGCACGAACTACGGGCGCGTGCTCGACGTGCGTGCAGATCGCGTGGAACTGGTGGAATTGTACGAGGATGCGCGCAATCGCTGGACCGAGCGCCGAACCCAGATCGTCATGGCGGACAGCGAATGAGCGGCAGTAACCCAAGGATCCGGAAGGTTATGAACAGAATGACACAGACTAGGGCCATGCAACAGACTGGGGCCATGAATGGGAGAAGTGTGATGAACACCGTCAGCAAGTCCTTGACGCTGCTTTTCGGTCTGTTCTGGCTTGCCGGAATGGCGCAGGCCACGGAAGTCACCGATGTGCGTGTCGACTCCAGCGATGGCCAGGTGCGATTCGTGTTGAGTACGGATTCCACGCCACCGGAACCGACCATCTTCCTGACCGATCAGCCGCCCCGAATCGTTCTCGAAATGCCGGATACCACGACCCGGCTGCGCGGGGAACGCATGCCGGTCGGCGTCGGCGCAGCGCAGAGTTACATGGCACTGAGTGCCGGGGGCCGCATGCGGCTGGTCGTCGATCTGGCCCGATCGGCGCCCTACGACGTGGCGGTATCGGACAACCAGGTCGTGTTGACCATTGGCGACCGAGCCATGGACGCTGCTCCTGTCGCCGCAGCCTCCACAGGGATGCCGATGGCTGAAGGCGGTGCCGGTTTCGAGGTGACGGATATCGATTTCAGGCGGGGTTCGGACGGCGAAAGCCGCCTTATCGTCGACCTGAATCGTCCGGGTGTCAGCGTCACGGTCAACGAGCGTTCGGGTGGCCTGCGGGTCCAGCTTTTCGACACCGAATTGCCCGACAACCTGTTCCGGCGCCTCGACGTGGCCGATTTCGCTACGCCGGTCCAGTTCATCACCCCGGAGCAGCTGGATACCAACGTGCTTTTCGAGATCGAGGTCGATGGGGCCTACGAGCACATGGCCTACCAGACCGGTGGCCAGGTGGTCATCGAGGTCGGTCGACCCGAAATCGTCGAGGAGCGCGAGCGCGAGCTGCAGTTCTTCGACGAACGCGAGTACGAGGGCAGCCGGATCACCCTGAACTTCCAGGATATCCAGGTCCGATCCGTACTGCAGCTGATCGCCGATGTCTCGAACCTCAATGTCGTGGTTTCCGACTCGGTTTCCGGCTCACTGACCCTGCGCCTGACCAACGTGCCCTGGGATCAGGCCCTCGATATCGTGCTCGAGACCAAGAATCTGGACATGCGCCAGTCCGGCAATGTGGTCTGGATCGCGCCGGCCAACGAAATCGCCGATCGCGAGCAGCAGATTCTGCGGGCGCGCGCCGAGCGCCAGACCCTCGAGCCGCTGCGCACGGCAATGATTCCGATCAGCTATGCCGAGGCCAGCGAGATGGCGGCTCTGATCCGCTCGGCCTCCGAGAATACCGAGCAGGGGCTGTTGTCGCCGCGCGGCTCGGTTACCGTCGATCAACGCACCAATACGCTGCTCGTTTCCGATACCACCGAGCGCATCGACGAGATTCGCGAGCTGGTCGCCGAGCTCGACCGGCCGGTACGCCAGGTCCTGATCGAGTCGCGGATCGTGATCGCCCGGCACGATTTCAATCATGAACTGGGCGTTCGCTTCGGGGTCACCGCGATGCGCGAGGACGACCGCGGCAACCTGATCTCGACGACGGCCTCGGCCGAGGGTCTGGATGCGATCAACCGTCAGGCCATCACCAACCGGCGCAATTCGGCCGGCGGCACGAGTTTGCCGATCACGCCGCCGAACCTGAATGATCGGCTCAACGTGAATCTTCCGGCCGCCGCCGGCGCTGGAAGGCTGGGCCTGAGCATTCTCGCCGCCGACTATCTGCTCGACCTGGAGCTGAGCGCCATGGAGGTCGAGGGGCAGGGCGAGATCATTTCAACGCCGCGCATCATCACGGCCAATCAGTCGACCGGCATCATTTCCCAGGGTGTCGAGATTCCCTATCAGGAGGCCACCCAGGCCGGCGCGGGCACGGCGGTGAGCTTCAAGGAAGCCTTCCTCGAGCTGAGCGCTACTCCACTGATCACGCCGGACAACCGCGTGCAGCTCGAGCTCGAAGTGTCCCAGGACACGGTCGGTGAGGTGTTCGCCGGCGTCCCGTCGATTGACACGCGCCGGCTGCAGACCCGGGTACTGGTGGAAAATGGTCAGACCGTTGTTCTCGGGGGCATTTTCCAGGAAGAACGCAATTTCCAGAGCAGCAAGGTGCCGATGCTGGGCGATGTGCCGGTGCTCGGGCACCTGTTCCGGCAGCGCGTGACCGACGACCAGAAGCGCGAGCTGCTGATCTTCGTGACGCCTTCGATTCTCGATGATCGGGTCGTCCTGGACTGACATGCTCGAAGCCATCGCCAAAATCGCCGAACCATTCAATCATCAGGAATACATCACCATGAACGCATTCAGAATTCTTGGGGCGGCAGCGGGAGCCGTCTTTCTGCTCGCGGCCTGCGGCGGGGGCAGCAGTGACCAGAGCCTGGGGCCCGGACCATCGGGTTCGCTGTTCATTTCGGCCGAGCGCGACTCGGTTGAAGCCAACCCGCGCGAGGTGCTCCCCGACCCCGATAGCCCCCATACCGTTCAGATCACAGTGCGTTTCACCAATCCGGGCGGCGGGTTCGTGGCCGACGGAACGCCGGTCAGCCTGACCAGCAACAGCGTCGCTCTGGGCGTGGTCTCGCCGATCGACAACCCGACCGCTACCGGCGGCACCGTCTCTTCACCGACGGCAGCCGGTTCGGCCCGTTTCTGGTTTACCGCCGGCAACCAGACCGGAACGGTGAGCCTCGATGCCTCCGCCAGTGATCCGACCAGCGGCCGCACGATCACCGCCAGCCTGCAGCTCAACGTCGTCCCGTTCACCGGTGACCCCAGCCGCGTGATCGTGGAGGTCAATCAGGCCAGTCTTCCGGCCAATACGTTCGAGTTCGTACCGTCACCGGGCAGCCCTTTCACGACCCAGGTCAACGTAACCGCGCTGGGTTCGGATGGAGAGCCCGTCGCCGACGGCACGGACGTTTCTCTCGGCGTCGATGACGTCGGGCGCGGTCAGGTCTCGCCCGCCGACGATCCGACTAGCCTCGGTGCCACGGCCGTCGCTCAGACTGGCGGCGGCGTGGCGCGCTTTCTGCTGACCTCCGGCAACGAGACCGGGCCTCTGACCCTGCTCGGTTCCTTCATTGATGAGGACCAGAACACCGGTGAAGCGCAGACCTTCGTCAGTCCGCCTGTCGTCGTCGATATCGAGCCTTTCGACCCCGATATCGACCGGATCACGGTCAGCGCCGTGGAAGCTTCCCTGCCGGCCAACGTGCTGGATATCCAGCCATCGATCAACAGCCAGTTCTCGACCCAGGTCAATGTCGATGTCCTGACCCAGACCGGCAGCTCGGTGCCCGACGGCACGGAGGTCTCGATCGGCGTCAACAATCTGGCCCTGGCCAGCGTCGCGCCTCTGGATAGTCCTACGGATGGTGGCGGTACAGCGACAGCTGAGACCGTTGGCGGTACGGCCCGATTCCTGCTGACATCCGGCCGCGATACCGGAACGGTCGCGCTGGTCGCGAGCGATGTCGCCGCGAACGTCGTCGGCGAACCGTTCGAGCTGACGATCCTTCCGAACAACTCGGACGACGCTCGCCTGCGCATCAGCGGGTCCTCCGTTCTGCCGGCCAACCCGCAGGGCGTTCCGATCTTCCTGGGTTCGCCGTTCATCAATGAACTGACGGTCGAGTACCTCGGCCCGGACGGTCAGCCGGGTGACGTCGCCGAAGGCGAAATCGCCGTGGCGATCGCTCCGGTCAACGTCGGCGCGTATTCGACCCTCGACGACCCGGAAACCGAGGATGTCAACGAATTTCTGATCCTGGTCGGCTCCGGGCCGGTCAACATGACGGCCGGCGTCACGACGCTCTTCGTCCACAGCTTCGACCAGCCGGGCACGGTGACCGTCACCGCGGTCGCGGTGGACGCCACGACGGGTGAGCGCTTCTCGGCCCGGTTCGACGTCGACGTGATCGACGGCGGTGCCGACTTCCTGCCGTCTGAGTTCGATTTCAGCGTCTCGCCCGAGCCCGTCTACGTGCAGGGGTCCGGTGGCGCGACCAACAAGCCCATGCAGTTGATCGTCAGTGATTCGGGCGGCAATCCGGTGCCGAATCCGGAGGTCGACGGCAATGCATGGAACAATGTGCGCCTCGAACTGGATGCACCGGCCGGAAGTGGTGCCCGCCTGGTCGGTGCCGGGTCGGAAGGCTCGGTCAACGGCACCGACATCGCCGTTCAATCGGTCAACGGTATCGTCAACTTCACCCTCAATGCCGGCACCGAGACCGGTCCGCACCGGGTGATCGCGACCGCCGATCGCGCCGACAACAACATCGACAACGACATCATCGATCCGCTCCAGGCGGAGATGACGGTCGAAGTGGGTGACGGTCAGCTCTTCGCCCTGACCCTGATCAGCCCGATTCTCAACGCGATCAGCGTCAATCCGACCACGAGTGGCGTTTCGACGTCGTTCTCGGCGAATCTCGACCCCGTCAGCGGTGCGCTGATTCCGACCGACCCGGACGGCACCTATTCCCTGACCATCACGGCCCAGGGCACCGACAAGGTCGGCAATCCGGTGCTGCCTGGAACGCGGGTCGATTTCGGCAAGATCGACGACCCATTGACGCCGGGCCAGCCGCGCTTCTTCGTCTTTTCCGGTCCCGACGGCGACCCCCAGGAGGGAGGCACCCTGTTCAGCGTTTTCGACCCCCTGGAGGACTTCCTGGATGATCCGATCATCGTGGACGAAGCGGTCGAACCTGGCGATACCGTCGCGCTGTTCGGCAAAGACGTTCCGGGCAATCGCGAGCATGAAGCGGTTCGAATCGTCGAGAGCGTGATCGACGACAACACCGTCGTGGTCACCGAGCCGTTCAACCGCAACGACGCGACCGGGGCGATCGTCGACGACGGCTTCGCGATACCGTGGGTGATCGGCCGGTCGCAGATCGGCACGATCGACCAGACCGTCGAGCTGAACGCGGATGGTCGCGGCTCGGTCCAGCTGACCTATCCGCTCAGCCAGCTCGGACGCCGCGCGGTTCTCTGGACTCAGGGAACGCGGGTCGAGCAGCCGAACAACAAGACGGTCGCCGACGTGGCTTCCAGCGTCTTTCCCGGCGTAGAGCCCCTGCTGCTGACGGCCCAACCTTCGGTCATTCAGGCCAACGACGACAGCGTCGTGCGCCTGTGCCTGACCGATGCGCTGGGTTCGCCGATCCAGGGTGTGTTCATCAACGGCGGGATCACCGACGGTCCGGCGACCGGTGAACTGGACGGTGTGCCGATGACGACCAGCACGGCAAACGCGACCGGAACGGATGGTGCCGGCTGCGTCAATACCGTGGTGACCACGAGTGGACTGGTGCCTGACGGCGACTCGGCCACGATCACGTTCTTCTTCGACGAGGCCGAGGCCCAGGTGCAGGTCGTGCCGCCGGGTGCGGCTTCGTTGGAGGTGCAGCCGTCCCGGGTGAGCGATCCGACCCTGGCGTTCTACGAAGTCAGCCTCCTGCTGACCCTGCGCGACGGGATGGGTGATCCGATCTCGGGCGTTGATCTGACCGGCGAATGTGAAGCCGGAGAGGGGACCCTGGAGATCTCGGATCAACCCGGGGTCACCGACGCCGACGGCGAAGCCGTTGCCACCGTCCTGATCGGCTTGACGGCCTGCGGAGACGGCAGCGGGGAAGGCTTCCCGCGCCTGGCGCAGTGCACGTTCACAACGCCGAGCGGTGTTCCTGTCGGTCTGTTTACCGCCGTCGGCAGCGACGCGAGGCTGTTCACGCAGTCGCCGGGGCTCAGCTGTCCGCCTCTAGAGGATCCGCCCGAAACTGCCGAGTTCGAGATGATCGTCGAGGACAACCGCTCACCGGCGGGTGACTCCTTGATCCAGAGTATCCCGACCGGTATCGCCTGCGATGCGGCCTCGAGCGCCAGCGACAATGCGCTGAACTGCTCGGCGATCTTCAACGTCGGCACCACGGTCATTCTCCGCGCGCCCACCGGAACGGCACCGACCTGGGCTGGCGCCTGCACGCCCGAACCGGATCCGCGGTTTGCCCGCGTCACGATTAGCGGTGACGACGCTCAGCAGGCCTGTTTCGCGGAATTCAACTGATCCGGTGTGATCAACTGAAGTTCAGTGGAACTCGACTGGACCCGGCACCGCCGGGTCCTTGTCGTTCGGGTGTCTCTGGCTGGTGCGTTGCACCCGTTCGGCTCGACCCGCGTTTGAGTGCGACTTGATCATGGATCTGCCCTACTCCGAAGCCTGCGAACGCAACAAGGAACCGATCGGGCAAGTGCTACTGCGCTGGTTCCCGAAGTCCGGCCAGGTGCTGGAGATCGGTGCCGGTACCGGCCAGCACGCGGTGCACTTCTGCCGCGAGCTGCCTGGCCTGAGCTGGCAGGCGTCCGATGTGCCGGCCAATCTGCCTGACCTTCGCCGTCGCTTCGAGCTCGAGGGTGGCGACCGGCTCCCGGAGCCGATCGCGCTTGACGTGGCCGATTCAGCCCAGTGGCCACCCGGCCCTTTCGATGCCGTCTACACCGCCAATACGCTCCATATCATGCCCTGGCGTCTGACGACCCTGTTCCTGGCCGGAGCGGCGGGCTGTCTGCGGCCGGGAGGTCTGCTGATCGTCTACGGGCCGTTCCACGACGGCGGACGGCACACGGCCGCCAGCAACGAGGCCTTCGATCGGTCCCTGCGTCAGCGCGATCCGGCGATGGGAGTGCGCGATGCCGTCGAGGTGATCGCCATCGCCGAGCGACTTGGCCTCGAGCACCGCGAGGATGTGTCCATGCCGGCCAACAACCGGATTCTCGTTTTCTCGGCAACAGAGCACCAGCAATGAAGAACCCGGAACAGGTGGCTCCGGCCGACGCTTACGACGCCCTGGTTCAGCAGGCGCGCAGTCTGCTGTCCGGCCAGGCTCACCGTATTGCCAACGCGGCCAACCTCAGCGCGCTGATATTCAGCGCGCTCGACAATGTCAACTGGGCTGGATTCTATTTTCTCGAAGGGAACGAGCTGATCGTCGGTCCGTTCCAGGGGCAGCCCGCCTGCGTTCGGATCGGTCTCGGCAAGGGCGTGTGCGGGACCGCGGCGGTCACCCGTTCGACCCAGCGCGTCGACGATGTCCATGCTTTCGACGGCCACATCGCCTGTGATCCGGCATCGCGCTCCGAAATCGTCGTTCCCCTTATCGTCAATGGCCAGCTCATCGGCGTCCTGGATATCGATAGCCCGATCACCGCTCGCTTCAGCGCCGCCGATCAGGCCGGTATCGAGGCCCTGGCGAGGGTCTATGTCGACTCGTTGGGCTCGATCGCCTGAAGCGTTTCAGCAGGGCCGGCGCCGATCGGGCCCTTGAACTCCAGCAGTACCAGGGTGCCCGGTTTCAGACCGGGGACCGGCAGTGAGCCGCCAAGCGTCATCACCAGCGATTCCAGGCCCGGGTTATGGCCGATCATCATCAAACGACTGACGTTGCTCGACTGGATTCGATCGATCAGGGTTGAAACGTCGGCCATCCAGAGCGAAGCGTCGATTTCGGGCGTCGGCACCTCGAGCCCCTGCAGGGCGAGGGCCGCGGTTTCTCGCGTTCGGACCGCCGGGGAGACGAGTATCCGCTCGGGCGGCCAGCCTTCACTCGCGCTGATCACCTCGTTCAGATGCCGACAACAGCGCCGACCGGCGGGGCTCAGTCGGCGATCGCGATCGCGACCGCTGGTGCTGTCCGGCTCGGCCCGGGCATGACGGAGGACCCAGAGCTTCATTCAGCAACTAGTCATCCCGCAGGAGAGGCTCGAGCAGCGGCGGAATATCGAGATTGCCGCCGGACAGTATGACGCCGGCCCGGCGTCCACGGAATAGCTCGGGATGGGTCATCACACCAGCAAGCGCGACGGCACCTGACGGTTCGATGACTTGCTTGAGGTGATGCCAGACGAGCACCATGGCCGCGACGATGTCGTGCTCGCCGACCCCAAGTACTGTTTCTGCATGCGTTTCGATCAACTCCAGGTTTCGCTGACCGATCAGGGCGCGCAGGCCATCGGCCATTGTCCGCGGACGATGCTCCGTGACGCGCTCGCCAGCGGCCAGGGAACGCCTTGTATCGTCGGCACCATCGGGCTCGACTCCGATGACGCGGACCGGCCGGTCCAGGGTCCGCGCGGCCAGGGCGGTGCCGGCGAGCAGTCCGCCCCCGCCGACCGGGGCGACGACAAGGTCGAGCTCGGGGTCCTGTTCGAACAGCTCGAGAGCGCAACTGCCCTGGCCCGCGATGATGCGGTCATCGTCGTAGGGCGGAACGGCCTCGTACCCCCGGGCCACCCATTCGGCGAGCCCGGCTTCGCGTGCCTGTTGGGTCGGCTCGCAGAAGTGCACGACGCCGCCCTGGGCCCGGACCGCGTCCACCTTGGCCCGCACGGCGTTCTCAGGCATGACGACGTGCGCGACCAGACCACGGGCGCGCGCCGCCCGGGCCAGCGCGGCCCCATGATTGCCCGAGGAATGGGTGGCCACGCCGGGACAATCTTCAGCCAGTAGACTGACGGCGTGGCTGGCCCCGCGAAGCTTGAACGAGCCGGTGTGCTGCAGTTGCTCGCACTTGAAGACGGTCTGAAGTCCGAGCTCTGCATCGATCGCGTCGGACCGCATGATCGGGGTCGCAAGCACGATTTCGCGGATGCGCTGCCTGGCCAGCAGCAGGTCCTCCGGTCGCAATGTGCTCAGGCCCATGTTTCTATAATACCTGTCGGTCGGGCACGAGCTGCCCGACCTTTGTCTTTTTTTGCAAGGAGCAAGCGATGGCTGCACGCTCGGATCAGGGGCGACGCCCGATTCTTCGACGCGACTACCAACCCCCGGCCTGGCTGGTCGATCATGTCGACCTGAAGCTGGAACTGGCGGCGGGGGAGACCCTGGTCGAGTGCGAGCTCGAGGTCCGCCGAAACCCGGACTCCGACGACCCGCGCGCCCCATTGACCCTGAACGGCGTGGGCCTGGCGACCCGCGAAGTTTCGGTCGATGGACAGGCCGTCACGGAGCGGCAGCAGCGTCTGGATGGTGAGACGATGATCATCGGCCAGGTTCCCGACCAGGCCCGCGTGAAGACCTGCGTCATCATGCATCCGGATCGCAATACGGCGCTCGAAGGTCTCTACGCCACCGGTGAGTCGCTGCTGACCCAGTGCGAGGCCGAAGGATTCCGCAAGATCACATGGTTTCCGGACCGGCCTGATGTGATGAGCAGCTACCGGGTGCGTCTGGAGGCCGATCGCGATACCTATCCGGTGCTGCTGTCCAACGGCAATCTGATCGGGAGCGGCGCTGTCGGCAAGGGCCGTCACTTCGCCGTCTGGGAAGATCCGTTTCCGAAACCCAGCTATCTGTTCGCGCTCGTGGCGGGTCGCCTCGAAGCGATTACCGATACGTTCCGCACCCGCAGTGGCAGGGAGGTGACCCTGAAAGTATTTTCCGAGCGCGAGAACCTCCATCGCCTCGACTACGCCATGCAGAGTCTCAAACGCGCAATGGCCTGGGACGAGGAGCGCTACGGACTCGAGTACGACCTGGACGTCTACCACATCATCGCCACCCATGATTTCAACATGGGCGCGATGGAGAACAAGAGCCTGAACATCTTCAACGCCCGCTACGTGCTCGCGGATCGCGATACCGCGACCGACGCCGATTTCGAGGCCGTGGAGGCGGTCATCGGGCACGAGTATTTCCACAACTGGACGGGCAACCGCGTTACCTGCCGTGACTGGTTCCAGCTCACTCTGAAGGAGGGCCTGACCGTTTTTCGCGATCAGGAATTCACCGCGGACATGCGCTCGCGTCCGGTCAAGCGCATCGACGATGTTGCGATGCTGATGGCCCGGCAGTTCGCCGAGGACGCCGGTCCGATGGCCCATTCCGTGCGACCTGAGCGCTACATCGAGATCAACAACTTCTACACCGCCACGGTCTACGAAAAGGGCGCCGAGGTGGTCCGGATGTACCAGACGCTGCTTGGCCGGCAGGGTTTCAGGCGCGGTCTGGACCTGTATTTCGAACGCCACGACGGCCAGGCCGTGACCTGCGATGATTTTCTCGCGGCGATGGCCGATGCCAACGACCGGGATCTGACCCAGTTCGCTCGCTGGTACGCCCAGGTCGGAACGCCGCGTGTCGAGGCCAGCGCCGCCTATGACACCGAGCGCGCCGAATACGTCCTCAAGTTCCGGCAATCGCTGCCCGACCATCCGGACAATCAACAGCGCGGGCCGCTGATGATTCCGGTGCGGATCGGCTTTCTCGATCGCGACGATCAACCCCTGCCGGTTACCCGGGTCGGCGAGGATACGCCGGGCGCCGAGACCCGGCTGCTGGTGCTGACCCAGTTCGACTCCGAGTATCGATTTCGCGACCTGCCGGCCGACGCCCTGCCGTCACTGCTGCGGGACTACTCGGCGCCGGTTGCGCTGGAGTTTCCGTGGCGAGATGAAGACCTGGCCCGACTGGCTGCTCACGATTCGGATCCCTTCAATCGCTGGCACTCGGGTCGTCGTCTGGCCGAACGCGTTCTGGATCGGGCCATCGACGCCGGCGGAACCCTGCCCGATGCGGCCGAATTGCTGCACGGGGTCTGGTCGCGTGCGCTCACCGAACCGGGCCTCGACCCGGCGCTTGCCGCTGAACTGATGGCACTGCCGAGCGAGACCGAACTGGCCCAGCGGCGCAGTCTGGTCGATGTCGAGGTCATACACGGCGCCCGCGACGGCCTGATCCGCGGTCTGGTCGGCGAGCTCGAGCCGCTCATGATCGACACCTACGAGCGCCTGGTGGCGTCTGCCGACAAGGCTTCGGGGCAGGAAGCGGCCGCCGGCCGGCGGCTGAAGAATTCGGTGCTCGACCATCTCGGCAAGGCTCGGACCGGAGCCTGCGGCGAACTGGCGGTCCGGCAGTACGAGCGCGCCGACAACATGAACGATCGGCTCGCGGCGCTGCGCTGTCTGGTCCATGGTGGCGGGGAGGCCGCCGAACGCGCGCTGGATTCGTTCGAGGCGCGCTACGGTTCCGATCCGCTGGTCATGGACAAGTGGTTTGCGGTTCAAGCCGGCCGTCCTGAACCGGAGTCGGTCGACAGGGTGACCGAGCTGATGGCTCATCCGGCCTTCAGCTTGCGCAATCCCAACAAGGTCCGCGCGCTGATCGGCACGTTTTCCCATTCCAATCCAAGAGGGTTTCACCGGGCCGATGGCTCGGGCTATGCCCTGATCGGCGGGGTGATTCGGGAGATCGATTCACTCAATCCCCAGATCGCCGCCCGTCTGGTGACGGCCTTCAATCGCTGGCGCGCCTACGATGCCGAGAGAGCCGAACGCATGCAGGCCGAACTCAGGGCGATTGCGAGCAAGAAGGGGCTCAGCCCGGACGTTGAAGAAATGGTCGCCGCGGCCCTCAGGCCGCGCCGTCGGAAAGCCTCGTAACGACAAGACCGGTGGCTTCGGCGACGCGGTCCCAGGGAAAGTCGGGACCCGGGTCGAGCTTGCGCCGGACGCGTTTCGCGGGGTCGTCACTGGCGGCAACCCAGCGTCGATCCAGCTCGTCGTGACCGGCCAGGGTCCGCAGGGACGGAAGGTCGTAGCGGAGGGCGATGAGCAGATCGACAAGCGCGCCGAGCTGTGTTTCGGAGACGGGCTCGGGCCATTGCTGCTTGCGGCTGTCGAACCAGTCTGGAAAGCGACCGCGGCTGACCAGCTCGATGCCGAGCGAGTCGGCATTGTGTCCGGCGACGTGGTGCGCGATTCGTTCGAGTTCGACCCATTGCTCGACCTGTCCGTTCCGATCGATGTAGAAGTGGCCGCTGTTGCCGGTGCCGGTAGCCGGATAGTGGACCCGTTCACCGTAGACACGCGCGGTCGCGAGGTCGGGCAGCTCGGTGGCGTGGATCACGACCCGTCGGATCGCGTCCAGGCGCCGCTCGTCGAGTCGGTCGTTGTAGGGCAGCAGGCGAATCCGGATGGACGGCGGCATGATCAGCAGGCAGCTGCTTACTGCACGCCCATCTCGTTCAGGGCTCTGCGGGCGCGCTGGCCGGTGTCGTCCTGTGACCGGGCGGCGATGCGAAACTGCTCGATCGCCCGCTGGCGGTTCCCCGCGGCGCGCTCGACGCTGCCGAGGAAATAGTGCCCCTGTGCGGTCGGCAGACGCTCGATGCTCGCCTCGAGGTCGCCGCGCGCGCCGTCGAGGTTGCCGAGTTCCTGGCGCACCATGCCGCGGCGAAGGTGCTGGTAGAACCATTCCCGGTCCAGATTCAAGGCCGCCGTGTAGGCTGCCTCGGCCTCCCTCGGCTGATCCTTCGAGGCCAGGGCATCCCCTTTGAGCGCGTGAAAAATGGCTTCGCGCGACTCGATCGCAAGGGCTTCCTCGGCCTTGCGCAGGGCGGTGTCGAAGTCGCCCTTGCTGAGCGCCTCGCGGCCATCGTCGTGGGCTTCATAGGCTGGCTTCAGATCCATCAGGCGCGCCACCTGGTTCTGGTAACGATTCGCCCCGATTTCGCCTCCGGGACCCAGCACTTCGGCCGTTTGCTGATTGGCGTCGACGCGGTCCTGCGACGGCGGATGAGAGGCGAACAGGCCATTGAGCCAGTCCTGGCTTCGATTTTCGGACAGACGCACGAAGGTCTGCTGCAGATTGACCGCGCCGTAGGGGTTGTAGCCAGCCGCCTGCATGTAGCGCATGCCGTAATAGTCGGCCTCGAGTTCCGCTCGCCGCGAATAGCGCTGCGTGATCAATTGTGCGCCAAGCATGCCGCCCATCAACGCCACGGTCGCATAGTCCTCACGCTCGGTGGCCACGCCGACGGCAATGCCGCCGAGCACGACCGCGCCCTGGGCGAGCGCGGCGCGCGACTGCGCCTGGGCGCCGTGACGCGCCGCGGCATGCACCACCTCATGCCCCAGGACCGCGGCCAGCTCGGCCTCGGAGTTCATCTCGGTCAGCAGGCCCCGGTTGATCGATATCTTGCCGCCGGGCAGGGCCCAGGCGTTCGGGACGGAGTTGTTGAGCACTTCGAATTCGTAGTCCAGTTCGCGTTCGGCGTGCGCTGCCACGCGCTGGCCGATCGCCTGTACGTAGGCTACGAGCTCCGGATCGAGGACGAAGTCGCCACCCTGCGACTGGCGCAGCGGCGCATAGTTTTCCTGCCCGACCTGGCGTTCCCATTCCTCGCCGTGGAAGCTCAGCTCGTTTTCGCCGGTGACCGGGTTGACGGCGCAGCCCGCGGCAAGGAGGAGGGCGAGGAGGGCGGTCAGAATGCGCATTGTTCGATCCCGGCTCGAATGACGGGTCGATTATAGCCGCCGATCGGACTGACCCGCCTGGGCCGGGGCGATCAACAAGGATTCGGCGTCAGAGCCTCAGCCGCCGGAGCAGCTCGCGCTCAGGTCCAGGTCGGTGCGCGCCAGTTGAATGTCGAGCGCTTCCTCGCCGTCCTCGAACTGCAGGATGCGCACCGGCATCCAGTAGAATTCAGCCGCATGCCAGGAATGGTAGTTACGGCTCGAACCTTCCTTGCGGAAACGGTGCATGCGCAAGGCGTCGAAGCAGCCGATCGGTACTTCGATCCGCTCGTCGCCGAGATAGTAGAAGAACTGGTTCTCGATCTCGTCGCGCTCGAGTACGCGAAATTCGTGGTCGACGCGCCGGGCTTCGGGCTCGACCATATCCACCGCAAGCTGCAGGCGCATCGTCAGCGGGTCGAGCAGATCGGGTTCGAGTTCGATGCGATGATCGCCCTCGTAGGTTTGCGTGTTCGACAGGTTTTCCGACCAATCGAGTTCGTGCTGCCAGAAACGGTTGCGGACCGCGATCCTGGCGACGTGTCGGTAGGTCAGCATCTGCACGCGCTCGCGTGCGGCGTTCCAGACGAAATGAGCGGATTCTTCGGCCCTGGCACCCAGCAGGCGGGCGAGACGGGCGGTTGCGGTCGTTCTGGTGTCGAAGAACCAGATACCCTCCTCGTCCCGGCTCAGGCTGACGTCGACCTCTCCGATCTTGCTGCCGCGGCGGAACACATCATAGGTCGCCGTATGCGCAGGCAGGGCGAAGTCAGTGCTCTGGCCGCCTCCCTTCTCGGCTGCCGCGCCGATCGAAATCGACGTCCAACTGCAGAGGGCGATCGAGCTCATGGCCATCAACAAAAACCGTGTCATGGGCACTTTCGACCCGAGAATGCAGCAATAGTGCCATGGTCGCGGGCAGCAGCAGATGCTCGAGCGGCAGCAGGCGGTCGGCCAGCGTCGTCGCGGTGTCGTCGGCCAGGACCGGCATCCGGACCTGACTGATCACGGGTCCGCGGTCCAGGTCGGGGGTCACGAAATGCACGCTGGCGCCGTGCTCGGCCTGGCCGGCATCGAGCACCCGCTGATGCGTGTTCAGGCCCGGGTGGCGCGGTAGAAGGGAAGGGTGGATATTGATCATTCGACCGGCGTAGCGCTCGACGAATCCGGCGCTGAGCACCCGCATGAATCCGGCCAGGACGACGTAGTCCGGCTCGAAGCCGTCGACCGCGGCGGCCAGGCTTTCTTCGAAGGCCGCGTGGTCGACGTGGACGCTTCGGTCGACGGTGACGCTGTCGAGCCCCGACTCACGAGCCAGCATGAGTCCGCGCGCCCCGGCTCGATCGCTGACGACGCCGGCGATCGATGCGCCCAGCCACCCTGCGGTCGCGGCACGCTGCAGGGCCTCGAAGTTACTGCCCCGGCCCGACAACAAGACAAGCAGTCGCCTCCGGTGATCCGGGTTCATTCGCAGTAGCGGACGCGTTCACCGGAGCCGTGACGGACGACGCGGCCGATGATTGTTGCCGGTTCTCCGAGAGACCGGGCAATCGTCTCGGCCTGCTCCTCGGGGCAGGCCAGCACGAAACCGATCCCGAGATTGAAGGTCCGACGCATTTCCGCGGCGCTCACCTGGCCGGCCTGCTGCAGCCAGCAGAAAATTTCGGGGACCGCCCAGGATCCGGTGTCGATCTCGATGCCCAGGCCGTCGGGAATCACGCGGATGATGTTGTCGGTCAGCCCGCCTCCGGTGATATGGGCCATCGCGCGGACATCGTGCCCGTCCAGCACGCGGCGGATCGGGTCGACGTAGATGCGCGTCGGCGCGAGCAGGGTGTCGCCGAGCGACTGGTCGCCGACCCTGCTGTCGAGGTCGGCGTCCACACGCTCCAGAATCTTGCGGATCAGGGAATAGCCGTTGCTGTGCGGGCCGGAGGAGGGGAGACCCAGAAGAACGCAGTCCTCGTCGACGCGCTGTCCGTCGATCATGGCGGATCGTTCGACGGCGCCGACCGCGAAGCCTGCCAGATCATAGTCCCCGGGCTCGTACATGCCGGGCATCTCCGCGGTTTCGCCGCCAATCAGGGCGCAGCCCGATTGGCGGCAGCCTTCGGCGATACCCTCGATGACCGCGGCGGCGACGTCGACTTCCAGCCTGCCGGAGGCAAAATAATCCAGAAAGAACAGCGGCTCGGCGCCGCAGACCAGGATATCGTTGACGCACATGGCCACCAGATCGATGCCGATCGTCTCATGACGGCCGAGTTGCCGGGCCAGCAGGAGCTTGGTGCCGACCCCGTCGGTGCCGGAGACCAGCACCGGATCTGCAAAACGCTGGCCGAGGTGGAACAGCCCGCCGAAGCCGCCGAGCCCGGCAAGGACTTCCGGTCGACGGGTTCGCGCGACCAGGGGCTTGATTCGATCGACCAGGGCATTGCCGGCATCGATGTCGACGCCAGCGTCACGGTAGCTCAGAGGGGGGCGCCGCGAATCGCTCATGACCTGTTCCGGATGACGACAGGCCTTCATTGTCACCGATTCGGGGACGCGGTGTGGCACCCCGAAGGGGATCGGCACCCCGGCCGGTTGAAAGAGCGTTGCGGATGGGATCGGAGATATCTGCTAACTTATTCCGAGCCCCGGTCAACATGACCAGAACCTTGAGATCGGGTCCGTTCCGGCCTTCCGTTCGGCCGGCAACGCGATCCTGCGACGCGACGACCAGCCATGCCCGATTCACCCAGTTGCCGCCCTGATCCGAATCACCCGGAGCGGATGATCGTCGAGGGCGACTGGCTGCTTGCGACGGCGGTCGAGACGGCTGCGGTCAAGGGGCCGGGCAAGGGTACGGTCGAGCGACTCGAGGCGACGCAGATGGGCGCGCTCGATGCCGCCGGGGCGCTCGCCCTGCTCAGGCTGCTCGATCGCTTCGGGCTTGATCGCGAAGCCCTCGTAGTCAAGGACGACCACCGGGAGCTCATCGGCGCGGTCGCAGCCACCCTGGAGCCGGAAGGGTCCGACGGATCGCCCCGGGTGGCGCGCTGGCGCCGCTTCCTGGCCCATATCGGTGAAGGTGTCGTCGGCGCGGTCGACAACCTGGTCGATCTCCTCGGTTTTTTCGGGCTGACCCTGATCACCCTGATGCGCATCCTGCCTCGACCGCGCCGCTGGCGGATCACGGCGACCATCCACCATATGGAGCAAACGGGTGTGGATGCGCTGCCGCTGACGCTGCTGCTGAGCTTTCTGGTCGGCGCGGTGGTGGCTTTTCTGGGCGCGACCGTGCTCCGCGATTTCGGCGCCGAGCTGTATGTCGTTGATCTGGTGACCATCGCTTTTCTGCGCGAGATGGGGGTCTTGCTCACCGCAATCCTGCTGGCCGGGCGGACCGCGAGCGCCTTCACCGCCCAGATCGGCACGATGAAGAGTCGCGAGGAAATCGACGCGATCCGGACCCTGGGCCTGGATCCGATCGAGCTGCTGGTCGGGCCGCGGCTCGTGGCGCTGGCGCTGATGCTGCCCATCCTCGCGGTGTGCGCGATGGTGGCCGGCCTGGCCGGCGGTCTGGCGGTCGCGCTATTCTCGCTCGGGATCCCGGCCGAGCTGTTCATCGCCCGGGTGACGGACATGATCGAGCTGCGACACTATCTGGTCGGGCTGGTCAAGGCACCCATCTTCGCGGCCGTGATCGCCCTGATCGGCTGTCTGGAAGGCTTCAAGGTCGGTGGAACGGCCCAGTCGGTCGGTGAGCGCACGACATCGGCCGTGGTCCAGAGCATCTCCCTGGTCATCGTGATTGACGCGCTGGCGGCGATCTTTTTCATGGAGATCGGTCTTTGAGCGACCCTGCCATCCGGGTTCGGGGCCTGAGGAATCAATTCGGTTCGCAGGTCGTTCATGCCGACCTCGACCTTGACGTCGAGCGCGGCGAGATTCTGGGCGTGGTGGGAGGTTCGGGGTCGGGCAAGTCGGTGCTGATGCGCACGATTCTCGACCTGCGTTCGCCCCAGGCCGGACGGATCGATGTGCTCGGTCAGCCGATTGGCGAGCGGTCCCCGGCGCAGGAATCGCTGCGTCGTCGGACCGGTGTACTGTTCCAGGACGGCGCGCTGTTTTCCTCGCTGACCGTGGCTGAAAACGTGGAAGTGCCGATCAAGGCCCATTTTCCGGAGGTGCCGGCTTCGCTGCGACGTGAACTGGCTCTGCTCAAGATCCGTCTGGTCGGCCTTTCCGGGCAGGCCGGTCCGAAATTCCCGTCGGAATTGTCCGGCGGGATGCGCAAGCGTGCGGGACTGGCCCGGGCACTGGCATTGGACCCGGAGCTGCTGTTTCTCGACGAGCCGACCGCGGGTCTGGACCCGATCGGGGCGGCCTCTTTCGATGAGCTGTTGTCGACCCTGAAGCGTGCGCTGGGCCTGACGGTGTTCCTGATCACGCACGATCTTGATACGCTCTATCGGGTCTGCGATCGTGTGGCGGTGCTCGGGAACAAGAAGATCCTGACGGTTGCCCCGGTGGCGGAAGTCGAGCGTTTCGAGGACGACTGGGTTCAGGCGTATTTTCATGGGCCGCGTGCGCGCGCCGCCCGGGCGGCCGCGAGGTCGGGGAGAGCGAAAGATGGAAACTAGAGCCAGTCATGTCCTGGTTGGAGCGTTCACGCTGTTGGGCATTGGCTTGTTGCTGGTGGTGGCTCTGTGGTCTGCCAGGTATCAGACCGATGTCGCCTGGCAGGAATACGACATCCGCTTCAAACAGGCCGTGACCGGGCTGTCCGTCGGCTCCACCGTGCAGTTCAATGGGATCGACATGGGCAGCGTGCGCGATCTGAAGCTCGATCCCGACGACCCGAGCGAAGTCGTGGCCCGCATCCGGCTGCAGGCCGAAGCCCCGGTGCGTGCCGATACCTCCGCGCGCCTGAATGTTTCGGCGCTGACGGGGGTCGCCCTGATCCAGCTCCGCGGCGGCAGTCCGGAGGAACCGCCGCTGAGCCCTGGGCCGGATGGCTCTCCGCCCGAGATCATCGCCGATGAATCACCGCTGCAGCAGTTGATCGACGCCTCGGAAGACATCGCCAGTACCGCCAGCGAAGTCCTGTTGAGAATGCTCGACTTTCTGAGCGAGGAAAACGCCGAGCGCATCGGTGCCACCCTCGACAATATCGACGCCTTTGCCGTCGCTCTGTCGTCGGAGAGGGACCTGATCGGTTCGACGCTCCGGAATGCCGATCGCAGCAGTGAGCGGCTGGTGGCGCTGCTGCAGAATGCCGATTCGGCGATCAGTGACATGCAGGCGGTCGTGAACGGCATCGATCAGCATCTGATCGGGCGTTTGCCGGAACTCGGCGATGACTTGAGCGAGACGCTCAACCAGTTCGAGTCCCTTTCGCGTCGACTCGACCGGGTGATCGCCGAGAACGAGCAGTCGCTGTCCGAGTTCGGCGTCGAGGGTCTTGGCCAGTTCGGCCCGACTCTGGCCGAGTTTCGTCAGCTCATCCGTGAACTATCGCGCGTCAGCAGCCGGTTCGAGCGTCATCCGACCCGCTTTCTGCTCGGCGGCGATCAGCCCGAGGAATACCAGCCCCAATGACCGCTCCCGTTCCCTTTCGCCTCGCCTGGCCGATCGCCGCTGCGCTGAGTCTGTCGGCCTGTGCGCTGAGTGGATCCCAGCCTGCCCTGACCATTCTGGCGCCGCAGGTCGAGCTGCCTTCGGCATCCTCCGACCGATCGCCGGTGGAGTGGACGGTGCAGATCCAGCGTCCCGTCGCTGATCAGATGCGTGACTCCGACCGTGTTCTGGTCCGTCGAAAAGGCTCGCGTCTGCAGGTCTATCCGGGGGTCGCCTGGCTGGACAGCGTACCCGAGCTTCTGCAGGCCGCCATGGTCCAGACCTTCGCCGACTCCGGTGCTTTTGCCGGCGTCGGCCGGGCCGGGGGCTTGCGCACCCGGTTCGGACTCTCCACGGAGATCCGGCACTTCGAGTTGGTGGAAGAGGGCGGCGGGCTTATGGCCATGATCGTCGTTCAGGCGACCCTTGTCGAGCAGCGCACGGCCCGGCCGATGGCCCAGCGCGTGTTTCGCCAGGAGGTGCCGGTTGCCTCGGCGGATATCAACGACATCGTGCTGGCTTTCGAACAGGTTCTCTCCGAACTCCTGCAGGGTCAGGTGTCCTGGGTGCTGGACGAGGCTGCTGCCCCACCCTGGCCGGCCGCCTGACGAAAGCTTCCGCCATTCGGCTCGGGTCAGGATTCGTTGCCGGCCAGCGAAATGTGATCCGAGCGGTTCTTCACCTGAAGTCCGGCCAGATTCAGCAGCGGCCGCAGACGTTCGATCAAGGCCGGGAGCTGGTCTCGAACCGCATCGAGTTCCCCCTGTTCCAGGAGGGTCAGCGCCCGCTCGATGTCCAGCGGGTCGAGGCGGTGAAATGCAGCGGGCGCGCACTCGAACGGGGTGACCGTGACGGTCTCCCGGGCCATGCCGGCGCGCAGCACATGCTCGGCATCGGCGCAGCTATCGAGGTCCGGCGTCTGCATCGAGAAGCGGGACTCGACTTCCAGCGCCGCGCCATCCGGGCTCAGGCCGAGTTCTTCCAGATTGGGTATGAATCGGCCTTTCAGCGCGTTGGCGCCGACGACATCCGTGGCCGGCAGGATGAAGCAGAAGGATTCGGCTCCGGTGCGAAAAACGCTGTCTTCGCAGCGAACCGATTGCGTCATCACCCGGCCGATCTTGGTCAGTGCGCTGGTGGCGTAGGGTTCGCCCAGGTCGTCGATCAGTTTCTTCAGGCCGACCATGTGCAGATGCACGAGCGTCAACGGCTGGCCGTGCCGCAGCGCGAAACTCATCGCCTGTTCGAGCCTGCGCACGCAGTAGCTGAAGCTGCCCAGGCCGGTGACTGGATCGAACGGGTGGCTGCTCTCGAGTCGGCGCAGGCGACCGACGGCCTCCTCATAGCTGGCATGCGCTCGCGCGCGGGCAAGTACTTCGCTGGCGCGAAACGGCTTGTTGATGAAATCGGTGGCCCCGAGCTTGAGCGCCTTTTCTCGCTCCGCTTCCTCGTTTCCGGCCCCGGTCATGATGATGACCGGAAGGCACCGCAACCGGGCGACCGGCGACGAACGCAGCTCGGTGAGCAATTCGTAGCCGGAGAGGCCAGGCATGTTCAGGTCGCAGAAAACGACCTGGATCAACGGATCTTCAACGAGAAGTTCGCGCGCGTGAACCCCGCTATCGGTCAGTACGGTATCGAAATCTGCGGCCAGCATCTTCTGGCTGCTCAGGCGCATCAGCTTGCTGTCGTCGATGATGAGTACACGTGGTCTGGTCATGATCTTGCGCCGCCTTGATTGTGTTTTACGATAACGGATACGCAACAAGTAGGCCAGTAAGCTGTTGTCGTGACCTCCGTCACAAATGTCATCGAATCAGCGGTCGGGGGCCACGGCCCTCCGTTTCGCCAGCGGGATCGGGCAAAAAAGTGCGTCGGTAGCCGACACGGGTGGTCAGGTGCCGTTTGCGGGTCCGCGCCCCGGACTGTCCGAACGGGTGCCCGGCTGGAGTTGATCGGCCAGGTCCAGCAGGGGTTTGAGGCGCAACAAGAGTTCAGGAAGGTGTTCACGAAGGTGCTCGACATCGCCGTGCCGGGCCATGTCCAGCATTGCGTCCAGGTCATCGTCCGCCGCGCCGGCATGCTTGAAGTGGACCTGGGGATGGGGCACCAGCAGGGCACCCATGCCCTCGCGAATCCGCCGCAGGCATTCGATCAGTGATTCTTTCTCATCGTAGTCGGGAGACTGGACGATGAAACGACTGAACACCTCGAGGGGTTGGCGGCCCTTCAGCAACCCCATGCCATCGAGTTCCGGGATCAGCCGGCAACGAACCGCTTCGGCGCCCGGTTCGTTGGTTCCGGGCAGAATGAAGCTGAACGTCTCCGGTCCGGTCCGGTAGACCGTATCCTCGTGCCGAACCGCGCGCAACAGAACGCGACCCAGGCTCGCCATGAGCTGCCTGCGGTCATTCGCATCCAGTTTTTTCAATCCCTGCGTCAGGCTGTCCATGTGGATATGAACCAGGCTCAAGGGTTGATGATGGCGTTTTGCGAAGCTCAGGGACTGGGCCAGCCGTTCGAAGAAGTAGCGACGGTTGCCAAGACCGGTTTCAAGGCACTTGTTGTGCCGCTTCTGGAGCAGCCGCAGGCGTTGAACCGCGTCTGCTGATGACGCATGCGCGCGGGCCCGGGCGACGAGCTCGCTGGGCCTGAAGGGCTTGTCGATGAAGTCGGTCGCTCCCCGCTTCAGGAGAATATTGCGACGCTCTTCGCTGTCCGCGTTTTCGGTGATGACGACAATGGGCGTTTCGCGGACCCGTCGGCTCTCCGCCGTCCGTATGCGTTCCAGCAGATCCGGGCCGTTCTCGTCACTGTCGAAGGTCTGGTCGTAGAAGACGACCTGAATGAGCGGGTCGTCCAGAAGGCTGACCCAGGCCTGCTCGGTGTCCGCGGCCGGGAAGACGCGAAACTCTTCGCCGAGAATGCGATCGGCGGCCCTGCGCATCAGTCGGCTGCTGTCAACGAACAGCAGTCTCGGTCGCGGGGGCCGGGACGCTTCGCGGCGCTTGTCCATGGCGGCTGCAGAGTCGATCGTCGTAAGCCAGCGATCAAAACGCCAGTCTAACCCAGGCTCGATCTTCCGGTTCTCTACTGCCAGGGGTTGCAGTCGTAGCCGGCGATGCGGAACAGATCGCGGCGTCCCTCCAGCACCCCGGTTCCCATGCCCAGGGGCGTGAAGTCGTAGCCGACCAGGATGGTCGTGCAGTCGATCGGCTCGATGAAGATCGATCCGACGACATCCTGAGCGAGATCGTCGAGCTCGAAGCTGCCCGGGCCGGCGGCGATGAACTCTCCGCCGGTGAAGCGAATCATGCCCAGCTCGATGTTGGGGAAACCGGGGGCCTCGCCGCCGGTGTTGCCGACCAGCCAGTAGGGCTGTCCGTTCATGTAGGTAAAGAAGATCGCGAAGATGAAATTGGTATCGTCGGTCTGCTCTCCGACGATCAGCTGCAGCCCGGTCGCGGGAATGCCGTCGAAGGTGTACTGCCCCGACATCCGCCCGTGCAGGATCGGCGCCTCGAACTGAGGCGGGTCGAGCGACGGGACGTAGGGCGGAATGTCAAACAGCTCGAACGCGCCGCTGCCCGCGGCGACCAGGCTCTCCCAGTTCAACTCCAGCGTGAACAGATCGTTGTAGTCTTCGGGGAAGAAAAGGCTGTCGCCAAGGGCCGGAAGCTGGTCGACGCCGAGCATGTAGGTGCGTCCTTCGAGCGGAATGACATTGCCCGTTGCACCGACGTTGCCGACGGCGGGGTTGCCGATCAGCTGACCCGGATGCTGGGGAATATCCACCGTGCCCGCCTGGGCGAAGATCTGCGGCACGAGGACCGGAGGCTCGTCTTCGCTGACCTTGCGCAGGCGGACCAGAACGATCGAAAACCCGGGTTCGTGGCAGCCCATGCGCCAGATGGTCACCCTGACGCGGGCATCGCGAATCCCGCTGTTGATGCTCGGGGCCAGCACTTCCTCATCGTAGAGCAGGTTATCGGCCGACGCCGGTTGCTGCGGCAGCTCCAGCGCCACGCAGCCGGGCGGGAACGGAGACAGCAGATCGGTCAGGACGTTGATGGCATCGGCCTCGGCACGGCCGGCCAGGATGATGAGCAAAGCGAACACAAAAGGACGCATGGCGATCCCCGGTCACGAATTCGGGACCAGTTTAGCGTCTATTCCTGAGCGGCGGCTGAACGGGCGGGCCCCGGCTCCATGGGTTAAAATCCCGGGGATTCAATGATTTCTCCGAGAGGCACCTCTGACAATGGCCGGTCACAGCAAATGGGCCAATATCCAGCACCGCAAGAAAGCGCAGGACGCCAAACGCGGCAAGGTCTTCACTCGACTGGTCCGCGAAATCACGGTGGCGGCGCGCGAAGGCGGCGGCGATCCGGACGCCAATCCGAGACTGCGCCTGGCCTGGGACAAGGCGAATGCCGCCAATGTCCCCAAGGACAACATCGAGCGGGCGATCAAGAAGGCGACCGGTGATCTCGAAGGCGTCAACTACGAGTCGCTGCGCTACGAAGGCTACGCGCCCGGTGGTGTGGCCGTCATGGTGGATTGCCTGACGGACAACCGGAATCGGACGGTCGCCGCGGTGCGGCACGCGTTCACGAAGCACGGAGGTAATCTGGGCACGGACGGCTCGGTCGCCTACCTGTTCGACAGGAGGGGTGTCATCACCTTCGCGCCCGGTGCCGATGAGGAGCGGATCATGGAAATCGGCCTGGAGACCGGCGCAGACGACATCGTGATCGACGAGGACGGCAGCATCGAGGTGCTGACGACGCCCGATGCTTTCGAGGCGATGCGTGACGCGCTGCGCTCGGCCGGCCTCGAGCCGGAGGAGGCGGAAATCACCGAGCGCGCCGAAACGCTCGTGGCGGTCGACGCCGACACCGGACGGTCGGTGCTGAAGTTTCTTGACGTGCTCGAGGACCTCGACGATACGCAGGACGTGTGGTCGAACGCCGACATTCCTTCGGAAGCCTACGCCGGGGAATGAGGATCATCGGCCTCGATCCCGGATCGCGAGTCACCGGCGTCGGAATCATCGAGCAGGGCCGACTGGTCTACTCGGAGGGCATCCGACTCGGCGGTGGCCCGATGCCGGAGCGGCTCGGGCTGATCTTCTCCCGTCTCGGCGAACTGATCGCCCAATACCGGCCAACGGTTGCCGCGGTCGAGACGGTCTTCATGAGCCGCAACCCGCAGGCGGCGATCAAGCTCGGGCAGGCGAGAGGCGCTGCGGTCTGCGCGGCAGTGGCTGCGGGCCTCGAAGTTCATGAGTACGCGCCGCGAACCATCAAGCAGGCGATCGTCGGACGCGGTGGCGCGGCCAAGCAGCAGGTCCAGCACATGACCCGCAGTCTGCTCAAGGTCAGCCACGAGCTCGGGGAAGATGCATCCGATGCGCTGGCGGTGGCCCTGTGCCATCACCATACCGCCCAGACCAACCGGCGCCTCCCGGCAGGCGTGGTGCTGCGGTGATCGCGCATCTGTCCGGAACGCTGGTCGAGCGTCAGCCGCCGCAGGTCGTGGTCGAGGTTGCAGGCGTCGGCTATGAGGTCGAGGTGCCCCTGAGCACGTTCGATCTCCTGCCGCAGTCCGGTCAGGCGGTTCGTCTTCTGACGCACCTCGTCGTGCGCGAAGATGCGCACACCCTGTATGGCTTCCTGGCTGCATCCGACCGGGCCCTTTTTCGAGAATTGCTCAAGGTCTCCGGGGTGGGGCCGCGCCTGGCCCTGACCATCCTCTCCGGTGTCAGCGGTGATGACTTCAGCCTGATGGTCGAGGCGGGCGACGCTCAGGCGTTGACGCGTCTGCCGGGCATCGGCAAGAAAACCGCCGAACGCCTGATTCTCGAGATGCGCGGGCGTTTGCCCGAACGCGTCGACGGAGCCCCGGCCGGCCCGGCCGATGCCGCGGGTGAAGCGCGCGCGGCCCTCATCGCACTGGGCTATTCATCGACCGAAGCGCTGAAAATGGTGCGCTCGGTCGCCGATCCGGATCAGCCGGCAGCGGCCCTGATCCGCGCGGCGCTGCAGCAGAAGATGAATGGATAGGCGGTCTGTCGCATGAGTGAACAACGCCTGATCGATCCGGACGTGGAACCTGAAGAGGCGCGCGTCGAGGCGAGCCTGCGGCCGGCCCGCCTGAGCGAATACATCGGCCAGTCGCCCCTCAAGGAGCGCCTGGAAATCTACCTCGAGTCGGCCCGGCGTCGTCACGAGGCCCTCGATCACGTGCTCATCTTCGGGCCGCCGGGGCTCGGCAAGACGACGCTGGCCCACGTCATCGCCACGGAAATGGGAACCCGGCTTCGCCAGACCTCGGGTCCCGTGCTCGAGCGTGCCGGCGATCTCGCCGCTTTGCTGACCAATCTCGAGCCCGGCGACGTCCTGTTCGTCGACGAGATCCATCGCCTTTCTCCGGTGGTCGAGGAGGTGTTGTATCCGGCGATGGAGGACTATCGAATCGACATCATCATCGGCGAGGGACCGGCGGCCCGTTCGATTCAGCTCGACCTTCCGCGGTTCACCCTGGTCGGCGCGACCACGCGCGCCGGTCTGCTGACTTCGCCGCTGCGCGATCGCTTCGGGATCGTCGAGCGCCTGGAGTTCTACGGCGTCGATGACCTGGCCAGCATCGTCCAGCGCTCGGCCGGCATTCTGGACATCGAATCGGATGTCGCCGGCGCCGGCGAAATCGCTCGCCGCGCCCGCGGAACGCCGCGGATCGCGAATCGGCTGCTGCGACGGGTTCGCGATTTCGCCCAGGTCAGGGCCGAGGGTCGGATCACCGCCGAGGTGGCCGGGCAGGCGCTCGAGATGATGCAGGTCGACAAGCGCGGCTTCGACACCATGGACCGGCGTTTGCTCAAAGTGCTGGTCGAGCACTTCAACGGCGGCCCGGTGGGCGTCGAGAGTCTCGCCGCATCGCTGTCCGAAGAGCGCGGCACGATCGAGGATGTCATCGAGCCATTCCTGATTCAGGAGGGTTATCTGGTGCGCACCGCCCGCGGTCGAATGGCCACCGGGCTGACCTGGCGCCACCTCGGCCTCAAGCCGCCGGATGCCGGCCCCAGCCACGATCTGTTCGCGCCGGAACCGCCCGACCCGGACGGCCCATGAAATACCGGGTCTACTGGGAAGACACCGACGCCGGCGGTGTGGTGTACCACGCCCGCTATCTGCACTTCTTCGAGCGCGCCCGGTCCGACTGGTTGCTCGCGCTCGGATTTCCGCAGGTCGAACTGCGCAATCGAGCCAATCGCCTGTTTGCCGTGAGCCGCATGGACACCCATTTCATCGCTCCGGCACGCCTCGAGGATGAACTTGACGTCTCGGTTACCGTCGAACAGCTTCGAGCGGCGTCGGTGTACTTCGCCCAGACCATCCATCGGGTCGCCGACGGTCAACTTCTGGCCACCGCAAGCGTGCGGGCGGTCTGCCTTGCGGCCGATACCTTTCGGCCGGCCCGGGCACCCGCCGGGATGTTCGAGGCCATTCGACGTTATCAAACGGAACACGATCAATGAATGCATCGCAAATGGGAATCTGGGAGCTCGTGCTCGAGGCCAGTCTGCTGGTACAGGGCGTCATGGCGCTGCTCCTGCTGGCTTCGGTGGCGTCCTGGCTGGTGATTTTCCAGAAACGACGGGTTCTCGGCAGGGCCGAAAAGCGCGCCCGCGAGTTCGAGGAAACGTTCTGGTCCGGGGCCGATCTGAACGGGCTGTACGACGAAATTGCCGAAACCGCAAAGGCGCGGGTCAACATCGATGCCGTGTTCGAAGCCGGTTTTCTCGAATACCGGCGTCTGCGCAAGGAGCGCCATCTCCATCCGGACACGCTGAGCAACGGCGCCCAGCGCGCGATGCGCGTGGCTTTGACGCGCGAGATGGATCGTCTCGAGCATCGTCTGAGCTTTCTCGCCACGGTCGGCTCGGTAAGCCCCTACGTCGGTCTGTTCGGCACGGTCTGGGGCATCATGAATTCGTTCCGGGGCCTGGCCGGTGCCCAGCAGGCAACCATCGCGATGGTCGCCCCCGGCATTGCCGAGGCCCTGATCGCCACGGCGATGGGCCTCTTCGCCGCTATTCCCGCCGTGATTGCGTTCAACAAGTTCTCCAGCCAGGTCGATCGGCTCGAGATGCGCTACGACAACTTCAAGGAAGAGTTCGCCGCCATCCTGCATCGCCAGGCGCGCCGGCTGCAGGAGCCAGCCTGAGATGCCTGAGGCCCGGGTCAGACGCCGGCGGCGCCGGATGTCCGAGATGAACGTCGTTCCCTACATCGACGTCATGCTGGTGCTGCTGGTGATCTTCATGGTGACCGCGCCGCTGATGAACCTGGGCGTTGAAATCGAGCTGCCGCGGGCATCGGCCGATCCGATCAGCGACCAGGGCGATCCGCTGATGGTGACCGTCACCCGGAACGGGGACTTCTACCTCGATACCGGCGACCAGCCGCAGCTGATCGACGCCGAACGGCTGACCTCGACGGTCGCGGCCATCGTCGAGCGCAACCCTGATCTGCAGGTGCTGGTCGGGGGTGATCGCACAGCGGCCTACGAGCATATCTACGCCGCCATGGTCTCGCTGCAGCGCGCCGGGGTGCCGTCGGTCGGGCTGATCGGCGACCCCGAGGACGAATGAATGACCGCGGTACTCGATTGAGTGATGCCGTCCGAAGGTCGCAAGCAGGCGTTTCTCGACGGTCTGGTCGCTTTCTGTCTGGCCCTGGGCGTTCACGTCCTGTTCGGTGCCTTGCTGGTCGTCAGCGCCTGGGACTGGCCGCGTTTCGACCGGCCCGTGCCGCCGGTGCGCGTGACCCTGGTGGATATGGGGCCGATGATTGAAGCACCAGGCGTCGCTGAGTCGGCCGCGCAGGATGCCCGCGACGACGAGGCCGAGCGGCGGGAGCGGGAACTGGCCGAGCAGCGCGCGGCCGAGCAGGAGCGGCAGCGCCAGATCGAGCGGCGCGAACGCGAGCTGGCCGAGCGCCGAGCCGAGCGGGAGGCCGAGCGTCAGCGCGAACTCGAGCTCCAGCGCCGCCGCGAGGAACAGCAGCGACGAATCGCCGAGGAGCGCCAACGCGAAGAACAACGCCGCGAGCAGGAGCTGGCCGAGCTGCGCGAACGCCGCGAACAGGCCCAGCGCGAGCGCGAAGAGCAGGAGCGGCGCCTGGCCGAGCTGGCCCGGCAGAGCGCCGCCGCCGAGCAGGCCCGGCGCGAACGCGAGCAGGCCGAAGCCGCGGCCGAACGCCTGCGCCTGGCCCAGGCCCGGGCCGCCGAAGAGGCCCGCCGGGCAACGCTCGGCGAAGAGTATGTCAGCACGATACGCGAGCTCGTGCGGCGAAGCTGGATCCGGCCGCCGACGACCCGTCCGGGCGTGGAATGCCGGGTCCGCGTGGTCCAGATTCCCGGCGGCGAGATCATCGCGGCCGAAATCATCCGCCCCTGCAACGCCGACGATGCGACTCGTCGATCCATCACGGCCGCCGTCCTGCGGGTCGGTGAGCTGCCCTACCGAGGATATGAAGATGTGTTTGCCCGAGAAATCGACTTTGACTTCCGCTATGACGGTTAGGCGATGCGTGGCCTTGGTGCTCATGCTGCTGCCGGCGTTCGCGTCTGCGCAGCTCCGCATCGAGATCGTCGACGGCGTCGAAGGGGCGCTGCCGATCGCCGTGGTGCCGTTTGCCTGGGAAGCGCAGGGGCCGGAGCCGACCGAGCCGGTGGCCGCGATCATCAGCGCCAACCTTCATCGCTCCGGCCTGTTCGAGCCGATGGCCGAAGACCAGATGATCGATCGGCCGAACCGGCCGCCCGAGGTCCGTTTCGGGACCTGGCGTCTGCTCAAGGTCGATCATCTCGTGATCGGGCGGGTTCGAACCGGTGCCGACGGCCTTGGCTACGAGATCGAGTACCACCTGCTCGACGTCCTGACCGGTCGGATTCTGATCTCGCAGTCGCTACCGGTAGCGCCGGGCGACCTGCGCTTCGGTGCCCATCGTGTCTCCGACGCGATCTTCGAGACCCTGACCGGCACGCCTGGCGCATTCGCGACCCGCATTGCCTATGTCGTCCACACGGGCATGGGCACCGATGCCGAGCGCTTCGAGCTTGTGGTCGCCGACGCCGACGGATTCAATCCGCAGACCGTGGTCCGCAACAATCAGCCGCTCCTGTCGCCTGCATGGTCTCCGGACGGCCGGCGCCTGGCCTACGTATCGTTCGCGACCGGTCGATCGAACATCATCGTGCAGGACCTGTTTACCGGCAGCAACCGGGTGGTGAGTTCCGATCCCGGCATCAATGGAGCGCCGGCCTGGTCCCCCGACGGCCGCTGGCTGGCCGTCAGCCTGTCGCGCGCCGGCAGTCCCGACATCTGGTTGATCGACCCGGCCGGCAGCGAGCGCCCGCGGCAGCTGACCCATCACTGGTCGATCAACACCGAGCCGGCCTGGTCGGCGGATGGCCGGACGATCTATTTCACGTCCGACCGAGCCGGCCGACCACAGATCTATCGCATGGATGCTGACGGCGAAAACGTGGACCGCGTCACGTTCGAAGGCCGCTACAACGCCAACGTGGCCGTCGCCGGCGATCAGCGCTTCCTCGGGGTGGTCTACAGCGACGGTGATGAAGACTTCCGGATTGCAATCCACGATCGCGAAACCGAGCGATTGCGTGTATTATCTGACGGTCGGCTGGACGAGTCGCCGAGCTTTGCGCCGAACGGCAGCATGCTTCTCTATGCCGCCCGCCAGAACGGGCGAGGGGTTCTTGCAGCCGTTTCTGCTGACGGTCGTGTGCGCCAGCGTCTTGTGGTGAGCGACGGTGACGCGCGTGAGCCGGCCTGGTCGCCCATCATTCGATGATTTTAGTTGCCCCTAGACAATACCGGATCGAAATCGGGAGGTTTCATGAAAACTGCAATGCGTTTTGTGGCCCTGATCATGCTTGCAGCATTGGTCGCGGCGTGTGCGAGGGAGACGACGCCGGAGCCAGCTCCACCGGAACCGACGCCGCCGCCGGTGCGGGAAGAGCCGGTCCAGGTTGATCGTCTGGACCCGCGCGATTTTACCGATGTCCGCAACCTGGACAACGCCGACAGTCTGCTCAGCCAACGCGTCGTCTACTTCGAATTCGACCGTTCGGACGTGCGCGCGCGCTTTCGTCCGATCATCGACGCGCATGCCGCTTATCTGCGAGCCAATCCTTCTGCTCGTGTGATTCTGGAAGGGCACGCCGACGAGCGCGGCTCGCGCGAGTACAACCTGGGCCTGGGTGAACGCCGTGGATCCTCGGTCGAAGATCTGCTGCGGGCGGCGAACGTGCCCTCGCGCCAGATCGAAGTGGTCAGCTACGGTGAAGAGCGGCCGGTCTGTCGCGAGAGCGATGAAGACTGCTGGCAGCGCAATCGGCGCGCGGAGATCGTGTACACCGCCCGCTGATGCGCGTCCTGGCTGGTCAATGGCTGCGTTCGGCCCTCTGCGCTGTGATCGTGATTGCTGGTGCGGTGGCGTTGCCGCCGCGCCTTGCGCTGGCCCAGGACAGCGGCGAGCTGGTCATCCAGGTCCAGCAGTTGCTCGAGGAGATCCGCGAGCTGCGCGGTCTGGTCGAATCCCAGCAGCGCGAGCTCGATAACCTGAGGCGCCGTCAGCGCGATCAGTATCTGGACCTCGATCAGCGCCTGCAGCAGATCGCCGGTGAATCGGCACCGGCTACTGTGACATCGGATCGGCCGCTGATGGCCGGGGCCGTTCCGATCGAGCCACCGAATGCAGCGGAGCGTCCCGCGGTCGACCGGCCCGAGGTTCGCCCCCCGCTCGATGACCAGAGCGAGATCATGACCCTGCCGATTCCCAGCCGGGATGCGGCGGTTGATCTCGGAACGCCTAGCGAGGCCGAGCAGGTGGCCTACGATCGCGCGTTCAGAGCCTTGCGCGAAACCCGCTACGGCGACGCGGCCGAGCATTTCACCGCTTTTCTCGCCGAGTATCCCGATTCGGCCTATGCGCCCAACGCCCAGTACTGGCTCGCTGAAACCTACTATGTCACCCGCGACTTCGAAACGGCCCTGCGCAATTTCGATCGCCTTCTGAGAGTCTACCCCGACAGCAACAAACAGGGTGATGCGCTGCTCAAGATCGGCTTCAGCCATTTCGAGTTGCGCCAGTGGGCCGAGGCCCGGGCAGCGCTCGAACAGGTCCGCAACGAGCATGCCGGGACGACTCTGGCGCGCCTGGCCGAAGGCCGCCTGCGGGACATGCGTCTGGCGGGGCATTACTGAGGGCGAAAGGGCGAAAGGGCTAAAGGGCTAAAGGGCTAAGGTGTAGGAGAAGAGCAAATCCTGAACCCCCGCCCCTGAACCTTGTAACCCATTCACTCCTTCACCCTTCCTGATTAGCGTCGTGTCTCAGTGTTTCTCAGGTTTTGAGAAGGCCGCGGGTCATTATTAGCCTACATTCAGCGACTTACGGTTCAAAATTGCCATGACCCAGTTCCAACGTTCGATATCGCTCA
>Ga0208623_100235_pt1 | contig 59163 bp, 56 predicted proteins | sample HotLakConsUCCL28_FD_184737 | JGI IMG/M metagenome (GOLD analysis project Ga0208623, IMG submission 184737) | Hypersaline microbial mat communities from Hot Lake, Washington, USA - Hot Lake Consortium UCC-L28 (SPAdes) (version 2) ...
GCTCGATATAAACCCGGCCATCGGGCTCGATGCAGTAGCGCAATTGATCGCCCTTGCTGAGCGCAAGTTGCTTGCGTACGCCACGCGGCACCGTCGTCTGATAGCGATCGGTGAGCTTCGAGGTTTCGTGTGTGCGCGCGGACATGTCGCGGCAGCCTCCGTTTCCGGCGAAAGGATATGGCAATATTGTAATGCAAATGCATTGCTGTTTCAATGTAGGGCCTTCGGACGCTGTGCCTTGACGCTCCAACACCCTCACCCGAACAACCCGTGCAGATACCAGCGCGGGCTTTGCGTCTCGCGCATGTAGAGGCCGTGGCGGAAGAGCCAGAAGCGGCGGCCCGCGCGGTCTTCGACGCAGAAATAATCGCGCGTCAGCCGCCCGCCGCGCCACCAGGGCGGCGCGATGCGCTCGGGGCCTTCATAGGCGATGGTCTCGTGCAGGACGCGGCGCCAGCGAAAGCGCAGGGGCGGGCCGTCAGGCACGCTGGCCAGCGCCTCGATCGGCTCGGGCTGGTCGAACAGGCGGATCGGGCGATCCGGCGCGGCGGTGGCGAGCCAGGAAGAGGGGGGGAGCCAGGGTGCGGAACGGGTTGAGGAACGGGCGGTGGTGCGCCCGGAAGCGGGGCGTTCGAAGGGGCGGCGCAGGCGCGCGGCCTCTTCCGGCAGATGCGCATCGCCGGCAACGGGAATACGCACGCGTTCCTCGCCGAGCCGGGCGCCGAGCGTATCGATCAGCCGGGCCAGCGCCTGCCCGCGCGCACGCCCGTCAAGCCGGAGGCTCGTTTCGTCAAGGCGCCCGACGGCGATGGCGCTGAGCCGGGCGAGATCAAAGCCATGGCCCACATCGAGGGCATCGTGCAGGCCGGCGAGCCTTTCGCGGAAAAGCAGCATGATCCGGTCGGGATCGCGCACCGGACGCCCGGACTGCAGGCTGATGCGCCGCACCGCGCCATCGACACGAAACAGCATGTATTCCAGCCGCGTCGCGCCCTCGCCGTGGCGGGTGAGCATGGCGCAGAGCTCTTCCGCCAGCCGCTCCAGCGTGCGCGCGACATCCTCACTGGCCAGAATCGGCTCGAAGAAACGACGCTCGGCAAGATAGGCCGGCGCCTCGATCCGCGCACCGATGCCTGAGCGCAGGCGTCCCAGAGCCGCATCGATGCGCGCGAGCAGATCCGCGCCGAACCGGGCGGCAAAGGGCGCGCGCGGGCGCAAGAGAATATCCTCGACCCGGCGCAGGCCCATCCGCTCCAGCGCCTCGCAGGTCTCGGGAGCGACGCGCAGGGCCCGCAGCGACAGAGGCCGCAAGGCCGCTTCCTCGGTGCCGCTTGCGATGATCGGATCGCGAGCGCCCGCCTTGTCGCGCCTTGCGCGCGTCAGCGCGGCGGCGGCCTCCGGCGTGCCGGCAATGGCGAGACGGGGGGTGAAGCCCATCGCGGTCAGGCGGGCGCGGATATCGGCAAGGAGTGCTTCCTCGCCGCCGAACAGATGCGCGGCGCCGGTCATGTCGAGCACCAGTGCGTCGGGCGGGTCCTGCGCCAGAAGCGGAGTGTAGCGCCGCGCCCAGTCGGCGAGGCGCTCCAGAAGGGCACGGTCGGCTGCCGGATCGTCGGGCAGGGCGATCAGATCGGGATGGCGTGCGCGGGCATCGGTGAGCGCCATCCCCGCCCGCAGGCCGCGTCGCAGGGCCACGGGATCGGTGGCGGCGAGGCGCAGGGCGCCGCGCGTCTCGCAAGTGGTGACGAGAGGGCGCGGGACGGGAGGGGAGCCGGAAGAGGATGCGGCGGGATTCGCATCAGCGCGCGGCAGCAACCCGTCTCGCAGGCCCCCCTCGCGCCTGATCCGCTCGCTGGTGAGGAAGGGCATGAAGATCGCCAGATAGCGCTTGTGATGCGCCTGATCGTGCTGCGGCTGTCCCTTCTCCTGCCCCGATTGCGCTGAAACGCCCGTGCTCATGATCCCATTCCCTCAGCCAGCGTCCCTCGCGCCCGCCGCGATGGCGGGCCAGATGCAGGCGCCAGGCCGCCCGGCCCGGCTCGCCGGCAAGGCCGCGCCGGCTTTGATGCGCGCCGATCAGCCAGCGTGTCCGCGCGGCGCTGGCGATCTTCAGATCGCGCGCCCCGCTGCCGGCCTGGACCAGCAAACCCGTCGCGCCTCCCTCGCGCGCCGCCAGAACCAGCCGGCGCGAGGCGGTGAGATCGCAGGCTCCGGCGAGCCCGGTCACTTCTGCCAGAACCGTATCGAGTCCCGGACAGCGCAAACCCTGCTCCATCGCCCAGAGCGTGCTGCGGGCATCGCGGGTGCGCAGCATGATGATGCGGGCGGGATCGAAGGCCCTTCCCGCCATACTGTTTCCCGCCATGGTTTTCCCCGCCATCATGGCGATCCCCTGCGGATAGGGCGCCCCGTCCTCAGCCCGGGCGCGCTCCTCCTGGATCCAGAGCATCGCCCCGCCGCGATTGAGCCGCAGGGCCAGCGCCAGTGCGAAACCATGCGCAGCGCCGCAATCGCCGGCCTCCTCCGCGAGGATCTCGTGCACGGCGCCGCGCGCAAGCCCGCCTCCCAGCACCGCATCGACCGCGTCATGATCGAGGGGCGCATGATCGCCGGCTTCGGCGCGCGCCGCATGCGACTCCCCGCAAGATTCCCCGCAAGATTCCCCGAAAGCCTCCACCGCCCGCCGCAACATTCCCCGCGCCCGCAACTGCGCGAGATCCTGAGCAGCATCCTTTGCGGCATCCTGCGCGGCGGATGACGCAGCATCTGCGAGCGCATTGTCAGTGGCGGGCGCGCGACCAGACAACATCACTTTTTGATCCCTTTATGTTCTTTAAATAATCACTATCTGATTCCATCTCCACCCGGGCGAGTCAAGCATCCTGCCAGCGCCCGATCCCGCCCGTGACGAAATTTCCCGATACGCGCCACGCGCCGCTATCCTCCTGGCGCGGTGATGCTCTACTCTCCCCGGACACACCATCGACGAGACGCTGCATGTTCGAACAGACGCGCCCCTTCACCCTGATGCAGGCACGTCTTCCCCTGCGTGATCCGCATGATTGCACCGACGGGGCGGATGAGCTCGCGCTCTACCGGGCGCTCTACGAGACGCTTGTCGGCTACGGTCCGCGCGGATTTCGCCCCCGCCTCGCCCGGAACTGGCAGGTCTCTCCCGATGCCTGCATCTGGCGCTTTCGCCTGCGCCCGGGCACGCTCTTTCATGACGGGATGGCCTGCGATGCGCAGGCGGTGAAGCTTTCGCTGGAGCGCATGGCGCGCCCCGACAAGGGTTATGCGCTGGGCTCGCCGGCGGTCTGGCGGGCCTATCTCGGCGATGCCGATATCCGTGTCGATGACCCCCACAGCCTCACCATCAGGCTGGGCGCGCCGATGGCGGATCTGCTCGACATCCTCGCCCAGGCCTTCATCCTCTCCCCCGCCGGGCTCGACGCCCTCGATGCCGGCAGGATCGCGGCCGCGCCGGGCAGCGGGCCGTTTCGTCTGGCGGAATACGGCGCGGGGCAGCTGCTGCTCACCCGCTTCGCGGAATATCGCGGGCGCCGGCCCACCAATGAGGCGATCCGCGTCCTGGCCGAGCCGGACCGCGCGCGGCGCCTCGACGCCCTCGTCGCAGGGCAGGCGCAGGCCGCGACCGATCTCGATCCGCCGGCCAGCACGGTGCTTGCGCAACACGGGGCGACGCGGGTGGAGAGCCTCACCCCGGTGGCGATCATTTTCATGATGAATGCCGCGCATGGCCCGCTCGATAATCCGCTGACGCGGCGCGCGCTCTCCCTCGCGATCGATCGCGGTGCGCTCCTGCGCGACGCGGCCGGCGGGGCGGGGCAGGTTATGCCCGGCTTCATCAGCCCGCTGCATTTCGGCGCACCGCAGGCGCAAGGCGAAGAGCATCCGCTTCACGACCCGCTATACGACCCCGATCAGGCCCGCGCGCTGCTGGCGCAGGCCGGGCACGCAAACGGTCTCGCCCTCACCCTCGATACGCCGACGCGCCTGCCTGATGAGGCGCAGGCGCTTTCCGAAGGCCTGCGCGCGCAGCTCTCGGCCTTCGGCATCAGCATCGAGATCCGCAGCCATGGCGAGCGCGAAGCCTATGCGCATCAGGTGCGTCGCAAGGAGATCGGCGATCTTTGCGTGTTCGATTCGAGCCCGCTCTCGACCTTTCGCGTGCTGGTCGAGAAGCTCGATCAACGCGTGCGTGGCGCCTGGTGGCAGGGCTATGCCTCACCGGGGGTCGAGGCGGCGATCGATGCCGGACGCGCCGAGCCGGACGAGACCCGCCGCGCGGCGCATTACGCACAGGCCTATCGCCTGATGCAGGCGGATCCGCCCTGGCTGACGCTCTATAATCCGGCCCGCATCACCGGTCTCGCCGGCCACCATCCCGCTTTCCGCTTGCCCCGCGACGCGGTGATCGATCCTGCCGCCCTGCCGGCGCTGCCGGTGGCGGCAGCCTGACAGGCAGGATCAGAAGCCCGTCTCGATATAGCCGTAGACCCGCTCGGTGAAGCCATAGATCTGCGCGCCGACGAAGGGCGCGCTGACCAGAAACATCAGCAGGATGGCGACGATCTTCGGGATGAAGGTGAGCGTCATTTCCTGAATCTGCGTCAGCGCCTGGAGCAGGGCGATGACCACGCCCACCAGCATGGCGACGCCGACGATCGGGCCCGATCCCGCGATCACCACCCAGATCGCGTCGCGAATCATGTCGAGGGCGTCGACCGCGTTCATGACGGCGCGCCGGTAATGGTCACCCCCGGGCCGACCAGCAGGCTGCGCCCGTCGCTGAGCGTGGCATGGGGGCCCTGGTCGGTCAGGCGTACCGATTCGATCTCGCCGGAGACCGATCCGTCCCCGGAAGTGACATGGCGCCCGATCAGGCCGCCCGATTGCGAGAGCGACAGACCCGCGAGCAGATCATCCAGCTTGCGGTTGGTCTGGATCGCCTGCTCGACCACCGAGAAGGAGGCGAATTGGGAGACGTATTCCGATGCGTCCGTGGGATCGAGCGGATCCTGATGCTTCATTTCGGCGATCAGCAAGCGCAGGAAGGCATCGTAATCCATGTCGGTGCTGCGCTCCTGCACCTGACCCGCACCTGTCTGGCTCTCGGCACCGCCGGGCGGGGCCTGTGTCGGATTGACCATCATGTCGGTTGTCTCCTCAGGCTGCGGCGAAAGCCCGGGCCCGCGCCCGGTTCTCACCAATGATTTCGGCTTCACGGGCAAACAGGCCGCGCAGGATCTTCAGCCCGTCGAAACAGCGCCCCTGATCGATGGCCGCACGCAGATCCAGAAGCCCGTCGATGATCTCGTGATTGGTGAAGGAGCGTAATGTGGGCGCGAACAGATCGTCGAACAGGCCCCGTGAGCGGGCCGCCTGCAGCGGATCGATCAGCATGGTCTGCACGACGAAATAGAGCTGGCGCAGCGGCGTCGTCGTCTCCTCGGGCTGGAGCACATGGTTTTCCATCAGGAAGGTGACGTCGTTGAGCAGTTCGATTCCGACCTTGCGGTCGACCCGCAGCACCGCGCCGTTGACGAAGAGGCGCTCCTGCGGCTTCAGCGCGAGCCGCATCGTACCCGACTGGCCGGAACGCCCGGTTTCTCCACGCGGCTTCATTTCAGGCCCTCGCTGATCATGGTGTTGATGTCGATGAGGTTCTGCAGATCGTCACAGCGCTCCAGCCGGATCTGCTCGACCTCGCGCAAGACCCAGATCCCGATCGAGATCAGATCGGCGCGCAGCGCCTCCGGCAGATCGTTTTCCGGCTGGGCCAGATCCTCGATCAGGATGCTCCAGAGGCTGCGCAGATAATGCAGCGCCTCGACGGTCTCGCGCGAGCGGATGCCCGCGACCTGCGCCTGTTCAAGCAGTTCGACGCCGCGCTTGACCGCGCGCCGCTCCCGCCCCCGCGCATCGGAAGCCGCATCATCGACGATTTCGGCGTAAGTGAACTGGTACATCGGCACCTCACGTGAATTTCAGGAGCGAAAGCTGACGGATCCGGGCCGTCAGGCTGTAGGACATCTCGACCTGCGTCATCAGGCTGTTGACCTTGGTCGCAGTCTCGTAGGGGTCGACATTCTCCAGATCGACGATCTGCTGGTTGATGATGTCGCGCTGGATGGACAGACGTTCATCGGCTGCGGCGACCCGGTTCTGCGAGACGCCGAGCCGCGCCTTGACCGAGGTCAGTCCCTGGATCGCCTCGCTGACCGAGGCGATCGCCTTGTCGATCACCGCCTGCGAAGCGCCGCGCCCGAGCTCGCCGAGGCCGAGATCGGAGATGGCGGTATAGGCCATTGCCAATTGCCGGAACGGTGTCTCATTGGCATTGGCGGACGTCTCGATCAGCTCGTTCGTTGCGATGCGGCTGCGCACATTGCGCGAGGAGGCGTCCGACCAGGTGCCCTCCCATTGCGCATCATCAAGGAAAAGATCCGAATAGGCGCCGTCCAGGAAGCCCTGCATCGTCGCCGGATCGATCGTCGCGACGGCGGGATCATCCTGGGCGAAGCCGAATTCGGCGGTGAAGGCCGCATCGAGCGCCGCTTTCGGCGCCGAAGGCGGATCGGCTTCATAGCTCGCCATCGGCTTCACATCGGTATTGATGCCGGAGAACAGGAACTGCCCGTTCAGATTGGCGTTCAGCGCGCCGGACAATTCCTTCAGATTGAGATCCGCCTGCGGCTTGATGGCGGAGCCCGCGATGGCGCCGTCGCGCATGGCGACGAGCGTGCTCATGAAGTCCTCCGCCGTGCCCAGCAGCCCCTTCAGGGCCGCCTGGGAGGTATCGAGCCGCGATTGCACCAGGCCGTTGGTGTCGCGGATCGTCTCCAGCTGCGACAGTTCATGCCGCAACTGGACTGCGTGACCGGTGCGGCTGCCGAGCCCCTGGCCGATATCGGCCAGGCGTCCGGAGGAGAGCTCCTTGGAGGCCTTGGCCAGTTCGCCCTGCATCCGGATCATCGACATGCGCGTCGAATCCGCGATGGCCTGTGTGGATACGAAACTCGTCTTCATCGGTTCATCCCCGGATCAGCGCGTCGCCGCGAGCAGCGATTGCAGCATGGTGTCGACGGTACTGATGATGCGCGCGGAGGCGCCGTAGGAGCGCTCCAGCTCCATCATCAGGGCCAGTTCCTCGTCCAGATTGACGCCGGTGACGTTGGACAGGGATTCGCGCGTGCGCTCGAGCATGGTGTCGCGGAAGGAGGCTTCCTGCGATGCCTGCTGGCGCCCGGCTTCGAGCCAGCTCACGGAAGAGGAGGCGAAGCGCGACAGGGTCGTGTTGGGATTGATCCCCGTCGCCGGGTCGAAACCCTGCGGTGCCTCCAGCGCCTCCAGCATGGCGTGGATCCGGTCGGAGAAGGCGGCGTCTCCGGCGGGGTTGAAATTGACGGTCACACCGTCGCGCAGGCGGGCGAGATCACCGCCGAGTGCGGGATCGACATCGGGAGAAACGCCGATACGGGCCGCGAGACCAGGGCCGGCCGGGCCGGGATCGACGAAGATCCCCGCTGCCCCGCCGGGGGCGGGTTCGCCGAAGGCATGGACCAGCCCCCGGGCGATCTCGTCCAGCTGAAGCTGGTATTGCGGCGCCACCTCATCGCGCAAAGTCGCATGCCCGTGGAGCGCACCGCTCTTGATGCCCATGCTCGCGCCGGCCCCGGTCAGGGGCACCCCGTCGGCGAAGACGGCGGCGCCGGTCGTGCCGGCATCATAGGCGAAGGTGCGGTTGAAGCTGATCGTGCGCGCGGATTTCTCGAACAGCGTGACGCCGCTATCGGTATAGATCACCATGTCGTTGCCGGCGCGGGTGACGGTGGAGATGCCCACCTCCTGCGACAGCTCGTCAAGGATCCGGTCGCGCGTATCAAGCTCGTCGCTGACATCGGTGCCCGATTGCGTACCCACGACGATGGCGCGGTTGGCACCTTCGAAACGGGTGAGCAGCTCATTGATGCGATCCACCGAATCGGCCATGGCCGCATCCGCTTCGGCCCGGGCGCCCTGCGTGGTCTGCGCCGCATTGTTGAGCGTGCCCGTGAGATCATAGGCCGCCGACAGCGTCGCGGCTCCGAGCACCGGATCACCGGGCGATTCCGCCTGCATCTGCAGCGCGTCGGTGAGCTTGCCGAGCGAGGCGGATACGGACTGGTTCAACTGCGGATCGTCGACCGTGCGCGCAAGCGTCTCGAAGCCTTCGAGCAGCGCCTGTTGCGCGGAGGCGCCGGAATTCGCCTCCAGCATGCGGGCGTGCAGCGCGGTATCGGCGGCACGGCCGACCGAGACGAGCTTGACGCCGCCGAGACCCATTGATGAGGTCAGTCCCATCTTGCGGGAATAGCCGGGATCGGCCGCGCCCGAGATGTTGCGCGAGATGATCGATGTCTGCGTCGATGTGGCGGAGAGCGCCGATTGCGCGGAGGACAGGGCGACGGAGAGGTTCATGGTGACGTGATCCCGGTTTCAGGCATGGCGACAGCTTTGCCGGCGCATCATCGCTTCAGGTTGACCAGCACTTCGAGCAGATCCGAGCCGGTCTGGAAGACCTTGGAATTGGCCTGATAGCCGCGCTGGGCCTCGATCATGTTGGTGAGCTCGTCAGCGAGATCGACATTCGACTGCTCGACCGCACTGGTGACCATCGAACCCATGCCGCCCTCACCGGGGAAGCCCATGGTGACGTCGCCGGAATCGATGCCCACCGAGAAGACATTGCCCGCCGTGGCGATCAGATTGTCCGGGCTGCGCACATCCGCGAGCGGAACGCGGTGGGTGGCGCGCCGGTCACCGTTCTCGAACACGGCATAGAGCGTACCGTCGGAGGAAAATTCCACGCCGCGCACGGCGCTCGGGGCATTGCCGTTCACATCCGCACGCATCACTGTGTAATCGGCGGCGACCTGTGTCATGGCGGAGAGGTCGAGTTCGAGTGCCTGGCCATCTGGGACGGCGAAGTTCAACCCGTCGGGCGAAGCACCATCAAGGCGACCATTTGCCGGGTCGAAGACCAGGGTCTGGGTATCGAGCGGCCCGGCACCATAGGGGAAGCCGCCACCCGGGCCGGCCTCGGCCTGATCGAAGACCGAGACTTCCCATTCATTGGCGGCTGTCTTGGTGAAATAGACGTCGAGCACGACCTCGTTGCCCAGATTGTCATACGCAACGAGCGAAGATTTCGCCTCGAAGACGGATCCTGGCACATTATCCGAGGGAAGGCTGCCCGCGGGGACGATATTGGCGTTGGAGGGCAGGTTGGCGCCGAAAATACCTTCCGTCGAAGGCGTGGCCTCAAGTGCGTTCTGGGTGATGTTGACCGGCTCCAGCCCGGCCATCGCATTGACCACGACGTCGGGATCGCCGTCGGCCAGCGGATAACCCATCAGCTGGAAGCCGCCGGCATTGATCAGATTGCCTTCGCCATCGGGAACGAAGGAGCCGGCGCGGGTCAGGAATGGAGTGCCGCCGGCATCCGAGACGACGAAGAAGCCGTTGCCGTTGACCGCGAGATCGGTGGTCGAGGTGGTGTATTGCATCGCGCCCTGCTGGGTCACATGCTGCCGGATATCGGTCTCCACACCGCCGGAATTGTAGCTTCCCGCCTGCGAATTCAGAATGAAGGAGGAAAACTGCGTTGAGGAACGCTTGTAACCGGTAGTGTTCACATTGGCCATGTTGTCGGCCACAACGCCGATCCGGTTGGCCTGGGCAGCCATGCCGGATACGCCGGTCCTCATCGTACCGTAAATGCTCATCGCGAAACTCCCTGCGGTCTGCGAACCTGCTGCGCTGCGACCCGCTCCTGGCCGGGGCGGATGGCGCGATCCATGGCAGTTCAACAGAGGAGGCTTGCGTGTGGCTGTATTCGTAATTGAAGGCGCGATTCAATTCATCGCAATTTGAATGAATTTCAAATAAAACGCCGCCCGTCTTGATAGCGGGCGGCGTAATGATAGCTCCCTACTGAAAGAATCGACTCAAAGGCCGCTCTTCGTCACGAACTTGGTATTGAGATAGGCCTCGATTGCTTCGAGGCCGCCCTCGGAACCATAGCCCGAATCCTTGACGCCGCCGAAGGGTGTCTCCGGAAGAGCGATGCCGTGATGGTTGATCGAGATCATGCCGCTCTCGACCCGCTCGGCCAGCGCGCGGGCCGTGGTTCCGGATTCGGTATAGGCATAAGCCGCGAGCCCGTAGGGCAGGCGGTTGGCTTCCGCAAAAGCCTCCTCGTCATCCGAGAATTTCTGGATCGCCGCGATCGGCCCGAAGGGCTCCTCGTTCATGATCCTGGAATCCATCGGGAGGTTGGTGAAGACCGTCGGCTCGAAGAAATAGCCGCGATTGCCGATCCGCTTGCCGCCGGTGCGCAGTTCCGCGCCCTTGGCCTCGGCATCGGCGACGAAGGATTCCATCGCGTCGATCCTGCGCGAATGCGCCAGCGGACCCATGCTGGTCTTCGGGTCGTGGCCATCGCCGACATTGAGATTCTTCGAGATCGTGACGAATTCGTCGACGAACTTGTCGAACACGCTCTCATGCACGAGGAAACGCGTCGGCGAGACGCAGACCTGGCCGGCATTGCGGTACTTGTTGGCCGAGAGCACCTTGAGGGCCTTCTCCAGATTGGCGTCCTTGAAGACGATCGAGGGCGCATGGCCGCCCAGCTCCATGGTCACGCGCTTCATATGCGCGCCGGCGAGCGCAGCGAGCTGCTTGCCGATCGCCGTGGAGCCGGTGAAGGAGATCTTGCGGATGACCGGATGCGGAATCAGGTATTCCGAAATCTGCGCCGGATTGCCGAAGACGAGGTTGAGCACATTGTCGGGCACACCCGCATCGTTGAAGGCCTTGATCAGTTCGGCGCAACTGCCCGGCGTATCTTCCGGGCCCTTGAGCACGACCGAGCAGCCAGCGGCCAGCGCACCGGAGACCTTGCGCACCGCCTGGTTGATCGGGAAGTTCCACGGCGTGAAGGCCGCGACGGGGCCGACCGGCTCCTTGATCACCATCTGCATCACATCGGAAGCGCGCGCGGGGACGATGCGGCCATAGGCGCGGCGCGCCTCCTCGGCGAACCAGTCGATCGTATCGGCAGCGCCGCGCGTCTCCATCAGCGCTTCCGCGAGCGGCTTGCCCTGTTCCGTGGTCATGATCGCCGCGATCGTCTCGGCGCGCTCGCGCAGCAATTCGGCCGCCTTGCGCATGATCTTGTAGCGATCGAAGGCGCCGATCGCGCGCCAGGTGGCAAAGCCTTTCCCGGCGGCTTCGAGCGCCTCGTCGAGATCGGCGATGGTGGCGACGGGCAATGCGCCGATGGCGTCGCCGGTGGCGGGGTTGATGATGTCCATCGTCTCGCCGGAGGCGGCGCCGCGCCATTTGCCGGCAATATGCAATTCGACCTGCGGATACATGGCTTCGTCCACTCCATCGCTGTGTGCTTCGTTGCGCAACAGGTAGCAACTCCGCGCTGGATCCGTCACCCCCGCGCCATGCACTCACCATCTTGGCAGAAACACGCCATGCAACAGCCGTGCGACCTGGCCGGTCCATGTGCCATTCACGACGCCAACCCGGCATTGCCGAGCCGTGCAAAAAGGAAGCGCCGCGCACGGGGCGCGACGCTTCGGTTTCTTCAGGATGCTCGGGCGTGTGATCAGATGCGCCCGGCGCCGGAAGCGAATTCCGGATAGGCCTCCACACCGACCTCGACCTTGTCGAGCCCCAGGCTCTCCTCCTCGTCGCTGACGCGCAAGCCGATGATGGCCTTGATGATCATCCAGACGATGCCGGAGGCGACTACGGTGAAGGCGCCGATCGCAGCGATACCGACGATCTGGGTGCCGAAGCTGGTGCCGTCATTCGACAGCGGCACGATCAGCGTACCCCAGATACCTGCGAGCAGGTGGACCGGAATGGCGCCGACGACGTCATCGATCTTCAGCTTGTCGAGCAGCGGCACCGCGAAGACCACGATCGCACCACCCACGGCACCGATTACAACCGACAGGCCCGCGGAAGGTGCCAGCGGCTCGGCCGTGATCGAGACCAGGCCCGCCAGAGCACCGTTGAGGGCGAAGGTGAGATCGACCTTCTTGTAGATGATCTGGCTGAGGATGATCGCGGCAACCACACCACCGGCTGCGGCAAGGTTGGTGTTCATGAAGATCTTGGCTACGGACGAAGCATCCTCGATCGTGCCCATGGCGAGCTGAGAGCCGCCGTTGAAGCCGAACCAGCCGAGCCAGAGGATGAAGGTACCCAGCGTGGCCAGCGGCATCGAGGAGCCCGGCAGCGCATTGACCTTGCCGTCCTCGGAATACTTGCCCTTGCGCGCACCGATGATGAGTGCGCCCGTCAGAGCCGCCCAGCCGCCCACGGAGTGCACCAGGGTCGAGCCGGCGAAGTCGGAGAAGCCCATCTCATAGAGCCAGCCGCCGCCCCATTGCCAGGCGCCGGTGATCGGATAGAGGATACCCGTGAGGATCACCACGAAGATCAGGAAGGAGCCGAGCTTCATGCGCTCGGCGATGGTGCCGGAGACGATCGAGGCTGTGGTGGCGCAGAACACCATCTGGAAGAACCAGTCGGAGGCGGCTGCGTAGTCACCGGTATCAGCGGCCGGGTCGGGGATCGAGATGGGCCCCGGCGTGCCGAAGAAGCCGCCATCGACACCGGCATACATGAGATTGTAGCCGATGATCCAGTACATCAGGCCGGCGGTGGAATACAGGCCGATATTCTTGAGGCACTGCATCGAGACGTTCTTGGAGCGTACCATCCCGGCTTCGAGCATGGCGAAGCCGGCGGCCATCCACATCACGAGAAAACCGCCGATAAGGAAGAGCAGCGTGTTGAAGACGAACTGGCCGTCAGCGGGGACTGCAGTCGAGCCCTCCGCGTCCTGCGCCAGGGCGGCGGCGCTCATCAGGCCGAGCGCCAGAGCGGCACCAGCGCTGCGTGTCAAAAGACGTTGAACCATCACGTAAACTCCTGAGAAGGCTTCACTGGAGCGCTCAGAGCGCATCGGAATCGGTTTCGCCGGTGCGGATGCGCACGGCTTTCTCGAGCGGAACGACGAAGATCTTGCCGTCGCCGATCTGGCCCGTACGGGCCGCCTGGGCGATGGCGTCGATCGCGCCCTGAACCTGGTCGTCGGCTACGGCGACCTCGACCTTGATCTTCGGCAGGAAGCTCACGGCGTATTCGGCGCCGCGATAGATTTCGGTGTGCCCTTTCTGGCGCCCGTATCCCTTCACTTCGGTCACGGTCAGGCCGTGCACGCCGAGAGCGGTGAGCGCATCGCGCACCTCCTCCAGCTTGAACGGCTTGATGATGGCCATCACGATTTTCATGGGTTTTGCCCCCTTCGATGCCGCAGGCTTCTTGCGTGCGGACGCGTTGACGTGAGACGGCGGATCATCGGACCGCCGCGTCCCGGGGACATCTGCAAACAAGTGCCGTGCCAAGTCGGGCCGTCATCGCTGCGACGCGGCAAATTCCCCGGAATCAGGGGTTGCAGGGTGGATTCCGAGGCGCTGCCGCAAAAACAGGCGGCAGGTAAAAGCTTGCTTAATAGTCGCCTGATTAAAAACTAGGCAGTGCGGCCTTGCATGGAAAAACGGCAGGCATGCGCGCTGAAGGCGACGCCGGCAGGCGCCGGAACGCAAAAAGGGCGCCCCGCAGGACGCCCTTTCCAAGACCATCGGATCGCAGCCGTCAGCCCTTGACGCCGGCCTGGGCGGCGACTTCGGCCGCGAAGTCGCTCTCTTCCTTTTCGATGCCCTCGCCGAGCGCATAGCGCACGAAACCGGTAAGCGTCACAGGCGCGCCGGCCTTGCTTTCGGCCTCCTTGAGCACCTGTGCCACGGTCTTCGACGAATCGTGCACGAAGGGCTGGTCGAGCAGGGTGACTTCCTTGAGGTAGGATTTCACGCCGCTCTCGACGATCTTGGCCATGACGTGGTCTGGCTTGCCGGCATTCTTCTCGCGCAGGATCGCCGATTCACGCTCGATCGTGGCCGCGTCGACGCCCGATGCATCCACCGCAATGGGATTCACAGCGGCGACATGCATGGCGATCTGGCGCCCGAGCGTGTTGAGGAACGCCTTGTCGCCGGTCGATTCGAGGGCGACCAGCACGCCGATCTTGCCCAGCCCCTCGGCCACCGCATTGTGCATGTAGGCGGCGACGACACCATCCGGGACGGTGACCTTGTCAACGCGGCGCAGGGTCATGTTCTCGCCGATCGTGGCGATGAGTTCCTTGATCGTATCCTCGACACTCGCTCCGGCGGCGAGCTTTGCCGCCTGCAGCGCCTCGAGGCTGCCATCGGTGGCGAGCGCGGCCTTTGCGGTCTCGGCGACGAATCCCTGGAACTGCTCGTTGCGGGCGACGAAGTCGGTCTCGGAATTGACCTCGACCACGGCAGCCTGCGAACCGGAAACGGCGATGCCGACGAGGCCTTCGGCCGCGACGCGCCCGGCCTTCTTGGCGGCCTTGGCCAGCCCCTTGGTGCGCAGCCAGTCGACGGCGGCTTCGATATCGCCGTCGGTCTCGCCGAGGGCCTTCTTGCAGTCCATCATGCCTGCGCCGGTCTTGTCGCGCAGTTCCTTCACCAGAGCGGCGGAAATGTTCGCCATGGCTCTTCCTTTCCTGGTCATGGGGGAACCCGGCGCCATGCTCCGGCCGCCGGGTTACACAAACGGAATCAACAACGATGCGTCTGCGCGCAAGCGCATGCAGGCCACGCGGCAGAGCGGGCGCTGCAGGCGCAACACGCGTTGATGACGCGTGTATGACGAAGCCTTACGCCGCAGCGTCTTCGATCAGCGCCCTGGCCTGAGCGACCCAGCCGTTCTGCGTGATCTTGCCGTTGAGCTTGAGATCGGCATCGACCTTCGCGATATCGGCCTCGTTCATCGCCGCGATCTGCCAGTAATGGAAGATACCGCCATCGTTGAGCGTGGTCTCGAGCTCCGGGCCGACGCCGTTCAGCTTGGTCAGGTCGTCCGGCGCACCACGCGGGGCGGCGAGCGCCTCGAACGTGTCGGTCTGCTCCGAGCTGGTGGCGACTTCCGCCGGCAGCTCTTCGACCATCGGGGCCTCGGAGGCGCCGACATCGACGCCGACATCGCCCTGGCCACGGGAGATGCCGTCGATCGCCGCGCGGGCGATCAGATCGCAATACAGCGCGATGGCGCGGGCCGCGTCGTCATTGGCCGGAACCGGGAAGGCGATGCCATCGGGATCGCAGTTCGTATCGACGACGGCCGCCACCGGGATGCCCAGACGCTGGGCTTCCTTGATGGCGAGTTGCTCCTTGTTGGTATCGATCACGAAGATCAGATCCGGAACGCCGCCCATATCCTTGATGCCGCCAAGGGCGCGCTCGAGCTTTTCCTTCTCGCGGGCGAGCATCAGGCGCTCTTTCTTGGTCAGCCCCTGGCCGCCGCCTTCGAGGATCTCGTCGACCTTGCGCAGTCGCGCGATCGAGCCGGAGATCGTCTTCCAGTTGGTCAGCATGCCGCCGAGCCAGCGGGCATTGACATAGTACTGCGCCGAGCGGCGTGCCGCATCCGCGACGGCGTCCTGCGCCTGACGCTTGGTGCCGACGATCAGCACGCGACCGCCCTTGGCCACCGTATCGCTGACCGCCTGAAGGGCGCGATACAAGGCCGGCACGGTCTGGGCCAGGTCGATGATGTGGATGTTGTTGCGGGTGCCGAAGATGTAGGGAAGCATCTTCGGGTTCCAGCGGTGGGACTGGTGGCCGAAATGGGCGCCGGCTTCGAGAAGCTGACGCATGGAGAAATCGGGAAGTGCCATTCTTTTATGCTCCGGTTGTGACCTCCGCGAAGCCGTGAACCGCCCTTGAGCAGGACGGCCACCGGGATTGCGTGACGACGGGTCTGCCGCCGACGCTGCTCCGCGTGTGGGATGAGCGCGCGTATAAGGCTTCGCGCGCCCGATTGCAAGGATTCGATTCCAGACCGACCGGTTCCGGTCATGCGCCGGGGTTTCAGCCCGGCATGAGCCGTTTCACGTAGCCCGGAAGGGCGAAAGCGGCCAGATGCACTTCGGGCGTGTAGTAATCCGCCGTGAACCCGGCTTCGGCATGGCGCGCCTGCAAGATCTCCAGCGATACCTTGCGGGCATCGCCATCCGTGCCCCAGCCGAATGCCATCGGCCCGCCGGCATAGGTTGGCACCGTCGCCAGATAGCAGCCCCAATCGGCAAACAGCGCGCTGAAGGCGCGCATCGTGCCGATCAGTTCATCGGGCTGCATGAAGGGTACGCCGTTCTGCGTCACCAGAATGCCGCCGGGATTGAGCGCGCGCTTCGCATGGCCGTAGAAATGATCGGTGAAGAGCACCTCGCCGGGGCCGATCGGATCGGTCGAATCGACGATGATCACGTCGAATGTCTGGTCCGTCTCGCGCATGAAGACGGCGCCGTCAGCGATGACGAGCTCAAGGCGGGGATCGTCGAAAGCGCCGTTGGAGAGGCGCGGCAGATACTGCCTGGAGAATTCCACCACGCCGGCATCGATCTCGACCATGGTGACGTGGCGCACGCCTGCGTGGCGCAGCACCTCGCGGGCCATGCCGCCGTCACCGCCGCCGATGATCAGCACGCGTTCCACGGATCCATGCGCGAAGATCGGCACATGGGTGAGCATCTCGTGATAGATGAAATTGTCGCCTTCGGTGGTCTGCACCACGTCGTCGAGGGTGAGAACGCGCCCGAATCGCGCATTCTCGAAGACCCGCAGTCGCTGGTGATCGGTCGCGCTGTCATAGAGCACCGCGTCCACGCGCAGGGCCTGCGCGTGGTCGTCATGCAGCGTCTCGCGCATCCATTCCGTCATGCCGCATGCTCCACCGCATCGACGAGACCCTCGCCGCGCAGCAATTCGCGCACGCGCACGTCGCTGGTGCGGAAAGCGGCCTTGAGCACGTCGACGGCGCGCCAGGGATCGGCATCGCCGCACATGAACACGTCGAAGGCGCCGTAGCCGATTTCCGGCCAGGTATGAACCGAGATATGGCTTTCCGCGAGCACCGCCACGCCGCTCACGCCCTGGGGGCTGAACTTGTGGGTGTGGATGTGCAGCAGCGTCGCGCCGCATTCATCGACGCAGTCGCGAAAGGCGCGCTCGATGCGATCTTCATCATCAAGCCCGTGACCGTTCACGACTTCGATGATCAGATGCGTACCGGCAAAAACGCGGCCGTCGCGGCGGATGAAGTGGTCTTCGCGAGCCTCGTCCATGACGGAGGCGGGGCGGGCGGAGTGCGTCAGGGAAAGCGTCATGCCGGTCGATCCTTCTGGCCAGCGGGATTACAGAACGTGGATGTAGTGGGAGTGCGTCAGGGGGTTCATCGCAATCGTGATCCGGCGCGTGCGCGCCGCCATACTCCGATTGTCACTGAAGCTGATCTGGTTCGGTCTCATCGTTGCCTCTTCTCAAAACCATCGGCCCGATCCGGCGATGGCGAGAAGGGCGAGACCGGCTCACCCGCACGCCATCCGCGATCGGACGCGATATGACACCTGATTTTCGAGGGCCTGGCTGTCCTTGCTGGCAGCCAGGCCGCGCCTAGGGTGGCAGTCCATGTTGATCTCGGACGAAAAAGGGAAAGCCGCACATGTGCGACCGACTGCACATATCGCGGCGATGGGCCGGAAAGTCAATGAATTTCGCGCCCCCGAAAACGGTTTTTTCGCTGGCCGTTAAACGGCTTGCACGCGCTTTCGGGATTCCGTAACGAAAACATTATTTCGATATTTGTAGAAATACCGTTGACGCGTGGGGCGCAGCTTTGCTATCCCGTATGGGACACACATTCACGATCAGGATCCGTCATGTCCGCTCCCACATCCACGCCGCTTCCGCTCGCTCCGCCAACACGTCTCGCCGTCCTGCGCCAGCGTCTCGCGGGCTTCGACCGCGTCATCCTCGCCATCCTCCTCATCTTCGCCGGCGTCGCCCTGCTGGATCGCAACGAGTTGGTGCCGATGGGGGCTTTCGTGGTCGATGCCATCGCAGGCATCGCCCCCTTCCTGCTCGCGGCGGTGGCGATCGCCGCCTATGCGAAGGCGAGCGGCGCCGACAATCTCATCGCCGACGTGTTCCAGGGCAATGCTGTGACCATGATCGCGCTGGCCGCCCTGTTCGGCGGGCTCTCGCCCTTCTGTTCCTGCGGCGTGATACCCCTCGTCGCGGCACTCCTCGCCATGGGCGTGCCGCTCGCGGCAGTCATGGCGTTCTGGATCGCCTCCCCGCTGATGGATCCGACCATGTTCTTCGTCACCGCCAGCGTGATGGGTCTGCCGTTTGCCATCGGCAAGACGATCGCGGCGATCGGGATCGGTGCCGTCGGCGGTTATCTCACGCTGGCCCTCGGACAGCGTGGCTGGCTCAGCGATCCCTTGCGTGACGGTGTCGGCAATGGCGGCTGTGCCGGCGGACGGGTGCGCACCCGCAAGCCGACTGACTGGGCCTTCTGGCAGAAAGCCGAGCGTCGCAGTGTCTTCGCCGGCGAATTCGGACGCGTCACGCTGTTCCTGGCGCGCTGGATGACGCTGGCCTTCGCGCTGGAATTCCTGATGAGCACCTATATCCCCGCCGCGATGATCGAATCGGCACTGGGCAGTGGCAACGCCTTCGCCATTCCCACCGCCGTGCTGGTCGGGATCCCCGCCTATCTCAATGGCTATGCCGCGCTGGGACTGGTTTCCGGTCTGGTCGACGGCGGGATGGCGTCCGGCGCGGCAATGGCATTCCTGCTTGCCGGCGGCGTCACCTCGATCCCCGCCGCGATCGCGGTCTGGGCGCTGGCGCGTCCTCCGGTCTTCGCGCTCTATATCATCATCGCGGTGACCGGCGCGCTCGTTTCCGGATTGCTGTTCCAGCTCGCCCTCGGCTGAGTCCCGCCGCCCATAACGCGGTTGCACACAAGGCCCGTCGCGCCTAGGAAGAAGGCGTGACGGGCTTTTTGCCGTGAGGCGCACAGATGGGGGCGCAGGTGCCATTGCGTGACGGAATCCAGCCGGCGAAGGTGATCGCCGCCCTGACGGATGAAGGGGCCATCGCGCCGCTGACGCCCTATGCGGGCGACCAGATCCAGCCCGCGAGCCTCGATCTGCGGCTCGGCGCAAAGGCCTATCGCGTGCGCGCGAGCTTCCTGCCCGGGCCGGGGCGCAGGGTCGGAGACTGCCTCGCCTATCTCGCCCTGCACGAGATCGATCTGACGAAACCCGTACTTCTGGAGACGGGCTGCGTCTATATCGCGGAATTGCAGGAGAGCCTCGCCCTGCCCGCCGGCCTTTCGGCTTCCGCCAATCCCAAGAGCTCGACCGGGCGCATTGACGTCTTCACCCGCGTGATCACCGACCGCGCCCGTGAATTCGACGCAATCGAGCCCGGCTATACCGGCCCGCTCTATGCCGAAATCTCCCCGCGCACCTTCCCGGTCCGGGTGCGGATGGGCTCGCGCCTCTCACAATTGCGGCTGCGGCGCGGCGAGGTACGCCTGAGCGACCGCGAACTCGCAGAGCTGCATAAGCGCGAAAGCCTCGTCACCAGTTCCGAGCCCTCCTTCCAGGAAGGCGTTGCGGTGAGCGTCGATCTCGCCGGTTTCGGCCCCGACAAACTCGTCGGCTACCGCGCCAAGCGCCACACCGCGCTGGTCGACGTGGATGAACCGGGTTCCTGCCGCGCCGCCGATTACTGGGAGCCGCTTTATAATACGGGCCGCGCCGATCTGATCCTCGATCCCGGCCAGTTCTACATCCTGGCATCAAAAGAGGCGGTTCATGTGCCGCCCGATTACGCCGCCGAGATGGTGCCCTTCGACCCGCTGGTCGGCGAATTCCGGGTGCATTATGCCGGCTTCTTCGATCCCGGCTTCGGCCATGCCGGGGCCGGCGGCGCCGGCGCCCGCGCCGTGCTCGAAGTGCGCTCGCGCGACGTTCCCTTCATCCTCGAAGACGGCCAGACCGTGGGCCGCCTCGTCTATGAGCGCATGGCCGAACGCCCGGACGTGCTCTACGGCGCGGGCGCAGGCTCGAATTATCAGGCCCAGGGCCTCAAGCTGTCGAAGCATTTCGTCTAGGCGGCTACGTCACGACCAATACCCGCAAGCAAGAACTGCGGGAAACAGGCGAGACTAATAGCGCCGGTGCGCGCGCAACACGACGCCGAGCGGCATGTTGTTTGCCGGATCGACGGCGATGATGATTTGTGTTTTCGACTGTTTCAGGAGTTCTGCCAGAGCAGAGAAAGATTGGTTCGCGGGAACGAGGTACCAGCCCTCCTCGATAGCCGGCTCGCAAAGCAACTGCCCCACTGTGTGGTCGTTGAGGTCGAAGATACCCCCGGCTTCCAAAGCTTCCCGGAGAAGATACCGGGCTATATCCCGGTGCGTGAAGGCGCCCGCTACCCTTCCATTCTCGACGCAGACGAAGGCCGAGCATCGTCGCACGTCGTCGCCGGCCAGATTGTTCAGATTGGTCGTCTTTTCGACGATGACAAAACGCTTGTCGGCTCGGCTCGCGAGCGTGACGGAATCAGATCCAGATTTGTTCGGACGTGTTCGTATGACATTGCTGATCGTGGAATGATGGCGCATCCAGTTTGATGTTGTCGGGCACCTGAGTGCCACGAAACGGATCATTTTGGCGCGGAGGTCGGCCGCATTCATATCGAGGATCGGTTCGTGATGCGCCACACGATTCCGCAACCGGTTGATTTCTTTGACGATGGCCTGGATTTCTCGGCGTCCTTCACCCCGCACCAATCCCGGAAAAGCGATGTTCGCATGCGTTCGCCAGAAATCCGCGTAATCAACCCGGAACAGGTTGGACCAGAAGTCAAAGGTCAGTTCTGCGATAAGCTTCCCGCGATCCCCTGACCCCGCCCGATCCATGGCCTTGTTGAGTGCGCCCCGACTCTCCGGAGTGAGCATGCCGTCCCGGAATTCAGCGTCGACTTGCCAATTTGCGCCGAAACGCCGGACAAGAACACCGTCCACGGCATTGCGGAGCGTGATTTCCGAAACCCCAAGAGGAAACAGAAACGCTTCCGCGAGTCTGGCATTGTAGAGGTACAGGGCGAAGGCAAAAGCCTCATCGCCGTTTGCCTTGGACAGATAGGTGGAGAAACGCGGCTCCGAAAGCGAGGCCCTGAGAGCAGCAATGACCTCAGGGTCATACGGATAGGAATCTTGACTTTCGGCCATCGCGCCAGTATTTTTTTTCCATAGCAGTCGAAGCGGCCCCACTGGCTTGCCATGCGCCATCGACGCCAGATCAGAGCACCAGGGCGGGCCAGTCCCCACCTGGTGTTTTGTTTTTTGGCGTGATTTGTTCGGGCGCGCAATGATTTTCAATGCGCCCTTAGATGCATCTTGGATTGTGATTCTCTCAGCGCAGATGAAAGATGCCTGCACGCACTCGTCTCGGTCGCGTACAGGCTCGAATTATCAGGCCCAGGGCCTCAAGCTGTCGAAGCATTTCGTCTGACGACCGGGTCGGGTTCCTCCGTCAACGGTGATGCGCCGTCATCGTTACCAACGGCGACGGCCTGCCTGCCGCTCAGGGTGAGCGCGATGGCCATGGCGGCGATGACGAGCCCGAGAGCCGCCATCGGCGTCAGGCTCTCGCGGAAGACGAACCACGCAATCACCATCGTCACCGGCGGCGCGAGATAGGTCAGGCTCGCCACCCGGGCTGCGGGCAGGCGGCGCAGCAGGGCGAACATCAGCCCGTAGGCTGCGAGCGAGACCACAAGGCCGAGCCAGATGATCGCGAAGACCAGTTCACCGCCCCATTGCGCTTCGAGCCCCTCCAGCCCTACGGCAAGTGGTGCGAGGACGGCGAGCGAAGCCAAGGCATGGATGAAGGTGACGAAGAGTAGCGGCGTGGCCGGTTTCGCTGCCTGAGCGTCGCATGCCACATGCGCCGCGCGATCAACGAGAGAGGCGATCGTGATCGCCGCCACGGCGAGGAACGGCAACGCATAGGCAACCAGCGATCCCCCGAGCGCGATCCCGTCACCGATGACGAGCGCGACCGCACCCACACCGAGCACCAGCCCCGCCCGTTCACGATACCCTACCCGCTCACCCGTCATCCGGGCGGACAAAGCGCCGGTCATGATCGGCTGCAGGGCGGTGATGAAGGCGGCAAGGCCTGCCGAGAGCCCGAGATCGATCGCGCCCAGAACAGCGGCGAGCCAGCCCGCATGGGCGAGTGCGCCGATCACCGCATGACGCGTCCACTCAGTCCGCGTCAGGGGCCGCCATTGCCGCATCAGCATGACGAGCAGGCCGAGCACGGCCACGACGAGGAGGTAGCGCCAGAACAGCAGCGTGAAGGTTCCGGCATGGTCGAGGCCGTATTTGGCCCCGACGAATCCCGAGCTCCACAGAATGATAAAGGCGGCGCAGAGGATGAAGAGCACCGGCTTGCTGTATCGCGGCGCGGAACGCGGGCGGCGCGGGGGTGAGATGGTCATGGTCGCACTCCGGTATGGGCTGGCCGGAGCATGCGGGGCAGGCCGCTTTTGCGGAATAAAGGCTCTATGCTAAAAGGTGTTGCATCAAACGCAAAACCTGCAAAACGGCGCGGACATGGATCTGATCGGCGATCTCGAACTCTTCGAAGCCCTCGCACGCCATGGCAGCTTCTCGGCTGTGGCGCGCCGGCGCGGACAGGCGGTGTCGAGCATCTCGCGCCGGCTCGACAGGCTGGAGGAGGGGCTCGGGCAACGTCTGTTCAACCGGCTGCCGACCGGGTTGCATCTGACGACAGCGGGCCGGCTCAAGCTCGGGGAGGCACGCGGGCTCACCCTCGCGGCGCGGGCATTCTCCGAGAAGGAGACGGAGGGCGACGCGCTGTCGGGCCATGTCAGCCTGGCCGCGCCCACGCGGCTGGGCGAAATCGCGGTGGCGCCGATTCTCGCCGGTTTCCTGCGCGCACATCCCGGAGTCAGTATCGAACTCCACCTCTCGGACGCTTTCCAGGATCTCGATCGCGACCAGATCGACATCGCGCTTCGCATCGGCGGCCACGATGCCGATCACCACATCATCCGTCGCGTCGCCCGCAACCGGCGCATTCTCGTCGCTGCGCCGGATTATCTGGAGAAGCATGCGCCGATCTCCGCGCCCGCTGATCTTGCCGCGCATGAAGGGCTCTGGCTCGGCGATGCCCTGCGCTGGAGTCTGCGGGGACCGGATGGCGCACAGGCGAGCGTCACTCCGCGCCGGCGTGTGACGAACCTGTCCGGCGATGCCCTTACCCGACTCTGCATCGCCGGTCTTGGCGTCGCGCTGAAATCGAGCTGGGATGTGCAGGGCGAGGTCGTAGCGGGGCGGCTGATCCGGGTTTTGCCCGGCTGGGAGCAGACCCAGAGCGCCGATATCCGCCTGATCACCCCCGCGCGCCGCCTCACCCCCCGCCCCGTCCGCGCCCTGATGCAGGCGCTGGAGCAGGGATTGCGGGCGGTTCTGGATGGGAAAGGATGATCCGGCGGGAGGGGTATCGCGGAATATTGATTGGTCGTCTGCGCTTCGTGCGGATAGCGGTGTGTCGTTTGCAGTGGGAAGAAATCATCGCGCTTCGCCAGCGGTCCTCGAAGTTGATCGGATGGCGCGATTGCCCCTTGAGTTTACCACGGCGGGAAGGTCTATGACCTTGATGGCCGTGCCTGAACAAGGTGTTGCGCATGGCATGGTCAGCGGGCTTCGGAGGGTTGACTGCCCCAAGGTTCGTTGCACGCGCGATTTGCAGCGTGCCCTGGAGGGTCGAGGATGGAACAACGGCTTGTCGTGCATCGTCTCATCTATTCCATTGCAGCGATTGCAGTCATGCTTGCCGCCGCCATCTTCGCGCTTGATCGCGCACACGTTCATCACCAGGAGCAACCATCATGAACCGACGCCGTTTTCTGGCCGGAAGCGGGGCTGCTTTCGCGATCGCCACGATGCCGGCATTTGCTGCCCCGGCTGCAGAAACCATGATCGTGCATTACGATCCCGGCTGCGGCTGCTGCAGCGCATGGGTCGGACATATGCGAGAAGCAGGCTTCGCCGTGGAGACCCGTGCGACCTCGCAGATCAACCGCATCAAGGCGCGGCTCGGCGTGCCCCCGGGGCTCGCCTCGTGCCATACCGCTGAAATCGCCGGTTACGTGGTCGAAGGCCATGTTCCCGCCGAGGCGGTCACGCGCCTTCTGCGGGAGCGCCCCGATGCCACGGGGATCAGTGTCCCGGGCATGCCGATCGGCTCACCGGGCATGGAAGTACCGGGCATGGAGGATGATGCCTACGCGGTCGTCCTCTTCGAGGGCAGCCGTTCCGAATCGTTCGCGCGCTATCGCGGCGTGGCCCGCACCGACCCATGAGGAAACCATCGCAATGATGAACGAAACCATGCATGGCGGCAGCGCCTTCTGGGGCATGGGGACGGGCATGGGGATCAGCATGGCGATCACCTGGATCCTCGTCCTCCTGCTGCTCGGCCTCGGCATCGCCGCGCTGATCAAGTATCTGCGCAGCTGATCGCGCACGTCATGAAACCGGCCGTCGGATCGGTCACGCAACCGGTCACGCAATCGGCCATGCCCGCATTCCTGCGCGCCATGTCGAAATAGCCCTTTGCGAATGCACCGGGCGACATTACATTCGCGAAGCGGTGCTGCGGGGTGCGTCAGGAGAATTTTTCCCCGGGGCCTTAATGATCCTGAAGGGAGCTGTCCCTGACCCGGTCCGTGGACCGGGACACACGGCGCCCACCTACGCTGTAGGTTCCCGGGATCGCATCTCCAACGGCCATCGCGGCACCGCACGTTTTCGTTCCCATCCGCTGCCCGCATCATCGCGGGGCCATCCGCGAAGAGGCCAGCCCTGAACGACAGAGCCGCCGAGAAGGAAGTTTTGCGCCGTGCCGGCCTCGCCGGGCGCGACGCGCTTGATCACGCCTATCGCGAAAAGGCATCGCGTCTGATTGCGCAGCGCGTTCTCGCCCTGCCCTTATGCGATGCTGCCCATGCGCAGCGGCGCATCGTGTCCGGCTATGCGCCGATACGCTCGGAAGTCGACACTCTCCCGCTGCTCGGGGCGCTCGCGCAGCGCGGATTCACCCTCGCCCTGCCGCTGGTGCGCGATCCGCGTCTGATCTTTCTGCGCTGGCAACCCGGCGAGCCCCTGATTCGCGGCGCTTTCGGCGTCAGCGCACCATCCGAGGAGAGCGAGGCACTCATCCCGGATATCCTGGTGATGCCGCTTTCGCGTTTCGATCGCGCCCGTAACCGTATCGGCTACGGCAAGGGGCATTACGATCGCGCCATTGCAGCCTTGACGCTGGAAAAGCCTGTCACCACCATCGGCCTTGCTTTCGACATACAGCGCGCCGAGAGCATCCCCGCAGAGCCGCATGACCGGCGTCTCGACTGCATCGTGACCGAAACGGAGACCTTGTGTGACTGATACCCGTGCAAGTGGCACGATGCCCGCCAGAACTCGTTGCCCCTTCGCGGCGACGGCCAGAAGGGCCTGAACGGATGCGCCTTCTGTTTCTCGGTGATGTCGTCGGACGTCCCGGTCGCGAAGCCGTGACCGGGCATCTCCCCGGTCTGCGCGATCGCTGGGCTCTCGATTGCGTCATCATCAACGGCGAGAATGCCGCCGGCGGGTTCGGCATCACCGAGGCGATCTGCGAAGACCTCTTCGCGGCAGGTGTCGACGCGATCACGCTGGGCAATCATGCTTTCGACCAGCGCGAAGCGCTCGTCTTCATCGAGCGCGAACATCGGCTCGTGCGTCCGGCCACCTTCCCGTCCGGGACGCCGGGACGCGGGGCAACGATGGTGGAGACGGCGCGCGGGGCCCGGGTGCTCGTGGTCAACGCGATGGGACGCATCTTCATGGATGCGATGGATTGCCCCTTCACCCGGGTCGAGGAAGCGCTCGCGGATTGTCCGCTGGGCTATGGCGCTGATGCCGTCATCGTCGATTTTCACGCCGAGGCGACCAGCGAGAAGCAGGCGATGGGGCATTTCTGCGACGGACGCGCCAGCCTCGTCGTCGGCACGCATACCCATGTTCCCACCGCCGATTACCGGGTGCTGCCGGGCGGCACGGCCTATATTTCGGATCTCGGCATGTGCGGCGATTACGATTCCGTGCTTGGCATGGGCAAGGACGAGCCCTTGCGGCGCTTCCTGCAGAAGACGCCGGGATCGCGATTGGAGGCGGCGCAGGGCGAGGGTGCGCTCGCAGGGCTCGCGGTCGAGACCGATGATGCGACCGGCCTCGCCACCCGTTGCGCCGCGTTGCGCCTCGGGCCGCATCTGCCGCCTGCCCTGCCTGATTTCTGGGATTGAGCATGGATTCGCCCGGCGATCAGCGCTGCGAGGGACTGGCCAGCCAGCGCGCCCGCCTCCTGCACGAGGCGATGGAGCACAAGCGCGTCTCCCTCGTCCTGCGCGCCTTGATCGAAACGGCGCCGGGTGACACGATCAGCGTGCGCGAGATCATCGAGGCTTTCGGCGAGCGTGCCTTCGGCTTCGTCATCATCCTTTTCAGCCTGCCCAATTGCCTCCCGGCCCCGCCGGGCATGAACTCGGTCTTCGGTCTGCCCGTGCTGCTCTTCGCCGTGCAGCTTGCGCTCGGTTTCAAGAAACCGTGGCTGCCCCGGCGCATTCTCGACAAGCGCTTCCGCGTCGCCACGTTCCGCAAGATCATCGATGTGGCCGAGCCGCGCCTGCAACGGGTGGAGAAGCTCCTGCGCCCGCGTCATACGGCCCTGTTCGGCGCGCGTGGCGACCGGTTGATCGGCGTCTTCGCCGTGATTCTCGCGCTATGCGTGATCCTGCCCCTGCCCGGCACCAACTGGGTGCCCTCGATCGCTCTGGTGATCCTCTCCATGGCCATCCTGCAGGAGGACGGGCTGGTGCTCGGCTTCGGCATCCTCGCGGGGCTGGCCGGCATCGCCTATACGGTGATCCTGACCAGCACGCTCATCCATTTTGCTCTGGTGGCCATGAGCCGGGCGGTGGGGTACTGAGCGCCGGGCGGTGGGGTACTGAGCGCCGGGCGGTGGGGAACTGAGCGCCGGGCGGCTCGGTACAGAGCGCCGGTGCGACCGGTGACGGGTCTTGCAGCGAGGGCGTTGCGGAAAGCCTTGCATCGCAAGGCTGTTTCCGTTATCCGTGCGCGATCCCGGTTCCGGATGGTGCCAGAGCGCCCGCCGGGTCGTGATATCCGTCTTCGTTCGTCGTCGACGCGCCGGCCCGCTCCAGCGAGAGTGGCCAGGGTCACGCATACATGCGCGGCCCGCGACGAACGGGGATGGCACGCAACACCAGCCGTCGGCGCAATTGCTCGCGAGAGCATCAGGAGAACGAATGTCAGCTCAAACCCAATACGCGCCCAGCCGCGAAGATTTCGCCGCCCTCCTCGAGGAATCCTTCCGCAGCAACGAAGTCGCCGAGGGCGCCGTCGTCAAGGGCAAGGTCGTCGCCATCGAGAAGGACGTCGCGGTCATCGATATCGGCGCCAAGACCGAAGGCCGTGTGGCCCTCAAGGAATTCAACGGCCCCGGCCGTGACGAACCGATCGAAGTTGGTGCCGAAGTCGAGGTCTATGTCGACCGCATCGAGAATGCCCTCGGCGAGGCCGTCATCTCCCGCGAGAAGGCGCGCCGCGAGGAAAGCTGGATCAAGCTCGAGAAGGCCTTCGAGGCCAATGAGCGCGTCCAGGGCCTGATCTTCAACCAGGTCAAGGGCGGCTACACCGTCGATCTCGACGGCGCCGTGGCCTTCCTGCCGCGCTCGCAGGTCGATATCCGCCCCGTGCGCGACATCACGCCGCTGATGGGCGTGCCGCAGCCCTTCCAGATCCTGAAGATGGACCGTCGCCGCGGCAATATCGTCGTGTCGCGCCGTACCGTGCTCGAGGAGAGCCGCGCCGAACAGCGTTCGGAGCTGGTGGCCAATCTCGAAGAGGGTCAGGTCATCGAGGGTGTCGTCAAGAACATCACCGAATACGGCGCCTTCGTCGATCTCGGTGGCATCGACGGCCTGCTCCACGTCACCGACATGGCCTGGCGCCGCGTCAACCATCCGTCGGAAGTGGTGCAGATCGGCCAGAACGTCCAGGTCAAGATCATCAAGATCAACCATGAGACTCACCGCATCTCGCTCGGCATCAAGCAGCTGCTCGCCGATCCGTGGGAGGGCATCGAGGCCCGCTATCCGGTCGATGCGCGCTTCACGGGCCGCGTGACCAACATTACCGATTACGGTGCCTTCGTCGAGCTGGAGCCGGGCATCGAAGGCCTGATCCACGTCTCCGAGATGTCCTGGACGAAGAAGAACGTTCATCCGGGCAAGATCGTCTCCACATCGCAGGAAGTGGACGTGGTCATTCTCGAGGTCGATCCGGTCAAGCGCCGCATCTCGCTCGGTCTCAAGCAGACCCTGCAGAATCCGTGGGAGGCCTTCGCCGAGAAGCATCCCGTCGGTTCCGAGGTCGAGGGCGAGGTCAAGAACAAGACCGAATTCGGTCTGTTCATCGGTCTCGAAGGCGATGTCGACGGCATGGTCCACCTGTCGGATCTCGACTGGAACCGTCCCGGCGAGCAGGTTATCGACGAGTTCAAGAAGGGCGACATGGTTCGCGCCCAGGTGCTCGACGTCGATGTCGACAAGGAGCGCATCTCGCTCGGGATCAAGCAGCTCGCCGGCGATCCCTTCGCCGATGCGGGTGAGATCCGCAAGGGTCAGGTCGTGACCTGCGAGGTCGTGGAAGTGAAGGATGCCGGCATCGACGTCAAGATCGTCGATACCGATCTCAGCGCCTTCATCCGCCGCGCCGAACTTGCCCGCGACCGCGCCGACCAGCGCCCCGAGCGCTTCTCCGCCGGTGACAAGATCGATGCCCGCGTCACCCAGTTCGACCGCAAGGCGCGCCGTGTCACGCTGTCGATCAAGGCGCTCGAAGTGGCCGAGGAGAAGGAGGCGATCGCACAGTTCGGCTCCACCGATTCCGGCGCTTCGCTCGGCGACATCCTCGGTGCTGCGCTGAAGAAGCAGACGCAGTCCGGCGAGGAAGAAGAAAACAAGTAAGCAGGTTCGCCAGAGCCGCTTTTCGGCCCCTGCGGGTTCATGCCCGCGGGGGCTTTTTCATGAGGCCCATCGGTCAGAGCCGGTAGGCCATGCGCAGACCGCCCCAATGGCGCCCGAAGATGCGGATCGGCGCATCGACCTCGCGCATCATCACCACCTTGCCGCCGCCCATGTCGCGGGCATAGGCCTGGACCACGAAGTCGCGGGTGGATCGCGCCGCCGTGATGCCGGCGCGATCATCGAAAATCCGCTTGTTGCGGCAATGCGCTGCGTTCCAGACCGGATCATCCGGGCGCTGGGGCTGCGAGAAGGCGCGGTTATGCACCGGGATATAACCGTTGCGGTCGATGGCGAGGCAGAAGGTCAGGCGCTTGTCCTCGCTCAGCGGGGGCTCGATGATGGCGGGGAGAACGCCCTCGAAAGCCTGCGTGAAGGCGGTCTCGTATTGCTGCGGATCGGTTGCGGGCAACGGCACATAGCGCGTATCGAAAGCGGCCTCACGGCTCAGGCTGCCGGCGCCGACGAGCCCTTCGATGGCCTGCGCCACCTCTTGCGCGATGGCCTGGGCGCGCGCCACGAGGGGACGGTATTCGCCCGCGATCGCGGCGAGCTTCGCCTCGATCGCGGCGCGGATGGCCGGATCCTCATCGTCGAAAGCGCAATGCAGGCCCATCCGGCTGACACCGACGACATGCGCACGGACCGTGCCGATGCCGCCGATCGCAAGGCGGGCCTCACTGCCCGGCATGATGCCGTCACCGACCCCGCTCGCATCAAGCAGCATGCCGCCGCGCGAGATGTCGATGCTGCGGCTGGTGACGGGCTGCCCGCCGATCTGGCCGCTGACCTCGAGTTCGACGGGATAGCGGTCATGGCGCCGCCGGTCACCGATCTCGCTCTGGCGGATGACCGCGACGAACCTGTCGGTAAGCGACGAAGCCGCCGCTGCGGCCCGCCCGGCATTCTCGCCCGCCACATCCATACGCGCGAAACAGCTGCCCAGCGCCGCGTCGACATCACCGGCGCGGGCGCGAACCGCGCTCACGCAGCGCGCGCCCTCGTTGGAGTCGCGCGCCACGGCTGCGAGCGCCGATGATTGTTCCTCGCTGCCTTCGCGCGCGCGCACCACGAGAGGGGCGAGTTCCGTGATCGCCGCGTTGGCGCCGCCCACTGCCGCCATCGTCTCCTGCGCCGTGGCGGCGAGAAGTCCGATGCGCTCGCGAATATCGTCGGCAGAGCGTGAGACTTCCTGCGACAGGGCCTTCACTTCGCCGGCCACGACGGCGAAACCCTTCCCGGCCTCGCCGGCACGTGCGGCTTCGATCGTGGCGTTGAGCGCCAACAGGTTCGTCTGTTTGGCAACGGCGGCGATGGCGTCAACGACACCGGCAATGGCCGTGCTGGCATCGGACAGGCGACCCAGCAGGCCGTGCGCTTCCGCGACCTGGCGTGTCGCGGCATCGAGACAGGCCGTCGCCTGCAGCATCGCCTCGTCGATCCCGCGCGAGGCCTGTGCGATCGTATCCGTCGCCTGCGAGACGGCATCGCTGCGCGTCCCCGCCTCGGCGGCTGCTTCGTTGAGTTGTCTGTTGGCCCCGCCGATCTCGTCGAGATCGGCGCGCGCCCGCTTCATCTGCGCCCCCGAATCATCGACGGCGGCGACCACGGCGCCGATTGCTGCGCGAATATCGGCCTCGATGACGCCGATCGTCTCTTCGAGATGACGGACATGCCCGGCATCGTTCTCCGGCTGCGCGGAATCGATGCTGTGCGTCGAGTCGACGATGCGCGACTGTTCCTTGCCAAAATCTTGCGTGGGACTCGTCATAGCTCCTCCATGCCAAAGCGAATCGCTTGCTGGCAGAGAAAGAATATTACCGATTCTTTATGAGAATCTATACTTTGGTTGTGAATTGACCCGCGCCATATATCTTCAAAAATATCAAAAATACGTTGAAAAACGAATTCATCGCTTCAGCTTCCGCTGAGAAATGTAAATTTCCGGGCAGTTTTCTTTCAGCAAGCTGAATTTTTATCAAATGCACCGAAGGTCTTAAGACGATGGTCTTAGAGCACTTTCCGTCAGCCGGTATCCACCTGACGGCATGATGCTTTAGGGCATCCTTCCATAAGGCCCGCGCGCGTCAGATGCCGATCAGCGAGATTGGAAAGGATGCGCAGATGGACCCGCCCGCCCGTCCAGCCGGCAATGTGCGGGGCCGGCGTCACCGCCATGGCGCCCAGCGCCGGATTGCCTCTGGATTCTTGATCCTTGCCGATCCGACGGGCGATCACAAGCGCGCACCGCATTACCGCATCACGCAGTTCTGGAAAGACGGGACGGGGCGTGCCTATATGACTGTCTATTGCGCTGCGGCGAGATCGCGGCGCGAAACGGTTTCAGGCATGCCATCGGGAGGATCACATGAGCGGACGAGCACCATCTCTCGCAGAGGGGCCGCGCGGGCTCATCGGCCCGAAGGCGGAAAAGACGATCAGCCTCGCCCTCCAGGGCGGCGGCTCGCACGGCGCCTTCACCTGGGGCGTGCTCGACGCCATCCTCGAGGACGGGCGTCTCGCCATCGAGGCAATTTCCGGCGCCTCCGCCGGGGCGATGAACGCGATCGCGCTTGCCGATGGCTGGCAGGAGGGCGGCCCGGAAGGCGCGCGTGCCGGGCTCGAAGCCTTCTGGCAGCGCGTCAGCCTCGGCGGGCAGCTCTCACCGATGCAGCGGGGCGTCTTCGACCGGATGATGGGATTCTGGTATGATGAAGACTCGTTCGGACGGATGTGGCTCGAATCCTTCAAGAAATTCTCCAACCCCTACGATTCCAACCCCCTCGACGCCAATCCCCTGCGCGATGCGCTGGCGGATCTGATCAATTTCGAGAATGTCCGAGCCTGCCCCAAGGTCAAGCTGTGTATCGCCGCGACCAATGTCTGGACCGGCAAGCTCAAGGTCTTTTCCCGCGAGGAACTCACCGTCGATCATCTGCTCGCCTCCGCCTGCCTGCCGCAGGTCTTCAAGGCGGTCGAGATCGACGGGGTGCCCTATTGGGATGGCGGCTATATGGGCAATCCGCCGCTCTATCCGCTGTTCTACGGGGTGGCGGCGGATGACATCCTTCTGGTGCAGATCAACCCGATCGAACACCGCGAGACGCCGCGCACGGCCCGCGAAATCGCGAACCGGCTCTCGGAGATCACCTTCAATGCGAGCCTCGTGAAGGAATTGCGCGCCATCGAATTCGTCACCCGGCTGATCGACGAGGGCAAGCTTTCGCATGAGGATTACAAGCGCGTCCTGATGCACCGGGTCGAGCCGACGGGCTATCTCGACGATTTCGCCGCCTCTTCGCGCATCCGCCCCGACTGGAGCACGATCAAGACCCTGAAGGATCGTGGCCATGCGGCGGGGCGGGCCTGGCTGGAGCGCCATTACGACGATATCGGCAAGCGCGCCACGCTGGATCTGCGCCCGCAGATCGATTGAGGGGGGCGTCGCCTCAGCGCTGGCCGGGGCGCAGCTGGTAGAAGATGTGGCGGCCGATCTTGTCGCGGCGCAGGAGCGCGCGGGCCCAGCGCGGATTGACGTAATCGGCGTGATAATGCGTGGCGAGACCAACGCTCTCGATGAAACTCGTGCCGCTGATGGTTTCCTGCGCAATGCGCTCGGCGCGCCGCCACGGCGCCGGCTCGCGGATGCGCAGGGCGCGGCCCTCGCAGGTGAAAGTGAACTGGCACGCCAGATGCCGGTGACGGTTCTGGTAGACGACGCCGCAGACCGAATCCGGATAGAGGCTGCTGGCCACGCGGTTCATCACCACCTGCGCCACGGCGGCCTGGCCGAGCTCCGGCTCGCTGCGCGCCTCGAAATAGATCGCCTCCGCGAGGCAGCGCATTTCCGCTTCGCGCTTGCCGGGATCGATCAGGGCGCCGTAATGCGGCTGGTTCGGATAACGGCGCACGAAGCGCGAGGCGCCGGCGGGCAGGGTCACCGGCAGGGCGGTGACCTCGACCGGGTTCCAGCTATGGGTGACCGGCGTCATCGCCGCGAAGGCTTCCACCCGCGCCACGGAAGGGGTGGCGCCGTCGCGATCCGGCGTAATGCCCCCGGCCTTGCCGATCCCGGATGATCCCTGTTCGGCGGCAAGCGGCGAGCGCTCCGCCGTGGCGCGATCGGTCGTGGTCGGCTGCGGCGGGCGTTCGAAGCTCTGCTTGAGGTTGAGCTCGCCCGGCAGGGCGCCGCCGCGCTCCAGCGCCGGCAGCATGTCCGTTGCGCCCGAAAGGGCGCGCAGATGGGGGTCTTCGTTCTCGAGATCACGCCCCAGCCGACTCAGGGTCGGGCGCAGCGGCAGATAGGGATCGCCCTTGTTGTCGCGGTTCAGCTCGGGTGTCTCACCCTCGAAGGCACCGTCTTTCGGCTCGAAGCGGGGCGGGCGCACCAGATCCGTGCGCAGGGCGTCATCGGGCAGGCTGAAACGCAGGGAGGCCTTGCGGGCGGCGGGCGCGGTCAGCGCCGTCGATCCGGGCAGGGCGCGCAGATTGGTCACGCGCGGCGGGGTGATCAGCTGGTCACTCGCGGTGATCGCGCCGATGCGACCCGTTTCACGGATGGTATGGCCGATATCGGAGACGTCGTTGCTCGCCACGGCGGTGAAGGAGACGAGCATGCCCCCGCCGAGCGCCCATGGCGCAACGGTGGCGCAGACCCACCGCATTCCGAAGAATTTCCGACGCCGACGCACGCGAACACCCTCGATACTCGTGACACGGGCGACACACCGTGCCGCTTTCATCAAGGATCGCGAATCAAGGTTCAAAAAGCGTTAAGGCGATGGCGCGGCTTGTCCGCATCGCCCGACCGGATGCGCCGGGCGCAGTTGCGCGGCGCGTGCGCGCATGATAGCGCCTGCGCAGGATAGTCAGCGTCCACAAAGGCGCCACCATTGGGATTGCCCGGATGACCGAACCAAGCCCGCTGCGCATTGCCCCCTCCATCCTCTCCGCCGATTTCGCGCGCCTCGGCGCCGAAGTCGAGAGCGTCGTCGAGGCCGGTGCCGACTGGATTCATATCGATGTGATGGACGGGCATTTCGTGCCCAATCTGACCTTCGGACCGCCGATCATCAAGGCGATCCGCCCGGCCACCACGCAGGTCTTCGACGTGCATCTGATGATCGCGCCGGTCGATCCCTATCTCTCAGCCTTCGCCGATGCGGGTGCGCAGGTGATCACCATTCATGCCGAAGCCGGCCCCCATACCCATCGCAGCCTGCAGGCGATTCGCGCGCTCGGCTGCAAGGCCGGGATCGCCCTCAATCCCGGCACGCCGGCGGAAGCTGTCGCACCGCTTCTCGACATGGTCGATCTGGTCTGCCTGATGACGGTCAATCCCGGTTTCGGCGGCCAGGCCTTCATTGCCTCGGTCGTGTCCAAGATCGCGCAGGTGCGCGCCATGATCGGGGATCGTCCGATCGAGATCGAGATCGATGGCGGCGTCACGGCGCAGACGGCCCCGGACGTCGTCGCGGCAGGTGCCAATGTGCTCGTCGCCGGTTCCGCCGTGTTCAAGGGCGGGCAGGAGGCCTATGCCGGCAACATCGCCGCCATCCGCGACGCGGCGCAGAATGCCCGCGCATCGGCTGGCTGAGCGGCGATGACGCGCGGGCGAGGCGGTCTTCGCAATCTCGGCACGATTATCGGCGGCAGCGCCTGGCGTATCGCCCTGGCCGGTCTCGCTGCTGCGGCGCTGGTTTATCTGCGCGTGCTGGAGCGTGGCGAGCCGATCAACCCGCGCACCGAGGCGCTGATCGCGCTGTTCGGGGTGGCGGGCGCGCTCGCGGCACTTCTGCTGATGCTCTTCGCGGCCCTCTTTTTGCGCCGCGTTGGACGTCCTACGCGCCTGCTCTGGGGGCTCGTCCTCGCCGCGCCGGTGTTTCTCATCGCACTCTATGCCGGATTCGCGGTGTTTCACAGCGCTGCGGAACTGGAGGGCCTTATCACCGATCCGGGCGATCCGCACCACCTGCGCCATCTGATTCACCGGCTGACGTTCGTGGCGGCGGGATATGTCGCCGTCTTCGCCCCGGCCTATCTCTGGCCCTGGCCGCTGCCGCTGATCGCGCTCATCCTCGGCCTGACCCTGCTGCGCCGTCATCGGCGCGAAAACCGGACTTGACGCGGGGCGCGACACGACATACGAAATCGCCATCGGGCGCGTAGCTCAGCGGGAGAGCATTCGCTTCACACGCGAAGGGTCACAGGTTCAATCCCTGTCGCGCCCACCATTTTCGGACAATAGCGAGGCCGATATCCTGCAAGCTGCATCACGCATTTGCCGCCTGCCGTTCTTCCGCGTTCCCGATCACCTCGTGCCTGAATACGGTCCCTGCCGGCGCACCCGCCGGTGCGAAGGGGTGGCAGCGCAGATCGTAGGCGTCGATGTCGTTTTCGTAGAATGCGAAGATGTCCATACGCGTTGCCTCGCCATCCGGGGAATGCCGGGTTCAGGTGCCGACATCAGCGAAATGGCGCGCCCCGGCATGTCGGGTCAGGCTTTCGCTGATCTCGCCGGCGCGGATGGCGAGATTCGAGAGCAGGGTCGCCGTGAGCCCGTGGCTGTTCTCGCAATCGCCCTGGATATAGATTCCGGCGCTCAGGCGTGGGTCGGTGGCGACGCGATAGTCGCGCCCGAGCTGCGGCTTGCCCTGCGCATTGGTGCGGAGCAATTCCCGCAAGGCATCGCTGAACAGGCTCTCGGGCGCGACCGGTCCGTATCCGGTGGCGCAGACGAGATAATCCACCCCGAGGCTGCGGTGCTGCGCGCCGGTCGGATCGCTCAGCGTGAGTGCAAGCCCGGCACCGTCATGCGCGGCATGGACGAGGCGCGTCAGGCGCTCCAGATGCAGGCGCTGCCTTCCGGAGACACGGTCCTTGTAGGTCGCACGATAGAGGGCTGCGATGATCTCCGGATCAGCGACCCCGTAATTGGTATTGGCATGGCGATCCAGTAGCTGCGCGCGCAGGTCCTGCGACATGGCGAAGAAGGCATCCACGCTCTCGGCATCGAAAATCTCGTTGACGAAGGCGGAATCGTCCGCAGGCAGAAATCCGAAAGGTGTCATCACCGCATGAACCTGCGCCTGGGGGTCGCGCGTGAGCAGATGCATCACCGTTTCGGCGGCGCTCTGCCCGGCGCCGATGACGGCATAGCGTGCGCCCTCGGGGGGGGTGAGGCCTTCAAGGCGGTGCAGCAGATCGCCGGAATGCCAGATCCGGCGATCCGCGACGATTCCCTCCGGCATGCGCGGTTTCAGACCCAGAGCGAGGGAAATGTTGCGTGCATGAATCTGCCTGACATAGCTGCCGCTGCGGACCTTCACGCTGAGCGTTCCTCCCGGTCCCGCACGATCGGAGATCGGCGCCAGATCGATTCCAAGCACCTCGGTATCGTAGTCCACATGCTCGGCGACATGCCCGGCGCACCAGGCGAGATAATCGTGGAATTCGCGCCGGGTCGGATTGAACTCCCGCAGGTTCAGGAAGGCGCTGAGCCTGCCACGCTCCTTCAGATAGCAGAGGAAACTGTATGGGCTGGTCGGATCGCGCTGGGTGACAAGGTCCTTGAGGAAGGAGACCTGCATGGTCGCGTCTTCCAGAAGCATGCCCTCATGCCAGCCGAACCGGGGCTTTCGCTCCAGAAACCGAAACCGCATCATGTGCGGATCAAGCGCCAGTGCGAGCGCGAGATTGGCGGGGCCAAGACCGATGCCGAGAAGATCATGGATTTCTGTTGTCCGTGGCACGCGACCGCTCCTCGCTTCGCAGGTGAACCAACTGAGACGTTGCCCTTTAATGGTTGCAAAATAGTTTAATGCCCGTAACAAGTGTATTATCTGTCAAGTCCGGTTTGCTCCTGTTGCGCTTGCAGCCGCGCCACATCCGGGCGATCATGCGCCTTCTTCAGTCCTTCTTAACCAGCCGTTCACCACAATCGCGTCATGGCTGTCCGTCAGAGGCTTCCGTCGGGGAGCCGGTCCGTTCGGCGTGATTTCGGGGATGAAGCATGGTCTCGCGTGCGCAGCGCTCGCTCGTCGGCGATTGGTGGTGGACGATCGATCGGTCATTGCTGGCCGCCCTGTTCGGGCTGATGGTGATCGGTCTCGTCATGCTGATGGGTGGCGGGCCCCCGGTCGCCTCGCGGATCGGGCTCTCGACCTTCCATTTCGTCGAGCGGCAGGCGCTGTTCCTGTTGCCGGCGCTGATGCTGCTGGTGACGATCTCCTTCCTCGATGCAAGGCTGATCCGCCGGCTTGCGCTGGCCACCTATGTCATCGGCATGGTGCTGGTCGTGGCCGCGATCCAGTACGGGCCCGAGATCAAGGGCGCGCATCGCTGGATATCGCTGATGGGCGTGAGCGTCCAACCCTCGGAATTCGTCAAGCCGGCCTTCGTGATCCTCACCGCCTGGGCCTTTTCCGAAGCGGCACGGCGGCCGGATCTGCCGGCGGTCTGGATTGCCTTCGCGCTGCTGCCTCTGACGATCACGCCCCTGATCCTGCAGCCGGATTTCGGCCAGACCATGCTGATCACCGCCATCTGGGCCGGGATGTTCTTCATCGCCGGTCTGCACTGGTTCTGGGTGATGGGGCTCGGCGGGGTCGGCGTGATCGGCATCATCAGCGCCTATAATCTGCTGCCGCATGTGCGCGAACGCATCACCCGCTTTCTCGACAGTGAATCCGGCGATACCTTTCAGGTCGACATGGCGCTCGAATCCTTCGCACGCGGCGGCTGGCTCGGGCAAGGGCCGGGCGAGGGTACGGTCAAGCGTGTGCTGCCCGATGCCCATACCGATTTCATCTTCGCGGTGACGGCGGAGGAATTCGGCATCGCGATCTGCCTCGTCATCGTGATGATCTATGCCTTCATCGTGCTGCGGGGCCTGTTGCTGGCAGGCCGCAACGAGGATGCCTTTTCGCGGCTCGCAGTGTCCGGGCTGTTGCTGTTGTTCGGGTTGCAGGCCAGCATCAACATGATGGTCAATGTCAATCTCCTTCCCGCCAAGGGCATGACCCTGCCCTTCATCTCCTATGGCGGCTCGTCGCTGTTCTCGCTCGCGCTCGCCGCCGGCTTCCTGATCGCCCTGACACGCAAGCGCCCGCGTTCGCGGCTGCATCCGCGCGCCTATGTGCCGCGCCCCGCCGGAGCCTGACCATGCGTGCCGACAAGCCCCTCGTGATGATCTCCGCCGGCGGCACGGGCGGGCATCTCTTCCCCGCCGAGGCACTGGCCGGCATCCTGCGCGCACGCGGCTGCGGCATCGTGCTGGTGACCGACAACCGCATCGGGGAACTGGCCGAGCGCTTCCCCGCCAACGAAGTCGTCGCCATCCCCGCCGCGACGCCCTCCGGACGCTCGCCCGTGGCGGCGCTCAAGGCGCTGGTGACGCTCGCACGCGGGTTCTTCCGGGCGCGCCGGCTGATCGCGCGGGCGCGACCGGATGTCGTGGTCGGGTTCGGCGGCTATCCCACCGTCCCGCCCCTGCTCGCGGGCAGTCTTGCAGGCTACAGGACGGTTCTGCACGAGCAGAACGGTGTGATCGGGCGCGCCAACCGCTTTCTCGCCGGGCGCGTGACGCATCTGGCGTCGAGCGTGCCGGAGCTGCGCGGCATATCCGACGCGATGAAGGCGAAAATCGTGATGACGGGCAATCCGGTACGTGCGAACGTGCTGGAAGCAGCACAGATCCCCTATCCCGCCGCGACGGACGACGCGCCGCTGAACCTGCTCGCTTTCGGCGGCAGCCAGGGCGCGCGGATCATGTCGGATATCGTGCCACAGGCCATCGCGCTGCTCACGCCGGAGTTGCGCGCGCGCATCCGCATCACGCAGCAGGCGCGGCCCGAAGATCTGGAACGCGTGCGCGATGTCTATGCGCAAAACGGCGTCAGCGCCGAGATCGCGCCCTTCTTCCGGGATCTGCCCGGGCGTATCGCGCGGTCGCATCTCGTCATATCGCGCTCTGGCGCCTCGACCGTTTCGGAGCTCGCCGTGATCGGGCGACCGGCCATCCTTGTGCCCCTGCCCGGCGCCCTTGATCAGGACCAGGCAGCCAATGCCGCGCTGCTTTCCGATACCGGCGCTGCCCTGATGCTTCCACAAACGGAATTTACGCCACAGCGTCTGGCGCAGGAGCTCACCTCGCGTCTGGCCGATCCGGAAGGCTTGACGAAAGCGGCGCAGGCGGCCAAGAGCGCAGGCATACCGGATGCGGCGGAGCGCCTCGCCGATCTGGTCATGCGTCTTGCCAGCAAGCAGGGCTGAGCGCCCGAACGAGAGAAGCATCATGAAACTGCCCCCGAAACTCGGCCCCATCCATTTCATCGGTATCGGGGGGATCGGCATGTCGGGCATCGCCGAGGTGATGCACAATCTCGGCTATACGGTGCAGGGCTCGGATGCCTCGGTCGGCAATGCCAATGTGGCGCGGCTCGCGAAGAAAGGCATTGCCACCTTCACCGGCCATGCGGCCGAAAACGTTCAGGACGCGGAAGTCGTCGTCGTCTCCACCGCGATCCGGCGCGACAATCCCGAACTCGCCGCCGCGCGTGAATTGCGCCTGCCCGTGGTGCGCCGCGCCGAGATGCTCGCGGAACTGATGCGGCTCAAGACCGCGATCGCCATCGCCGGCACCCACGGCAAGACCACCACCACCTCCATCGTCGCCACCCTGCTGGAAGGCGGGAATTTCGATCCGACGGTGATCAATGGCGGCATCATCAACGCCTATGGCACCAATGCCCGCATGGGCAAGGGAGACTGGATGGTGGTCGAGGCCGATGAATCCGACGGCACCTTCCTGAAGCTGCCCTGCGACTATGCCATCGTCACCAATATCGATGCCGAGCATCTCGATCATTTCGAGACCTATGACGCGGTCAAGGCGGCGTTCTTCACTTTCATCGAGAATATCCCGTTCTACGGTTTCGCGGTGATGTGCATCGATCATCCGGCGGTGCAGGATCTCGTCGGGCGCATCGAGGACCGGCGGATCGTGACCTACGGCACCAACCGGCAGGCGGATGTGCGGGTGCATGATATCGATCTGACCGGCGGGCGCAGCCGGTTCAGCGTGACGATCCACGACCGCAAGAGGGCCGAGAGCGTGGAGATCCCCGATCTCGTCATGCCGATGCCCGGCCATCACAACATGCTCAACGCCGTCGGCGCGCTTGCACTCGCCTATGAACTGGGCATGAGCCCGGATGCGATCCGCGACGCGCTGGCCGGTTTCGGTGGCGTCAAGCGACGCTTCACCCGCACGGGGGCATGGAACGGCGCCACCATCTTCGACGATTACGGCCATCACCCGGTGGAGATTGCCGCCGTGCTCAAGGCCGCCCGCGCCTCCGCCGAGGGCAAGGTCATCGCCATCGTGCAGCCGCATCGCCATACCCGCCTGAAGGCGCTGTTCGACGACTTCTGCACCTGCTTCAACGATGCCGATACGGTGATCGTGGCCGATGTCTATGCGGCGGGGGAGGCCCATATTCCCGGCGCCGATCGCGACGGGCTGGTCACCGGGCTGAAGACGCGCGGACATCGCTCGGTGATGTCGCTGGACAAGCCCGACGATCTGCCCGCCATCATCGCGGATCTGGCCGGGCCCGGCGATTACGTCATGTTTCTGGGCGCCGGCAATATCACGCAATGGGCTTATGCCCTGCCCGATCAGCTCATCGCACTGACGGGAGAGCGCAGGTGAGCGGCTTTCCCGATCGCAGGCAGGACATCCGCGCCGCGATCCCTGATCTGCGCGGCACGCTCACGGCGAATGCGCCGGCAGCGCCCTTGTCCTGGTTTCGCACCGGCGGGCCGGCGCAGCTCCTGTTCGAGCCCGCCGACGAAGCGGATCTGGCGCTGTTTCTTGCGAACCGGCCGCCGGATCTGCCGCTGACGGTGATCGGTCGTGGCTCCAACCTGCTGATCCGCGACGGTGGCCTGCCCGGCGTGCTGATCCGGCTCGGGCGGGGTTTTGCGCAGATTGCGGTCGAAGACGGCCATCGCGTGCGCGCCGGTACGGGCGCGGCGGATGTGAAGGTCGCGCGCATCGCGGCGGAAGCGGGGATCGACGGGCTCACCTTCCTGCGTGGCATTCCCGGCGCCATCGGCGGAGCCTTGCGCATGAATGGCGGGGCCTATGGCGGCGAAGTGAAGGATGTGCTCGTCGAAGTGCGGGCCCTCGACAATATGGGCGCGGTGCACGTGCTCGACAATGCGGCGATGGGTTTTGCGTATCGCCACAGCGCGGTTGCGGTCGACATGATCTTCACCCAGGCGCTGTTCCAGGGCTATCCCGGCGATCCGCAGGCGCTGCTCGCGCGCATGCAGGAAATCACCGAGGCGCGCTCGTCGACACAGCCCGTCAATACCCGCACCGGCGGCTCCACCTTCAGGAACCCGCCCGGGATGAAGGCCTGGGAACTGATCGACGCTGCCGGCTGTCGCGGGCTGCAGATCGGCGATGCGCAGGTCTCGCCGATGCATTGCAATTTCCTGATCAATCACGGCCATGCCACAGCCGCCGATATCGAGGCGCTGGGCGAGGACGTGCGCCGAAAGGTGCATGAGACGAGCGGCGTCGAACTCATCTGGGAGATACGCCGCATCGGCCTGCCGGGTTGAGCGCATGATCAAGGCTGCGTGACGTGCCGATCTGCATCTTGCCGAAATGTCGGGGATGAGCCATCTTGCGGACATGATCACGGGTCGTTTCCGTCGCGCGGGCGTCATCGCGCTGGTTCTGGGTCTCGCCGCCATCGGGATGGCGGCAAATGCCGATGCGCGCACCGGGCAGGAGCCGCAATACTGCATGAATTTCGCCCTCGACTATGCCGAGGAACTCACCGAAAACATGCGCATCGAGGCGCTCTACGACGAGCAGACCGCCGTTCTGGCGACCTTCGAAGCGTTGATGGATGACGAGACCCGCCCGCCCGAGGCGCGGCTGGAAGAATTGCGTACCATGCTGCGCAGCCGTGAGATGCGTGATTTCGATCGCGCGATCCGGCATGCCCTGCGCACCCTCGACGAGGGTCGCTCGATCGTCGCGGGCTGGCGCGGGCAATATTGTCCGGTCGCGCGCCCCGATGGCGGGGCTGGGCTTTCGGGCCAGGAGCGCTGCGATGCGCTGGCTGCGACTTTCGTCGACCAGATCCGCATCGAGCGTCGCTCCCCTGAGCAGACGCGCCTCTACGAAGCCCTCGAAACCGAGCGCCAGACCATCCTGAAAGCGCGCATCACCCGCAGTGATCGCAACGATCTGCTCGAGCTCCTCCGTCTGCGCACCGAGGCCGTCGAGACCCTCGACAGGCTGGAGCGCTTCATCATGCTGCGCAACGAAGCACAGGATCTCATCGCCGGCCTCGAGGAAGAAGGCTGCGTCGAGGCTGAGCGCAGCTGAGACCGGTCGCGCGGCCGTACTGGCCGTCGTCGCGGCGGGTCGCATGGATCGCGGCGGCTTCGAGCCGGATATCCCGGCATGCGCCCGAATCGTCAGCGCTCGCGCCGCGTCAGCGCAACTGGCTGTCGTCGACGAAATTGAACTCCTCGATCAGCATCTCGCGTATGACCGGGCCCTCCAGGCGGGCATTCACCCGCTCCGTGAGTTGCGCGAGGAAAGCGCGGCTGTCGAAGCGGCGCAGTTCGCGAAAATCGATATCCTCGCTGGTAAAGATGTGGTGGAAGGCCTCGTCCATGATGAAGGATTCCGCCGGCACCCCCAGCGCCTGCAATGTGCTGCTCTGCGCCGTATAGACGAATTGCGCCACCACGTATCCCTCGACGGCCCCGTCCGTGATGACGGGCACCGTAATGGCGCGGGTCGTCTCGTAGGTGATTCCCTGAAAATAGCCGGAATCATCCGTCGCGGCATCGGCCTGGCGGGTGAAGTATTCCACCGCGCCATAGCCCGAGGCCAGCGTCACCAGACAGAGCCAGAATCCGGCCAGGATCATGCGCATCATGGCTTTGCACCTTTCTGATCAGGCCGGGGCGCGCCGCCGGAATCGGCAGCATGCGCCCCGCCCAGCGGCGGGCGTGGCGCCGGGCGATCGGCATAGGTGCCGTCCGATTCATGCGCCTGCATGACTTCGGCGATCAACCCGGCTATGTCGCGCACCGCGACGATATGGGTCGACAGGGTCTGCTGATTGTCGGCGACGACCTGCTTGAGGCGATCGAGCCCCTGTTCGAGTGCCGGCGGGGCCGGCTCGTCGCCCAGCGCCCGCGCCGCCCGGCTGAGTTCGAGCAGGCACTGGCTCTTGCGGTGGTTCATCTGCTTGAGCGTGTCCACCGAGGCGCCGCGCAACAAGGTGATTTCCTCGCGCAAGAGCGCCTCCAGCCGCTGCGCGACCGCGAGCGCGGTATGCGCTGCGGGGCTCATCTGGCGCCCGGAACCGGATGGCCCGCATACCGGAAGAGTAGCCGGCACAGCCATCACCGGCGCGGCCTCTTGCGAGAACCCCGCCGAGAGCAGTCCCGGGTCATCCGTTTCCTGCTTTGGCTTACGCGCCGGCTTCGTCAACGCCGCTGGCATGTTCGTCTGGTCCTGCGAATGGAATCTCATGATGATGCTTCGCCTCAGCCGCCATTACGCCATAAGCCGGCAAAGAAGAGGCTGGCTTCATGGGGATCAGAAAAGACGTCGTCGCCCGCCGCGACCTCGTCGAGCGCCGGGCGGGCTCCGGCATCGCCCGCCCCAGCCATCAGACGCTCGATCATGCCGGCATCCCCGTCGCCGGAAGCGGAAGCCTGCAGCGCGGCTGCAGCCTGTGTCGGCGTCACGCCGAAGCCGCCAGCCTTCCCTGCCGGGGCATCGTCGGGATGCAGCTTCGCCAATTGTTCGGCGATGCCGATACCGCCGGAGCGGGCCATTGCATTGCCGATCTGCTCAGCCTGCATGCCCTTCCAGATATCACCCGCCGTGCCGGAGCCGTAGGAGGCGGTCGCATCGTCGGGCAGCATGGTCTCGACGAAGCTGCGCAGAATGAAGGCCTCGAATTCCTGTTCCGGCGTCATCGGCTGATTGCCGGCTGTCGGCGCCTGCCGCGACGCGTCGGCCCCGTTGCCGGCAGCGGCCAGCGGGTCGAGGCGATTGCGCAGATCGGCGCTGCCGGCAGGTGAACCGGCGTTGCCCGCCGCACCGAGCGCATCACGGTTCTGCATGGCGATGCGCGCCTCGGCGGCGCGAAACGGCGTTTGCGCGGTGACCGAATCTTTTCCGGAATTCTCCATCGCCGCAGCGAAGGCATGCGGATTTCCCGATCCGTCACCGGCCAGCGTGGCCAGGCGTTGCGTCGCCCTGGCCTGCTTGCCGGGATCGGCCGCGCGCGCGACATCGAGAATGATATCCGAAGGCGGGTTGATCATCGGCTCCAACCTCCTGCATCGTGGATCGGACAGGCGAACGTGACGGGTTCCACGTTAGAGCCCGGCGCTTACGCCAGGCTTGCGCACCGAAGCATTGCCGTCGGGCGCGTCGCCGGACGCCGGGGCCGGCGCGGCCAGCGATGGCTCCTCACCGGTTTGCGCGAGGTGGCGATCGAGGTAATCGAGGAAATCCGTGCGCCGTTCCTCTTCGTCGGCATCGCGTCGGGCGCGGCGGACGAATTTTTCGGCGACGTCCTGCCGGCGCCCCTGCTCCAGCGTCTTCACCGCCTGTTGCGCGCCCGCGCGCTGTTTCGCGGAGATGGCACGCCCCAGACTGCCGACCCGCGCACCGAGGCCGGCGAGAAACAGCCCGTGCAGGGGATGGTCGGCATTGAGTGCATCGAGCACCTCTTCCTGCGCCTTGCGCAGCCCGTTCTCCTCCTGGCGCAGGCGCGCGAGCTTCCATTCCTCCAGCCGATGGCGCTGCTTTTGCACGTCCTGAAGACGTTTGAGCCGTCTCAGCCGTTCGCCTGCCTCACCCACCGATCAGCCTCCCGCGAGCCAGGCGCCGAAGCGCTGGTTGAACAGCACGAAGATTTCGTCCGAGAGAAAATAGAAGATCAGCAAACCGCCCATGATCATGTAGGGCAAGGAGATGAAATAGACCGGCACCTGGGGGATCATCTTGTTCATCACGCCCATGGCGAAATTCAGCAGGAAGGAGAAGACCAGAAAGGGCGAGGCGATCTGCAGCGCCAGCACGAAGGCTTCCGCGAGCGTATCGGCAATGCGGATCAGCGAGAATTGCGCGTCGAAACCGCCCATGGGCGGCAGCAGGACATAGGTCCCCGTGAGCCCGCGTATGATCTCCCAGTGCTGGTCGGTAATGAACAGCAATGCCGTTGCCGAGAGCATCATGAAGGATGTCAGGGCGGGAACCGGGTCGGGCTCGTCGATGGCCACGCCGGCCATCATGCCGAAACCCATGAACATGGCGATCGCCTGGCCGATGGTCTGGAGCGCGAGGAAGAACAGGCGCCCGACCAGCCCGAACTGCGCACCGATCAGGCTCTCCGTCACGATCAGCCCGACGAGGCCGGCAAGGCCCGTCCCGGCAATAGCGGGCATGATGTCCGGCATCAGCATCGGGCTCATGGCGAGGCTCAGCCCGATCACCACGAAGAGCCGCACCTGCACCGGAATCCGGGCGGAGGAGAAACCCGGCATGATCATCAGGCAGGCTCCCACGCGGCAGAAGACCACGAAGGTGGCGAGGATCATGTCGGTGGAGATCAGGCTCACGAGATCGCGCCCAGCGTCTCCACCTCGACCCCGCGCGGGATCTCCACATGCGAGAGCACGGGCAGGGTGGCGAAGAGGCGCTCGATCACCATGCGCACATAGGGGCGTGCATCGGGGGCGGCGACGAGGGCGAAGTTGTGGCCCTGCGCCATGCGCTCCTTGATGGCGGCGGAGGCGGCCTGGCCGAATTCCTCGAGCTGGCGCGGGTCGATGTCGAACTCGATCACCTCGCCCTTGGCGTCGCGCTTGACCGCCTGATGGAAGGCGAGATCCCAGCGCGTGCCGAGCCGCAGCACCTTGAGCGCGCCGCCTTCGGTGAGATCGCCGCAGATCTGCTGTCCCATGCGCATGCGCACATGCTCGACCACCTGCTCGGAGCGGCGCACATGCGGCGCGATCTCGGCGATGGCTTCGAGGATCAGATGCAGGTTGCGGATCGAGACGCGCTCGGCGAGCAGCAGCTTGAGCACGCCCTGCAGCCCGGAATAGGAGATCTGCGCCGGGCAGATATCGTCGATCAGGCGCTTGTATTCCGGGTCGAGCCGGTCGAGCAGGGCGCGCATGTCCTTGTAGGAGAGCAGCGAAGGCAGGTTGTTGCGGATGGTCTCCGAGAGATGCGTCAGCAGCACCGAGACGATGTCCACCGGCGTGAATCCCTCCCGGCGCACTTCTGCCGCATAGCTCTCCGAGACCCACATGGCATTCATGCCGAAGGCCGGTTCGCGCACGGGATCACCCGGGACGTCCGGCTTGCCGGCATCGCCGGTGATCACCAGCACTTCGCCGACCCGCAGGGCACTGCTTGCCACTGCTGTGCCGTGAATCCGGATCTCGTAGGATTTCGGGGCGAGAACGAGAGAATCCGAGAGCTTGATCTCGGGCACGACGAAGCCGTATTGACGCGCGAACTTGCGGCGCATCTTGCCGACGCGGGCGGCGAGTTCGCCGTGGGCGGTCAGCAGTTCGGTGGCGAGCTGCTTGCCCAGAATGAGTTCGATCTCCGCCGTCTTGAGCGATTCCTTGACCGAGTCGCGGCTCTCCTCCTGAACGCGCACCTCCTCGGCCTTCGCCTCTTCGGCCTTGCGGGCTTCGCTCTCGGCGCGTTTGCGGGGCACGATCCAGGCGACGAAGCCAAGCAGGGCGGCGAGCGCAAACAGCGGCAACCCGGGCAGGCCCGGGGTGACGCCAAGCAGGACCATCACGCTGGCTGCCACGAAAAGCGCACGCGGATAGGCGCCGAGCTGGCCCAGCACCGCCTGTTCGGCGGCACCGCGTGTCGAGCCCTTCGAGACCAGCAGGCCTGCGGCGAGCGCCACGATCAGCGCGGGGATCTGCGTGACCAGCCCGTCACCCACCGAGAGCCGCGTGAACACGTCCGCCGCCTCGCCGAGCTGCATGCCGTGGCGGGTGGTACCGATGATGATGCCGCCGAACAGGTTCACCGCCGTGATGATGATCCCGGCAATGGCGTCGCCGCGCACGAATTTCGAAGCGCCGTCCATGGAGCCGAAGAAGGAGCTCTCTTCCTCCAGCTCGCGCCGGCGCCGCTGGGCTTCCTTTTCGTCGATGATCCCGGCGGAGAGATCGGCATCGATGGCCATCTGCTTGCCGGGTATGGCGTCGAGTGTAAAGCGCGCGCCGACCTCCGCGATACGCGTGGCGCCCTTGGTGATGACGAGAAAATTCACCGTGACCAGGATCACGAAGACGATGATGCCGATGACGAAATCGCCGCTCATCACCATCCGGGCGAAGCCGTCGATGATATGGCCCGCCGCTGCGCCGCCCTCGTCGCCATTGGCGAGGATCAGCCGCGTCGTCGCCACGTTGAGTGCCAGCCGCAACATGGTGGCGATCAGAAGGACAGTGGGGAAGGCGGAGAATTCCAGCGGCTTGTTGATCCAGAGCGCCACCATCAGGATCAGCACCGAGAGCGCGATCGAGATCGCAAGTCCCATATCGATGATGAATTTCGGGATCGGCAGGAAGAGAATGGTGAGGATCAGAACGATGCCGGCAGCAAAGCTCACTTCCATCCCGCGCCTCTGCACGAGACCGATGCCCTCACCCGCGACCGCCTGACTCATGAATGCCCCCGTGCCCGGCGCGCCGGATCACGCAACCGGCGCCAGAATACGAAAGCAATCTCGCCGCCGAGGCTTGTGCGAAAGTGGCGTTGCGGCGGGTTTGGTCACGGCCCGTGTTGTCACGCAGCCCGTGTCGTCACGCATGAAAAAGGGGCGCTCAGGCGCCCCCGCTTCAGTCCCGTGCAAGCCCGGTTTTCCGGATCAGCCGTTGGCGGCCTTGCGCTCGCGCCGCCGGTCGGCTGCGGGCTGATAGGCAATACGCGCGTGGTGAGTGCAATAGGGCACCCCGATATCGGCGCGCGCACCGCAGAAGCGGAATTCGGCCGAGGTCGGATCGCCGATCGGCCAGCGGCACATGCCCTCGCGCAGTTCCATGATGGTGACATGCTGCTCGAATTCCGGCACGGGCTCGACCTTGCCTCTGCGTGGCGCTGCGCCAGCGCTGCCGGTCACGCCGAAATCCCTGCCCTGCAAGCCTGCCGGAGCGGCCCTGCCTGCAGAAGCCGCCTCGGCATTGCGCGTGGAGGGCGTGTTGCCGGGCGTTGCATCCTGTGTGCCGGCCCGGCGATCCGTGCGCTCCGCCGGCGCCGCATTGGCTGCTTCCTGCGCGGATGCCGCAGGCTCCGCATTTGCCGGAGTCGCCGCCTGGGTGCCTGCATCGCCGGCTTTCGCCTCGCCGTTACCGCTACGGCTGCGCCCACCACCGGCGCTTCCGGCCTTGGGGCGCCCGGCGAGACCGAGGCGGTGGACCTTGCCGATCACCGCGTTGCGGCTGATGCCGCCGATCTCCGCCGCGATCTGGCTGGCGCTCTTGCCTTCGGCCCAGAGCTTCTTGAGCTGCTCGACGCGTTCGTCGTTCCAGGTCGCGCTCGTATCCGTCATGCCGCCTCCTCGTGGGCTCGCCGTTCCCAGAATCCCTCTCCCTCGCGGACGATCGCTCACGATCGCGCGCCCTGCTTGCGAAGGCTGGGGAATTCGCCGCATCAGATGACTGATCTGATGATTGAGACCCTACACAAGGCGGTGACTCGGGCGCAAGAGTCCCCCGGCACACTGATTCGTTTTCAACAGGAGAAGTTTTCGCGATGGAATCTCGCGGTTTTGCTGAAGTCGTGTTCCTGCTCCTTGCGTCACAGCGCAGTCCGTCGCAAAGCGATGCGCGCTTTTGACTCAGGGATCCCATGTCACCCGTTCTCGCCACCGCCATCGGCAGCCTCGCCATCCTGTCCTGGGGATTGCTCGCCCTGTTTACCGCCGCGACCGGTGCGATCCCGCCCTTCCAGCTCAACGCCATGTGTTTCGCCATCGGCGGTGCGCTCGGGCTCGTGGTGATGATCGCGCAGCCGCATCGCCGTGCGGCTTTGCGCCAGAGCTGGCGGGTCTATGCGTTCGGGATCGGCGGGCTGTTCGGCTTCCACGCACTGTTCTTTGCCGCACTCAAACTCGCTCCGCCGGCGGAGGCGACGCTGATCAACTATCTCTGGCCATTGCTGATCGTTCTCTTCTCCGGCCTGCTCCCGGGCGAGCGGCTGCGCAGCCATCATTGCATCGGCGCGGTGATCGGCTTCGGCGGGGTGGTGGTGCTGTCGGGAGGCGACAGCGGCGGCGATCTCGGGCAGCATTGGCCTGGCTATCTCTGCGCCATGGGCTCGGCCCTGTTCTGGTCCGGCTATTCCGTGCTCTCGCGCCGGTTTACCAGCGTCCCCACCGATGCGGTGACCGGCTTCTGCATCGGCGCGTCACTGCTCGGCATCGTCACCCATCTCGGCTTCGAGACGACGATCTGGCCGGAGGATACCGTGCAATGGGCTGCGGTCCTGGCGCTGGGCCTCGGTCCGGTCGGCGCCGCCTTCTATGCCTGGGATATCGGCTGCAAGCGCGGCGATATCCGGCTGCTCGGCGTGGGCGCCTATTCGGCACCGGTGATCTCCACCTTCACGCTGATCCTCGCCGGTTTCGCGCAGGCGAGCATGACGCTGTGGGTCGCCTGTTTCCTGATCGTCGCCGGTGCATTGGTCGCCTCGCAGGACAAATTGCGGCGTCGCCCCGCCGGCGCCCGCTGAGGCCTGCCGGGATATTGCACGGGCCACGCAGCGTCATGCACTTGTGATGCGGCCCCGCCTCGTTTATCCACCTCGCTTTCAGGCAATGGCGCGAGGCGCGAGGATGAAGCAGCACAGTGAAGACGGCGAAGCGGCGCCGGTCGCCATCATCATGGGCAGCCAGTCCGACTGGGCGACGATGCGCCATGCGGCGGAAACGCTCGACGCGCTCGGCATTGCGCATGACACCCGCATCGTCTCCGCGCACCGCACCCCCGAGCGGCTCTATGCCTTCGCGCAGGGCGCGCGCGCAGCGGGCCACAAGGTGATCATCGCCGGCGCGGGCGGGGCGGCGCATCTGCCGGGCATGACCGCGGCGCTGACGCCCTTGCCGGTCTTCGGCGTACCGGTGGAATCGAAGGCGCTGTCGGGGCAGGATTCGCTGCTCTCCATCGTGCAGATGCCCGCTGGCATACCTGTGGGCACGCTGGCGATCGGGCGCGCGGGCGCCGTCAATGCGGCGCTCCTCGCCGCCGCCGTGCTCGCGCTCAACGACGACGCGCTGGCCGGGCGGCTCGACCTGTGGCGGCAGGCGCAAAGCGAGAGCGTCGCGGAGCGCCCCTCGGAGGCATCATGAAAGAGACGATCATCGCGCCGGGCGCCACGCTTGGTATTCTCGGCGGCGGCCAGCTCGGGCGCATGATCGCCTCTGCCGCCGCGCGGCTCGGGCTCAAGGTGCATGTCTTCAACGATACGCCGGCGAGCCCCGCCTTCGCGCTGGCCGATGCCACGACCTGCGCGCCCTTCACCGACGAAGCGGCGCTGAGGACTTTCGCCGGGAGCGTCGACGTCGCCACCTATGAATTCGAGAACGTGCCGCGCGAGGCCGCCGCGCTGGTCGCCGGTCTGGTGCCCTTGCGCCCCGGCGTGGGCGCGCTCGCCACGAGCCAGGATCGCCTTGCCGAGAAACGCTTCATCGCCGATCTCGGCATAGCCATCGCCCCGTTCCGCCCCGTGGACGATGCCGGCGACCTTCAGGCCGCGCTTGCCGCCATCGGCATGCCCGCCATCCTGAAGACGCGCCGTTTCGGCTATGATGGCAAGGGCCAGGCCGCGATCCGCGAAGCGGGTGATGCGGATGGCGCGCTTGCTGCGATGAAGGGGGCGCCCTCCATTCTGGAAGGCTTCGTCGATTTCGTCTGTGAGCTCTCCGTCGTCGCCGCCCGCGCGCCCGATGGCAGCTTCGCGGCCTTCGACATCTGCGAGAACCGCCACGAGAACCACATCCTCGCCCTGACCAGCGTGCCCGCCGCTGTCAGCGCCGCAACGGCGCAGCAGGCGCGCGAGATCGCCCATGCCATCGCCGGCGCGCTCGATTATGTCGGCGTCTTCGCGGTCGAGCTGTTTCTCACCCGCGACGCGGCGGGAGCCGAGTCCCTCGTCGTCAACGAAATCGCTCCCCGCGTGCACAATTCCGGGCACTGGACCGATTTCGGCGCGCAGACCTCGCAATTCGAGCAGCATGTCCGCGCCGTCTGCGGCTGGCCACTGGGCCCTGCCGGGCGCTACGGGCGGGTCGCAATGCGCAACCTGATCGGCGACGATGTCGAGACCTGGCAGCATCATCTCGCCGATCCGCAGGCGCGTCTGACGCTCTACGGCAAGGAAGAGGCGCGCCCCGGACGCAAGATGGGCCATGTGACGCTTTTGCGCGATCCGGAGTAGCGTGCGCCTTCCCTGCGCTTCGGGCTCAGCCCTCGCCGCCGTCCTCGACCGCGGCTTCGACCTCCTCCGGGGAGAGCTCGTACTGGCGTGAGCAGAATTCGCAGGTGACGCCGATGCGCCCATCCTCGCGGACCATGTCCTTGCGCTCAGGCGCGGAAAAGCTAGCGAGCATGCGCATGATGCGATCGCGCGTGCAATTGCATCCCTCGCGTACTGGCTGGCCGGAGAAGGCGCGTACACCACGTTCGTGGAACAGGCGATAGAGCAGTCGCTCGCTCGACAGGCCGGGATCGACGAGTTCGTGATCGGCGATGGTATCGACCAGCGCCCGGCCTTCGCGCCAGGCATCATCCTCGCCGCCACCCGAATCCGCCACGGCCCCGGCCGGCGCATCGCCCGGATCGAGATCGGCCTGGCGCTGGCGGTCGATGGAGGCGGGCATGAACTGGGCGAGCAGCCCGCCCGCCCGCCAGGTCGAGCCGGATTCACCGACCTGCTCGGCCACGGCGAGGCGCACGCGCGTCGGGATCTGCTCCGATTGACGGAAATACTGATGTGCCGCCTCTTCGAGGCTCTGGCCCTCCATCGGGACCACGCCCTGATAACGGTTCATGGCCGGGCCCTGATCGATCGTCATGGCAAGATGGCCATGGCCGATCAACCGCGCGGCATCACCCTCACCCGCCGCGACGCTTTGCGCCACACGCTCCGCATCAAAGCGGATGAAGGCGCGCAGGCGATCGGGGGTGTCGAAGTCGACCACGATCATTTCGACCGGCCCGTCCGTGCGGGTCTGGAGCTGGAAGCGCCCTTCGAACTTCAAGGCGGAGCCGAGCAACGCCGTCAGCGCCGCAGCCTCGCCGAGGACACGCGCCACGGCTTCGGGATAGCCGTGGCGCTTGATCATGGTATCGATGGCCGGGCCGAGCCGTACCACCCGCCCCCGCAGATCGAGGGGCTCGACCGCGAAGGGCAGGATCAGGTCGTCGGCGCCGTCGAACGGCACACTCATACCGCCTCCCACAGACCCGCCTCGAGGCCGAAACACCAGGCCAGCACGCCCTTCTGGGCATGCAGACGGTTCTCTGCCTCGTCGAAGACGACGGAATGCGGACCGTCGATCACGGCATCGGTCACTTCCTCACCGCGATGGGCGGGCAGGCAATGCATGAACAATGCGTCCTTGTCGGCAAGCGCCATCAGATCGGTATCGACCTGATAGGGTTTGAGCAGGTTATGGCGCCGCCCTTCATCCTCGTCACCCATCGAGACCCAGCAATCGGTGACGACGGCCTGGACGCCGGAGACCGCCGCGCGCGGATCGGTGGTCAGATTGAGACGCGCGCCGTTGGCGCTGGCCCAGGCGACGATCTCCGCCGGCGGCGCGAGTTCCGCCGGGGTGGCGACGTTGATGGTGAAGTCGAAACGCGCCGCCGCATGGATCCAGGAAGTGAGCACGTTGTTCGAATCGCCCGTCCAGGCCACCGTGGCGCCGGCAATCGATCCGCGATGCTCCTCGAACGTCATCACATCCGCCATGATCTGGCAGGGATGCGTGTCCTTGGTGAGCCCGTTGATCACCGGAACCTCGGCATTGTCGGCCAGCTCCTGCATCGCCTCCTGCTCGAGGATGCGGATCATGATCGCATCGACATAGCGTGAGAGCACGCGGGCGGTATCGGCGATGGTCTCGCCGCGCCCGAGCTGCATCTCGGTGCCCGTGAGCATCAGCGTCTCACCGCCCAGTTCACGCATGCCGACATCGAAGGAGACGCGCGTGCGCGTCGAGGGCTTGTCGAAGACCATGGCCAGCGTCTTGCCGGCGAGCGGCTTCACCACTGACGGCGTGCCCTTGCGACGCTTCGCCTTGATCGCCGCGCCGAGCGCGAGAATGCGGCGCAGCTCGGCCCCGTCCATGACGGCGAGATCGGTGAAATGGCGTGGCTTCGTCCGGGGAGGGATCATGCTGTCATTCATGCCGAAGCTCCCGCCTTTGCCGTTGCCGGCATATTGTCCTGGAGGGCGATACAGGCGGCTTCGATGCGCTGCACGCCTTCCAGCAGATCGGCTTCGCTGATGGTCAGCGGCGGATAGAGCCGCACGACATTGTCGCCGGCGGGGATGCACAGAAGATGCTGTGCCCGCGTGGCGGCGACGAAATCGGCATTGGGCACATTGAGCCGCAGGCCCGTCATCAGCGCCGTACCGCGGATCTCGCCGATGATGTCGGGGAAGCGGTCGCCCAACGCGGCGAGGCGCTGGCGCAGCAGCAGGCCGGAACGGCTGACCTGATCGAGGAAGCCCGGCTCCAGCATGACGTCGAGCACCGCATTGCCGACCGCCATGGCGAGCGGATTGCCGCCGAAGGTGGTGCCGTGGCTGCCCGCCGTCAGGCCGGTTGCCGCATCCGCCGTGGCGAGAACCGCACCGACGGGGAAGCCGCCGCCGAGTGCCTTGGCCACGGACATGATGTCGGGCGCGACACCGGCCCATTCGTAACCGAACAGCTTGCCGGTGCGCCCGAAGCCGGTCTGGACCTCGTCATAGATCAGGAGCATGCCGGTCTCGTCGCACAATTCCCGCAACCCGCGCAGGCAGACATGCGGTACGGCCCGCACGCCGCCCTCACCCTGGATCGGCTCGATCATGATCGCAGCCGTCTGCGCCGTCACGGCAGCGCGCATCGCCTCGTGATCACCGAAGGGGACCTGGTCGAACCCCTCCGCCTTTGGCCCGAAACCTTCCAGATACTTCGCCTGACCGCCGGCGGCGATGGTCCCGAGGGTGCGCCCGTGAAAGGCGTTCTCGAAGGTGAGGATGCGATAGCGCTCGCGTTGGCCCTTCAGATAATGATAGCGCCGCGCCATCTTGATGGCGGCCTCATTGGCTTCCGCACCGGAATTGCAGAACATCACCTGATCGGCGAAGCTGTGATCCGCCAGACGCTGCGCCAGCCGTTCACCTTCCGGAATCTCGAAGATATTGGAGACGTGCCAGAGCTTTTCCGCCTGCGCCTTCAGCGCCTCGACGAGCCGGGGATGGGCATGGCCCAGATTGTTGACGGCGATGCCGGAACCGAAGTCAAGATATCGCTCCCCGCGTCGCGTCACGAGCCAGGATCCTTCGCCTCTTTCGAAGGCGAGCGGCACGCGGGCGTAATTCGGGACGAGGGGCGAATTCACGGAACTGTTCCTTCTCGCTGACTGCTCCGCCTCGGGCGGATCGCAAAACAAAGAGCCGCCCGAAAGGGGCGGCGCTCGGATTGTATGATCCAGACCTGCTCTGTCAATGTAATCTTGGCACATCACGCGGATATACGCTATCCGCGCGTCGTTCTACAGTGCCCGGTACCAGACCACGCCCATGATCACGACGAGGGCGAGAGCCTGCAGCAGCACACGCGCACGCATCAGGTTCTGCGAGGTGCTGGCCGAGCCGCCACGCATCATGTTGATCAGGCCGAGCACCAGCACCAGAACCACGGCACCGACTGCCACGAGCACGAAGACATCGCTGAAAGTGTTCATCTGCCTCGAACCTTCAAAACGGCCCCTCAGGGGCCTCCTTTCGCCGCAGAGCACATCATCTCATGCGCGCACGGCCTTGCGCAATTTTCCCGGCATATTGGTCGCAGGGGCGTCCTCGGCAACCCCCGCCAGACATCTCCCTCCCGGCACCCCGGATTCCGAGCGACGCTGCCCTCAGGCTTCCAGGGATTGCGGCGCGGGCGAAATCGTCGCCGCCTCGCCGTCGCGCACCTCGTAGACCGCATAGCCGCGATCATTGCTTCCATCCTGATTGAAGCGGAAGACGCCATCGGCGCCGGCAAAACCGGAACTGTCGGTGAGGATGCCTTCTGCGAAACGCTGCTCACCCTGGGTGCGCGTCAGCGCCGCCGCGAGGGAGACGGCGTCATAGGCGAGGCTGGCGATCCGCACGGGATCAGAGCCGAAACGCTCGCGAAAGCGCTGCGCGAAAGCATCGAAGCCGGCCTGGGGCGGCGCGGCGAACCAGCCCCCGCGCAGGGCCGGCAATGACAGCACCGACGGATCGTTCCAGACCCCGGTGCCAATCGGCTTGACTCGGGCGGGATCGAAATTCGCCTGCGACAGCGCGCGCCCCACAGCGGGCATCGAATCGGGCGTGTCGGGAATGAACAGCGCATCGGCGCGCGGCGATGAACCGGCAATGGCGTTCGACAGGCGCCCGACAGCATCCTGGGGTGACCCGGGACGATAGCGCTCCTGTGCAATGATGCGCAGACCACGCGCATCGGCAGCCCGCCGGAAGGCGGCCTCCGCCACCTCGCCATAGCCGCTCTCGGGGATCAGCGCGGCGATATCGCGGCGGTTTTCGCGTGCGGCATGGGCAGCGATGCGCGCCACCTCGTCACGCGGCAGGAAACCCATCAGATAGACGCCTTGGCGCGCCACCGAGGCATCGGTCGAGAAGGCGATCATCGGGACGCGATTCTCGCGCGCGACGTCACCTGCCGATTGCACGGAAGCCGCGAAGAGCGGGCCGAGAACCAGCTCGGCCCCTTCCGCAATCGCGTCCTGCGCGGCGCTGCGCGCCTGGGAAGCCGCGCCTCTGTCATCCTTGACGACCAGCCGGATCTGCGGATCGTCGAATTCCGTGAGCGCCATCTCGGCGGCGTTGCGCAGATCGCGCGCGGCCGCACCGCCGGCCCCTGATGCGGAAAGCGGCAGGATCAGCGCCACACGCACTGTGCCGTCACCGATGGAATCGTCGTCATCGTCCTGCGGGCCGCCGCCGACGAGCCCCGGGGGCTGTCCGGAGAAGGGCGTGACGCAGCCGGCCAGGGTCAGTCCCAACCCGCCGGTGAGGAGACCCGCGACGAGGCGGCGGCTCGGCAGGCGATGCAGGCGCGCGCCATCTGCGGCAGGCGTCACGAGCGGAAGCGGAAGATTGCCGGGGCGGCGGGGCGCGGTCATGGGGTCATCCCTCGTCTTGCGGTCAGGCGGCGCCTTGGTTACGGATGCGGTCGACATTTAACACCGACACGTTAATGGTTTGGTTAACGATTTCATACGCGTGTCAAGTCACGAATGCGCAAAACCACCCGAATCCGGCAAGGACAGCCGGGGGGCCCGCCGCCGTGACCATTGCCGGGAGATGATAAAGATGGCGAAGCCGCCGATTCAGAATCGCCCCGTGACGGCGCAAAACCCGGCCCGGACGGAGGCGATTGGCGGCGGTGTGCCGGGCGCAGCCACTTCGCAGGGTACCGGGCGCCACGGCGTGTTCACTGCCTTCGGCCTCGCCGCCGAGACAGGGCCCCTTTCGTCCGGGCTTTATGTCGTGGCGACGCCGATCGGCAATCTCGAGGATGTTTCGCTGCGCGCCCTGCGCATTCTCGCCGCAGCGAACGCGGTCCTCGCCGAGGATACGCGTATCACCCGCCGGCTGATGGCGCATTACGGCATCACCACGCCGCTCGTCGCCTATCATGAGCATTCAGCGGAGAGCGTGCGCACGCGCATGATCGCGCGGTTGAAGGCCGGAGAGGCGCTGGCGCTCGTCTCCGATGCGGGCACGCCGCTCGTCTCCGATCCCGGCTACAAGCTCGTCCAGGCCGCCATCGCGGAAGGTTTGCCGGTCACGCCGATTCCGGGCCCCTCCTCGGTGCTGACGGCACTGGTGGTCTCGGGCCTGCCGAGCGACCGCTTCTTCTTCGAAGGCTTTCTGCCATCGAAATCCGGGGCGCGCTGCAACCGGCTGGCGGCGCTTTCGACGATTCCGGGCACGCTGATGCTGTTCGAATCAGCGAAGCGTCTGCCGGCCATGCTGGCGGATGCCGCGGCGGTGCTCGGCCCGCGTCCGGCCGTCGTGGCACGTGAACTGACCAAGATGTTCGAGACCGTGCGCCGGGGCAGCCTCGCGGAACTCGCGGCGCAATTCGCCGAAGAAGGCCCACCCCGGGGGGAGATCGTGGTGCTGATCGGCGAGGCGGCGGAGGAGGACCGGCGTGCCGATGCGCTGGGCGATCTCGATATCGCCCTGGGCGAGGCGCTTGCCTCCCACCGGGTCAAGGATGCCGCCGCGATCGTGGCGGCGCGGCTGGGCCTGCCCAAACGCGAAGTCTATGCCCGCGCCATCGCACTTGCGCGCGGCACATCGGGGGATGGCGCCTGATGCGCAGCGACCGGCAAGGCGGGCGTGATGCCGATTATGGGCAGAGCACGCAAACCGGGCAGGGTGCCACGCGCAAACGCAAGCGCCGCCGGGCATTGTTGCGCGGCCATCTCGCCGAATGGCTGGCGATGGGGTTTCTGATCTGCAAGGGCTACCGCCCGCTCGAACGCCGTTTTGCGGCTTCGGGCGGCGAGATCGATCTGATCATGAAACGCGGCGCAACGGTGATCTTCGTCGAGGTGAAGGCCCGCGCGCGGCTCGATCTGGCGCAGGCCGCGATCGGCGCGCGCAAGCATCGGCTGTTCAACCGCGCGGTGCGTGCCTGGCGCGCCAGGAACCCCTGGAGCACCGGCTTCACCCTGCGCGCCGATGCCGTCTACGTCACCCCGTCCGCCCTGCCGCATCACGAAATCGATGCCTTTGCCATTGCGGATTGACGCGCCGACGCAGGCCCGTCGCGAATTTTTCAGGCAACCCGCGCCCCGACCCTTGCGCTTGGCCGGACATGCGGTATACACCGCAGCGCAGACCGGATGCGTCACCAAGCCAGTGGCGCGAATGTCCCGCCGGAGGGGTGGCCGAGTGGTTTAAGGCGCACGCCTGGAACGCGTGTATACGGGAAACCGTATCGAGGGTTCGAATCCCTCTCCCTCCGCCAGTCAAAAAGTCGTTTCTATAGAGCATCTTAGCTCCTTCAAGAACCCGCAACCACACACGCAAGCCACACCTCCCGGCGCACCCTCAAAGATTGTAATGCGCTCCGATGGGAAACATATCGAGCCTGGTCACATAGCCGACTTTGGTTGTGATCAACTCGGTACGTCCCATCGCGCCGGTACAGGTAGCCCTCACGCTGGAGATGCTTCTTGATCTGCATCGTGTTGACGCAGGGGAACGTGCGGATGAACCGCTGCAACGTGTCCTTCCGATTGCAGGCCATCGCACCGACACGCGCAGCGGGCTCCAACAGCTTCACCTACTCCTCGGCAGCCAGACGAGCATCGTACTGGTCAGCCTGTATTCTCGTTCACACATTGCAGTCCTGTCGGCTGAGCCGTCTGAACGACACGCGAGGGAAGTGCCCTCCGTATGGTGAAGCTAGCCGTGTCTTTACTATGATTATACTCCTACCCTGCCAAAACCCGAAAATTCTGGCGTGTTATAAGGCAGAGGTTGTTTGATACCTTGTCGCGGAAGTTGTGGCATTCATTTGGAATGGTTTCGTGCAGGAATGCGAGGATGGCA
>Ga0208623_100236_pt1 | contig 58449 bp, 49 predicted proteins | sample HotLakConsUCCL28_FD_184737 | JGI IMG/M metagenome (GOLD analysis project Ga0208623, IMG submission 184737) | Hypersaline microbial mat communities from Hot Lake, Washington, USA - Hot Lake Consortium UCC-L28 (SPAdes) (version 2) ...
TTTGCAATCGCTACCGCCATCGCCGCCATCTTCGCCGGTTCTTCCGCTTTCGCCGCCGTCGGGGGCCAGACCTCCGGTGAGATCGTCATCAAGGGCACCGTCGGTGATCTCTGCGAAATCAACGTCGTCGATCTGGGCACCAACCTGAACCTGGTCGACGGTGAGCAGGCCGCACGCGTCGGTGAAATCACCGAAACCTGCAACAACCCGGAAGGCTACTCGGTCTCGTTCAGCTCCAACAACGGTGGCTTCATGACCGGCCCGCTCGACGCGCAGTCGTTCTACACGATCAACTACGACAGCATCGCCGACTACAGCCTCGACTCCGAAGGCGAGCTGGTCCGCGAGCTGCCGCGCTGGAACGCCGCGTTCGACCTGACCGTCAACGTCGAAGGCGACGACGAGCTGCCGGCCGGCAACTACAAGGACCTGGTCACGGTCGAAATCGCCGCGCTCTGATTCAGCAGCGAATCAGATCGCCGATACAGCCGCCCGGATTGGTCCGGGCGGCTTTTTTTTGACCGTCTCCGATAGTCGTCAAGCTCTGCATCCCGTTCGATCGCTCTGTTCCTGCCCACAAGACTCCAGAACGCCATCAATGAGACCGACGCTGCGCGCCGGTGCCGGCGAGCTGCAGGCGGATGATTCTTCCTGGTGGGCCACGCGGCAAATTGGTTCTCCGGCCATCAAGATCGAAAAAACAACGGGTATAAACGCAATTTTCAACGAAATTTCAAGCCTGGAGCCTGGCGAGCCGGCATTATTCTTCATCCATCCGATGACCCCACTCAAGAGCAAAGCATGAACAACCGCAGATTCGCCCGTTCGACCCGACATCTTCCCCTGATCGCCCTGTGCGCACTGGCCGGTCCGGCGCTCGCCCTGGACATCGTGGTGACCTCGACGCTGGATTTCGCCGAGGCCGACGACGAGCTGGGCAAGGTCGACAACTACACCTGCGGCTTTACCGCCGGCGCGTTCTTCGAGCCCGCCCCGAACGGGATCTGCACCCTTCGCCGCGCCGTGCTCGAGGCCGGCGTCCGGCCCGATTCCGACCGGCCCATCCGGATCCTGTTCGACATCCCCACGTCCGACCCGAACCATGATCCGACGCTCGAGATGTGGGAGGTCCAGATCGACTCGTCTTTCGTCTGGGAGATCGACCGCCGTTTCATCACCGACGACGGCGGCCAGGTCACGATCGATGGCGCGTCACAGCCGATCGGCCGCGACGACGGTCCGCGCATCGTGATCAACACGAACTCCGAGAACAACCCGCTGTTCGGACGCTCGCTGGAAGTGCGCACGTCCAACAATACAATCCGCGACCTGGGCTTCAAGGGCGGCGGCCAGATCATCCTCTACGAAGGCGGCAATCTGGTCGAGAACGTCTGGATGGGCCTGACCAACGACGGACTCGGTCTGAGCCTGGCCTCCGATGCCAGCTCTCAGGCCCGCAGGTCGCTTGCCCGGGGCGGCATCATCATGCCCAACTCGGCCTCCGACGACAACATCATCCGCAACAACGTCATCATCGGCGCCGTCGAGCGCGCGATCCGCGTAACCAGCGGCGGCAGCAACAATCAGATCATCGACAACCGGATCGGCACCAATGCCGCAGGCGAGGTCCCGATCGACGGCACGATCGATTGTTCGCGCGATCTGGATTACGACGATCAGCTCTGGTACGGCGGCGAAGGCATTCAGGTCACCGGCTCCGGAAACACCATCTCAGGCAATGTCCTGGCCGGACTGCACAAGACGCAGTCGACCAACGACACCCCGCCGATCGCGCTGGAAATCAGCGGCATCGACAATCTGGTCACCGACAACCGTATCGGCCTGGACGCCCAGGGCAATCAGATCGGCGTCTGCGGCCAGGGCATGCTGCTTCAGGGCAGCGAGGGGATCGTGACCGACAACCACCTGTTCTTCACCCGCAACGGCTTCGATCCGGGCGATATCGACACCGAATTCGATTCGGCCATCATCATGCAGAGCTTCACCGGTCAGGTCGGCGGCGATCCTGACCGCTGGATGCGGGTCTGGAACAACGTGATCGACGGCGGCGATTTCACCGAATCGAACTTCCACGCCTACCGTTTTGCCAGCCCGGGCGTCCCGATCGAGATGCGCCAGTTCATTCCGGCCAAGGTCACGAGCATCGAGGGCACCACCATCAGCGGAACCAACGGCGACCCCCTGCCCCTCGGCCCCGGCACCGACTGCCCCGGCTGCACGATCTACCTGTATCTGGACGATCGCGACGACCGGATCGAGTCTTTCGAACTGCTCGGAACCGCCACGGCCGACAGCAACGGGGACTGGACGACCACGATCAGCCGCCCGCTGGGAGCCAACGAAGGCATCCGCACCCAGAGTGAGTCCAATGCGGTCGACGTGATGCACATCTACGATGCCCTGACCACCACAAGACTGTCGGATGACCTGTACTTCAATCCGGGCAGCGACGTGATCTTTCAGGATCGATTCGAATAACGGCCAGGAATCCCGACCGATCGCAGGACCCGGTGGTCACCAGGACACCGGGCCTGGCCTCGAATCACTTCGACTTGGTGCCTCAGTCCGGCATTCAGATCTTCCTCGGGGAACGTCGCTCGCACCACCCACCCGGCCAGGCGAAAGACACCGAGCATGACGACGAAAATAACGGCGGCGACCAGGATCAGGATCAGTATCGATCCGAGCTTGCTTCTTTTTCGACTGCCCTCACGCTTTTGCATCCTGCTCACTCCGAAACTCGACGCCAGGTCGGGCAAAGTGTAGAGAGTTGATCGGGGAGAATCCAGACCGGGACTCAGCAACGGGCTTCGAACCTGCACGCACCTGATTTCGAATTCCTGCCGTCCTCAGTGATCATGATCGCGGCGGGTGGCCGGTCGAACGTAGCAGCCGTGCGCCACGGCACAGGGGCTGTCGATCGTGTCGGTCCAGAGCGTCACGGAGCCGACCACACTGCGCCGACTGGCCCGGTTGAGGTCGGCGCGAGCGTAGATCACATCACCCCGGGCGGGACTCAGGAAGCGGATGGAAAGGTCCGAGGTCAGCGCCAGCGGCTCGATTTTTCCAGCCGTGCCGAAACAGAGGAACCACAGCGCGGCGTCGGCGACCGCGAACTGGGTCGGTCCCGAAATGTAGCCACCCGGCCGGAACCCGATCGCACCGGGCTTGAGCACCGCGACGGCATGCCGGTCGCTCAGCTCGATGCACGTACATCGGGCTTCGGGCCAATGCTCCTTCAGCATGGCATTGATCTGCTCGGGGGTGATTTCAGTCATTTCGAGGTTTCTTCTCGGGATACGAATTGATCGCGCGGCGCACGAAGTATACTAATCCAACCATAAGTAATGCCTCATTCAGCTTGTCTCTCGGCGCTTGTCATGACAATCGTGGCAAGGCGTCGTCGCGCAAGGTGTAGCCGGGTCTACATCAAGCGGCGAGAACGCAGTCCACGAGCGCCGAGAGGCAAGCCCGAAGGGGGCTCCGGACGAATCCGCCTGCGGCGTTAAAGCGGCTTGACGTAGCCCGCTATGCCTTCGCCGCTTTGCCTTGCAGGCGAATCCGTCCGGAGCCCTGAATGTGGCATTACTTATGGTTGGATTAGTAGGCGATCGGCCAATTCAGTCCCGCTTGCCAACGGTCTGATGAATGAGCAGACGCGAAGGATTGATTTGCATCAATCCATTTCGCGGGTTTCAGAGTACATTCCCTCTTGCTGATATTCCCCTTCTGCCCGGGTCGGGTCCTCCGCCATGGATCCTGGTGTCTGTTCAAGGAGTCTTGAAATGGATCGCTCGTCAACTGTCTCTCTTTTTCTGCTGCTGCTCATGCCGATCAGCCTTGCTTCGGCCCAAAGCGTGATCGGAGGGGTGATCGGCAGCGATACGAATCTGCCCGCCGACACCTATCATCTGACCTCCGATCTGACGGTGACGACGGGCGTCACGCTGACGCTGTCGCCGGGAGTCGTGATCAAGAGCGACGCGGGGCGACGGATCGTGATCGATGGCGCGCTGGTCGCAACAGGCACCTCGCTGGATCCGATTGTCTTCACCGAAGCGCGCGACAGCAGTGTCGGATTGCCGGTTACGGCGGGTGATCCCGCTCCGGGCGCGTGGGACGGCGTCGAAGTCCGCGCCGGCGGCAACGCCACCCTGGAGCATGCCCGGATCCGCTATACCGGCAACTCGAACTTTCTGAACTGGAGCATCCGCAAGGACGGGGCCGGCAGCCTGACAATCAGCCAGTCCGAGATCACCCTCGGCTCCCGTCGCGGGCTAGTCATCACGGGCAACGGCGGCAGTGTCTCACTCAGCGACTCGCTGATCGCCGACATGGGTCAGATCGGGGTCCTTGTCGACGGCAGCGATGCCGCCCTCGATCTGGTCGACAACGAGATCAGCAACAACGCCACCGGGCTGCAGTTCGGCCAGTTCGATGGCTACTCGGGCACCTTGACGATGACGGGCAATCAGGTCACCGGCAACAGCCAATCGGGCCTCTACATCACCGGCCTGCCGATCACGGGCGGCATCACCGGCAACACCTTCACCGGCAACGACCAGAACTTCGGGCCCATCCGCCTCGCATCCGACGCTTCCGGCTCGGTCATCGACGCCAGCAACACCCTCGACGGGCCGCTGCGCGTCGACGGCGGTGCCCTGGCCGCCGGCATGACCGCCTGGGCCAATCCGTTCACCTATCGGCTGGCCGGCGAAATCGCCGTCCTGGCCGGTTCGACCCTGAACCTGCCGCCGGGGACGGTGGTCAAGGCCGACGTTGGATCCAGACGACTGATCGTGGATGGCGACCTCAACGCCCTCGGCACCGTCGCCGAGCCGGTCGTCCTGACCGAGATCCGGGACGACTCCGCCGGCGGCGACAGCGGCTTTGCCGGCGATCCCGCGCCCGGATCCTGGAACGGCGTCGAAGTGCGCGACGGCGGCAGCGCTATCCTGGAGCAGGTCCAGATCCGCTATACCGGCAACTCCAGCTCGATCAGCTGGGCCCTGCGCAAGTTCGGCAGCGGCAGCCTGACCCTGCGCGACTCGGTCCTGAGCCTGGGCTCTCGCGAGGGCCTGCGGATCGGCTCCGGCAGCCCCACCATTGTCGTCGAGAACACCCTGATCACCGGGTTCGGACAGCAGGGCGTCGAAGCCGATGGCTCGAGCGCCGACCTGACTCTGACCGACAACCAGATCACCGGCAACGCCTTGGGACTGCAATTCACCAGCTTCCAGGGCAACCTGTCGATGACCGGCAATCAGGTCACCGGCCATAGTCAGTCGGGCCTCTACATCACCGGCCTGCCGATCACGGGCGGCATCACCGGCAACACCTTCACCGGCAACGACCAGAACTTCGGGCCCATCCGCCTCGCATCCGACGCTTCCGGCTCGGTCATCGACGCCAGCAACACCCTCGACGGGCCGCTGCGCGTCGACGGCGGTGCCCTGGCCGCCGGCATGACCGCCTGGGCCAATCCGTTCACCTATCGGCTGGCCGGCGAAATCGCCGTCCTGGCCGGTTCGACCCTGAACCTGCCGCCGGGGACGGTGGTCAAGGCCGACGTTGGATCCAGACGACTGATCGTGGATGGCGACCTCAACGCCCTCGGCACCGTCGCCGAGCCGGTCGTCCTGACCGAGATCCGGGACGACTCCGCCGGCGGCGACAGCGGCTTTGCCGGCGATCCCGCGCCCGGATCCTGGAACGGCGTCGAAGTGCGCGACGGCGGCAGCGCTATCCTGGAGCAGGTCCAGATCCGCTATACCGGCAACTCCAGCTCGATCAGCTGGGCCCTGCGCAAGTTCGGCAGCGGCAGCCTGACCCTGCGCGACTCGGTCCTGAGCCTGGGCTCTCGCGAGGGCCTGCGGATCGGCTCCGGCAGCCCCACCATTGTCGTCGAGAACACCCTGATCACCGGGTTCGGACAGCAGGGCGTCGAAGCCGATGGCTCGAGCGCCGACCTGACTCTGACCGACAACCAGATCACCGGCAACGCCTTGGGACTGCAATTCACCAGCTTCCAGGGCAACCTGTCGATGACCGGCAATCAGGTCACCGGCCATAGTCAGTCGGGCCTCTACATCACCGGCCTGCCGATCACGGGCGGCATCACCGGCAACACCTTCACCGGCAACGACCAGGGCAACGGCCCGGTGCGCCTGTCACCGACGGCTTCCGCCACCGTCATCGACGCCAGCAACACCCTCGACGGACCCCTCCGAGTGGATGGCGGCCTGCTGTCCGAGGGACCGACGACCTGGGCCAATCCATTCACCTACCGCCTGGCGGGAACGCTCCAGGTGCCGGTCGGGGCAACCCTGGACCTGTCGCCGGGGACCGTGGTCAAGGTCGACGGTGGCACCAAGTACCTTCTGATCCAGGGTCAGCTCGATGCCGTGGGCACCTCGACACAGCCGATCGTGTTCACCGACCTTCTCGACGATTCGGCCGGCGGCGACAGCGGCTTCCCGGGCGATCCTTCGCCGGGATCATGGCGCGGCATCGATGTCCAGGACGGGGCAGCCGCAATTCTCGAGCACATCCGGTTGCGCTACGCCGGCGCCTCCACGAGCCAGACCTGGGCCATTCGCAAGAGCGGCGCTGGCGACCTGCTGCTCGGCAATTCGGTGATCACCCTGGGTGCGCGGGACGGCGTGGTGGTCGATGGTGCGACCGGCACGATCAGCCTGCAGACCAATCAGATCACCAACGTGCAGCGCACCGGAGTAACCCTCGTGAACGTCCCGAACCCGCCGTCCCTGACCAACAATCGGATCATGAACAACGGTTTTCGCGGCGTCCTGATCGAGAATGCGTCTCCGGTCATCACCGGGGGGCGGATCGCCGGCAACGGCGAGGCCGGCGTCTGGGTCAGCGGTGCCGACAGCGCGCCGGAGATTTCCGGCGTCTGGATCAGCGGCAACGCGATTGGCGTCGACAGCCATTCGGGTGCCAACCCGCTGATCGGCGGCAGCGCCGACAAGGGCAATGACCTGGTCGGCAACACGCAGTTCGGCGTGCGCAACAACGATGACAGTCTGACCCTGAACGCCCGTTTCAACTGGTGGGGTGACGCCTCGGGCCCGCTCGATCCGATCGCCAACCCGGACGGCCTGGGCGATCCCGTCAGCGCATGGGTGGACTACGGAGACTTCCTCGATCGTTCGGCCTTTGATGATCTCTACTCGGATCGCTTCGAAACGCTGCCCTGAAACCGACAGCCGACCGATCAGCCGACCGATCAGACAACCGATCAGACAACCGATCAGACAACCGATCGGACGGCCAGCGGAATCGACAAATCAGCCTTCCGGCGGTCGCCTCCGATCGCGATCGGGCCGATGATCGTCGGGGAAGCCGACGTCGTCCGGCACATGCGGCGGAACTTCACCGGGTGCCGGCCGCAGGCTCACATGGGCCTGCCGCCTGCCGTAGACGACCAGGGCGGCGGCCGAGACAAACATCAGCAGTCCGTAGAGCGCGGCCGGCATGGCGATATCGGCCGAGCCCAGCAGGGTGAGCGTCACGGTCAGCCCGATCGTCGAATTCTTGACGCCGAGTTCCAGCGCGAGCGTCAGACCGTCGAACCGGTCGTGACCGGCGATCCTGGCCGTAGCGAAGCCGGCTGCGATCCCCATCAGGTTGAGCGCGATCACCGACGGGCCGGCCTGGATCAACAGTTCGCCGAGGTGATCGGCGGTCTGGACCACGATCAGCACGATCAAGGCCAGAAGAACCACCATGCCGAACGCGCCGACCGCACCCTCGAGGCGGCCGGCCAGCCTGGTGTTCCAGGCCCGCAGGCCCATGCCCAGCATGACCGGAACGAAGACGATGGCCACCAGCATGACGATGGTCTGCCCGACCGGCAGCGACAGCGGCTGGTCCAGGCTCTGGTCGGCAAACAGACGAAGGGCCATATTGGCGAAGAACGGAATGGTCAGGACCGTGATCAGGCTCGCCCCGGCGGTCATCAGGATCGACAGCGCCAGATTGCCCTTGCCCAGGAACGCAAACACGTTGGACGTCGTCCCGCCCGGGCAGGCCGCGATGATCACCAGCCCCACCGCGATCGCGGGCGGAAGCCGGAGCACATAGGCCAGGACGAAACCAAGCGCGGGCATCAGCACGATCTGGGCGGCAGTGCCCAGGATCAGCGCGCGCGGATAATGGACGACGTTGTGAAAATCGCGCGGGCGCAGGGTCAGGCCGACGCCGACCATGATGATGAACAACGAGATCGGCAGACCGAGCTGGATCAATGCGTTGCCCTGCATCACGCTGGCCATGCTCGACTCGGCCGCGCTGCTCATGGCCGCATTCGACTCGGATCCACGCGGCTAACTGCTCGCGGCGACGATCAACAGCGGACCGTCCCACACCACCACACCGCCCGGCTGCTCACGGGGGACGGCAAGGGCTGTCGGTCGGGACACACCCAGCTTGGCGTTGATCGGGATGATGGCCTCATCGCTGCCGCGGGGGCACGCCCAATACGCCGCCGTCGACCACACTGGCCTCGATCGTTTCGCGGGCGTCCTGACCGAGGAGATGCTCGACGTCGGCCAGCGGCCTGCTCTCCGGACCGCGGTGCTCGCGTCGGGCGCGATCGATCAGGCGGCGCCGAGCGACCAGCACTATCCACGTTGCCTCGCCGGCCCGCTTCGCGTCGAACCGCCCCGCCCTCGTCCACAGCTCCATGAACACGTCCTGCACGGCCTCCTCTGCATCCGCCGGGTTGCTGATGAATCGCCTGGCCAGGGACCAGACCAGACCCGAGTATCGCTCGATGCACAGCGCGACGGCCTCGCGGTCTCCCCTGGCAATGCGTTCGAGCAGCGAGTCGTCAGGCATGGTCTCCCTGGGCGCATTCAACGGCCTCAGCGGCCGATGTCCTGTCGAAACGAGATAAGGGCTCGACCGGGTCGAGCCGTCATCATACGTTGACCGACCCGGTAAAGGGTCAAGCCCCTGGTTCAGCGAGCGCGAGCCATCATGTCACCGTTGCCGTGCAGGCACGCCATGACGTCATCGAGGGCGTAGCGAAGGGCCCAGGCACTCGAACGCGCCGAGTGCGACCGGTCGGCGGCGTCCAGGCCGGTTTCGAGGCGCTGCCGCTGCTGCGGGCTCAGGGCCGCGTTATCGATCAGACGTTTCGCTGCAGCGCTGTAGGTCATCACCGTACGCTCGGGATTGCCGTGGTTGAACATCGGCACATCGCGCGCGATCGCCTCTTCGATCAGCGCCGAGGCTTCGACACGGCTCATTCGCTGGGGCGGCTGGATCACCCGGTCGATCACATGGACGATTCCGTTCAACGCGTCGATATCGGTCGCAACGATCCTCGCACCCTCGACCGTGAAGCCCTTTTCCGACTGGGTGAAGGTCACTCGCGGCCCGGCCAGGGTCTCGAGCGTCGCGCCATCGGCCAGCCGTGATTCTTTTCAGGCGACTCTCAAGACAGCACCGCCCAGGGCCTGCGCGAGATCATCGATCAGGTCCTCGGGCGTTTCGAGCCCGACCGATAGACGAACCAGTCCATCACTGATGCCATGAGCGACGCGTTCCTCGGCCGTCATCATCGAATGGGTCATGCTGGCCGGGTGCTGGATGAGGCTCTCCGCATCACCGAGCGATACGGCCCGTCGGATCAGCTTCAGCGCGTTCATCATGCACACACCCGAAGTCATGCCACCGGCCAGCTCGAAGGCTATCATGCCGCCGAAATCAGCCATTTGCCGACGAGCGAGCTCGTACTGCGGGAAGCTGCTCAGGCCGGGGTAGAAAACCCGCTCGACCTCCGGCCGGCGTTCCAGCCAGCGGGCAATGCGAACGGCGCTCGATGAATGTCTCGCCATTCGCAGCTCGAGCGTCTTGAGCCCGCGCATGACCAGGTGCGCGTTCAAGGGCGACATCACCGCTCCGGTCAGATCCTTCAGGCCGACTCCGCGCACCTGATCGATCAAATCGCCCTTTCCCGCCACGATGCCGGCCACCAGATCGCCGTGACCGCCGAGGTATTTCGTTGCCGAATGCACGACGCAGTCGGCACCCCGCGCCAGCGGCCTCGTCAGCGCCGGAGTGGCGTAGGTATTGTCGACCACGACCAGTGCATTCTGGCGGCGCGCGATCGCGCTGACGGCCGCGATGTCGATCAGGCGATTGTTCGGATTGGCCGGTGTTTCGAAATAGACCACCCGGGTCCGATCGGTCAATGCATCAACCAGGTTTCCGGGCACCGTCAGATCGACGTGCCGGACCTCGACCCCGAAGCGGGCCAGCCCGTGGTGGAGGAAGGAATGGGTACAGCCGTAAAGGGTGGCGTCGGCGATGATCCGATCACCCGGCTCGAGAACCGTCCAGAGCAGCGCGGTGATCGCCCCCATGCCCGAAGCGGTGGCCAAAGCCTTGTCGGCCCCTTCGAGGGCGGCCAGACGCTGCTCCAGGAGATCGACCGTGGGATTGGAGATCCGCGAGTAGACATGGCCCGGGAGGTCCCCCGAGAAACGCGCGGCGCCCTGTTCGACGCTCGCGAAAGTGAAGGTCGAAGACAGGTGGACGGGCGGGCTGAGCGCTCCATACACATCCTCGCAGCGGCCGGCGTGGATCGCCCGGGTGGCGAAGCCGGGGGTCCTGGAATAGCGGGGTCTCGATCCGTTCATGGTGATCCGTTTATGGCATGTCATCCAATCACTCGGGACTGCCATTCTAGGCCTGCCGCACTGGCAGCCGATTCCATAATGTTGCTCATTGAGAGCAGGCTTTGGCATTTCCTGCTACCCTGAAGACGAAATGGACAAGATTGATCGAAAAATCCTTCTCGAGCTGCAATCGAACGGCCGTCTGAGCAACCAGGAGCTCGCCCAGCGCGTCAACCTGTCGCCATCGCCGTGTCTGCGCCGGGTGCGATTACTGGAGGAGCGAGGTATCATCCGCGGCTATACCGCCGTGGTCGATCAGACGGCCTGCGGCCTTCCGCTGACGGTGTTCATCCGCATCACACTGGAACGTCACGATGTCGCCACCGTCAGCGAATTCGAGCGACAGATCCGGGAGATCGACGAAGTCATGGATTGTTTCCTCATGACCGGGCATCGCGATTATCTGCTCCGCGTGGTCGCTTCCAGCCTGGAAGGCTACGAGCGATTCGTTCGCGAGGTGATCCACGCCATTCCAGGTATCGCGTCGATCGATACCAGCTTCGCCTACGGCGTGGTCAAGCATGCGACGGCCCTGCCGACGACCGTGGGCTGACCCGCACATCCATGGCCTCCACCTCTCGACAGAACGCTTCGACCGAGAACAGGATCCGGGTTGTCCTGGTCGCCCACGGCGAGGCCGCAAGCGCCGGCTTGATCGAGAACTTCCGCATCAGCTGGCGCACGCTGGGGCACGCCGCCGATGTGATGCGACTGCCCGCGCCACTGCGCCTGATGATCTGCGTGCTCGGTTCCCTGCGCAAGCGCTTCGCGAATCGTCCCGGATCGATCCACAACGACATGACCCGACGGCAGGCGATCGCGCTCCAGCAGGCACTCGGGAACGATCCCGACAATCGATACGAGGTGGTCGTCGCATTTGCTTCGGCACCGCCGTACACCGAAGCGCTGATCGCGGACTCCGGCGCGGCGGATCGACAGTTCATGCTGAGCATGATTCCGAGCGACTCGCGTCTGTCCTGCGGCCTGATCTGCCACCCGTTGAAAGCCGCCGGCGGCACGGCAATGCGGCGCACGACCGTGCTGGCCCGACTCTGGGACAGCCCGAAGCTGATATCGGTGCACTGCGAACACATCGCGCAGCACTTTCCCCCCATCGAATCCGGGGTGCCGTGCTGTCTGGTCCTGGTGCTGCACGGCACGGTGGTCAAGGACCCGCAGGGGCGCAAGCCCGATTTCCATACCGGGGAGGCCGAAAAGGCCGAGTATGCCGACGCACTGAAGGCCGCCCTGCTGGCCATGCCGGAACGGCGCTGGCAACGCGTGGAACTCGCCTACGTCAACCACGGCGTCGGCGGCCAGTGGTCCAGTCCGACCCTGCCCGAACTGCTGGCCCGGCTCGGCGACGAGGGGGTCGGCAGCGTCGTCGCCTACGCCTGCGAGCACCTGGTCGACGGCGGCGAAACATCACAGCTTCCGCAAGTGCTCGCCGCCGGACCCGTCCCCGAGACCCGCTGCCTTCCCTGCCTCAACACATCCCAGCCATTCATCGAATTCATCGCTGAGCGGGTGCGCGCCGCGGCCGCAACGGCAAAACCGGCGCTGCGCTGCGATCCCTGCCCACTGAACGCTGATCGGGCCATGCCACGAGAACGGTCAGCGGTCTCGGACTGAGCGAGCTCCGCGGCAGGATAGAGTAACGCTCATGGTGATGCCTCGAAGCCATCGGCAAAGAGCAGGTCGGGGGTGGCACTGCCATTGGCCGCGGCGGCGGCCGCGAACTCGGACGTATTGCCGGCGGCATCAGTGGCTGTGGCCACGATCTCGGCACCGTTGGCCACCGCTGCCTGCGGCGAGAAGACGGCCGTTACCTGCTGCCCGGCCTCGCCGACCGGGTAGTCGGTCCGACCGACGAATGTCTGCCCTTCTTCGCCGTCGGCGTCGGCGAGGTAGAACTCGATGGTGAGCGGATAGGCGCTGTTGACCGGGTCGGAAGGGACCGTGTAGGTGATCGCCAGCGTGGCTTCTTCATCTCCCGTGATTGAAACGATTTCAGGATAGTTCTGCAGGTTGTTCGCACCCTCATCGCCGTCGCCGGGGTCATTGACGGTAACACCATCGGCTTCGAGATCGATGCCCGGCCCGCCGTTGGCAAAGATGGCATTGCCCGCGATCCGGTTCTCGACGGCGGCGACGTTGGAAATCCCGCCGGAAACCAGCGCCACGCCGCTGCCGCCGTTATGGGCAATCGTGTTGCGCGCGGCCGGGTCGGTTCCACCTATGAGATTGCCGTCGTCCTGGATACGGATACCGGCCAATGCGTTGCCCAGCGGGGAGGTACCGGTCACGTCGATTCCGATGGCGTTGCCCCGGACATCGTTGAAGACCGCGGCCCCGACGAGGTTGCGCAGGTTGATCCCCTCGGCGTCGTTGCCCGAGATCAGGTTGCAGGGCCCCGTGCAGGCGCCGCCAGGGGTGGTTCCCACGGTGCCGCCAATAAGATTGGTGCCGACCAGCGCTGAGCTGCTCGGGCTGACAGCGACGCCCGCAAGGCGATTCGGCAGGGCCGATTGGCCGGTCACATCCGTGCCGATGAAGTTCCCCTGGACCGTGTTCCCCCCGCTGCGCAACTCGAGACCCCAGGTGTTGTTGCCCGAAATCAGATTGCGCTCGGTCGGGGTGGTGCCGCCGATCACGTTGCCGGTGCCACCGAACTGGTCGCCGACAATCAGGCCACCTCCGCTCAGGGCCACCACGCTGCCAGTCATGTCGGATCCGACAAAGTTGCAGGTCACCCGGGCGTTGTTCGCCACCAGATCGAGCGCGAACAGCACCAGTCCGCGGATGGCGGCATGGTCGCCGGTCACCCGGGGACGCCAGGTATTGGGGAAGACGATCTTCAACGCCGGGGGCCAGCTCGCGCAGGAGGCACCCGGCTGGGTGGTTCCGTCGATCAGCGTATCGGAATTCAGATCCGGCATGGGGGGTACCGCCTGAAGTATGCACACGCCGGTACCCGCATCGCAGCCCGGGTCCGATGCCGCGTCGATGTCGAAGGAAATCACGTCGGTGCCGGCGTTGGCGTTGGCATAAAGAATGGCCTCGCGCAACGAACCGGGGCCGCTGTCGGAGGTGGTGGTCACCACCGGGCTGCCGGGCAGGTCCGCGCACTGGGAGAACTCGCTGGTCTCGACCGGGTTGCCGCTGCCGTCGAGCCGCGTAGCGGTCGCGGTAACGACCCAGCCCTCGGCAATCCCGTCGGTGCTGAAGGTTTCGTCGAAAACGGCCAGCCCGTCGTCATCGGTGGTGACGCCAATGGCGTCGATTACGATCTGGCCTTCGCCGAAACCGGGGGCATCGCAGGCCTCACTGGCGAAGAACTCCAGCCGGAAGTCGGTCGACGGCACCGACTGCAATCCCCCCCTGACCGCTGTCGCGGCAGCGCCGGTCAGGGTCGGAATGTCGTCCAGGACGGGGAAGTTCTGCAGATTGTTCGAGCCGCTATCGCTGTCGTCCGCGTCGTTCCCGCTGACCCCGTCGCGCGTCAAGTCAATGCCCAGCCCGGCATTGGAATAAATGCGGTTGCCGAGGATGGCATTGCCGGTGTTGGCTCCGGGCGAAACCGCCACCCCGCCGACGTCCGCGGCAAGGGTGGCGCTATCGTTGAAGGCGATGATGTTGCCCTCGCCCGCGCCAATTCCGCCAATGCGGTTGTCGTTGCCGCCGACCAGAATGCCGCCCTCGCCATTGCCCAGCGGCGTCGCTTCGTCGATGGCCACTCCGATCAGATTGCCCGCGATGATTCCCCCGTCGACGCTGAAATCGATGCCCAGATCACCATTGCCCGAAATCAGATTGCCGAGACCGGGCGTGGCGCCCCCTACGGTGTGCCCGGCACCGTCAGCTTCGATCCCGTCCTGCAGGTTGGGCACGGCCAGCGTGCCGCTGGCGTCAGTGCCGATGAAATTACCCTGGATAACAATGCCGTCACTCTGGCCTTCATCCACCAGAATCCCATGGTCGTCGTTGCCGGAAATCAGGTTGCACGCCTTGCTGCACACCCCGGGGTCGGAAAACCCGCCGATAAGAATGCCGCTGGCGGCCTCGTCGATCTCGACGCCGCTGTCGCCATTCGGAATCGCCGCTGTGCCCAGGATATCCGTACCGATGAAGTTGCCCTGGATGACGAGGTCGTCCGCCGCGAAATCATCCACCACAATCCCCCCATCGAAATCACTGCCCGAGATCAGGTTGCAGGATTTATTGCACACGCCGGCATCGTGATCGGTGCCGCCGATCGTATTGCCCGGCGCGTCCAGAATGACGATACCGGCGTCGTTCTCAAGCGCGACCATCCCGGTGATATCGGTGCCGAATAAGTTGCCGGCCAGGGTGTTTAGGGTGGCCCCGCCTTCGAGCAGAACGCCGTCGTCGTTGTTCGAGATCAGGTTGCGTTTCGAGACGACAGTGCCGCCGACGATATTGTTGTTGCCACCGTTGATGTGGACGCCACGATCATTGTTGAGCGCGAATTCCGCGGACGTGCCGGTGGCGTCCGTCCCGAGGATGTTGCACTCGACCGCATTGGAATCGGAGTCAATGAGAATGGCGGCTTCGCTCCGGAAGCCGTTGATGACCAGACCGCGCACGATGCTATCGCCGCCGGAAAGTACCAGTCCGTTCGAGCCGTTGGGCGCCTGAGCGCCGTTGATCACGACCTGCAGCCCGGCCGGCCAGCTCGAGCAGTCCGCACCGGATTGGGTCAGGCCGTCGATGGTGAGCGACTCGGTGACCGTCGGCAGCGCCGAGACGGGCTGGATCGTGTGCGGCCCGGCGCCGGCGATATTGAACTCGATCGCATCGGTACCGGGATTGGCGTTGGCATCGACAATGGCCTGTCGGAGCGAGCCGGAGCCGGAGTCGGCGGCGGAGGTGACGGTGAACGTGGCCGACAATGCGCCCCCGGCCGGTGCCAACGCGAGCAACACGGCGAGGATCAGCGATTTCAGGACCAATCGTCCAACGTTAGCGCAAGGACATGCTTTCATGGAATTCTCTCTCGAACGCGAGCCGCGCATCCAGTTTCAAAATAGGGAGTTCTTTCGGATAACCGCGTAAACGAGACCGGAATCGGGTCACGCTTCGAAAACGGCCCGGTGAACGACTGCCATTGCCGCGACGACAACGGCGAACCGCAACCCAGCGCCCTCTACAGTCGAATCTTCAAGGCTGTTGGCTCTGCCTCTGCCGGGATCATTCGGCGAGGCGGCAGGCGCTTGCATAGACCGAGTCCACCATCAATCCGTCCAGACGAGTCTGCGCCTCCTGTAGCAGGACAGCGCCTTCGCTGACCCGACCCTGGTCTTCCATGGCCAATCCGGCAAGGCACTGCGCCACGCCTATGGCGTAGGCGTTGGCAACGATGTCTTCCAGCCGTTCGAGTGCCTGACGAGCAGAGTACTCTGCCGCGGCCGGCTCACGTTGTTGAAGTTGCGCATAGGCCATGGAGATCAGCGGATAGGCCGCTAGATAATGTTCGGGCATAAGGTCACGGTAGACTTCAAAAGCCTGTCGATGCAGGGCAAGGGCCTCGGCCCAGCGTCCCTGACGACCCATAACGGCACCAAGGTTCTGCAACTGCCCGGCCGTTGACTGGTGATCATCGCCATACCGCACTTGCGACAGGGCCAGCAGCTTGCTGAACACCTGCTCGGCCTGCCCCAGATCCCCGGCTCTCAGGTGAAGCACACCGAGATTGTTCAATGCGCTGAGTGTCGCGGCATGTTGCTCTCCCAGGCGGGCACGGTAAATGTTCAGGGAGGCTTTAAACGCGGCCTCCGAGTCCGCGTACCTCTGATGGTTCGAAGCGGTCGTGGCGGCCCGGGCATGAATCTGCGCCATGGCCAGACTGTCCTCGCCATAGACCCGGATTGCCAGCAAGCGCGCCTCCTCCAGCAAGACCGTAGACTTCCCCAGGTCGCGCTGGCTCAGTAGACCGGAAAGCGCCACCAGGGCATTGATCAGCGGCCGCGAACAGGCTTCCGGGGCCTGTCGCATGGTGTCGATGGCCAGTGAGTAAAGACGCTCGGCTTCATCGATGTTTCCCAAGGTCCACTGCAATCCAGCGGCACCGGCCTGGGCCACACCGATTCCGGGATGAGCGGGTGGATACAATTGTCTGGCGGTTTCCAGTTCTGCTTCCCGGTAGCGCAGTGCGGACTCGTTCTCCCCTCTGACCTGGTGCTGCTCCGCCAGCAGCGCGAAGCTGGCCAGCATTTCTGATGATGGATCACCATGCAGTCGCCGCTTCAGGGCCAGCGCCTGCTCCGCCAGTTCGATGGCCTCCGCCGGCTGGTCCAGAGCGGCATATACGCTGGCGATCGAGTGCAGCAGGGATGCCTTGAGCCCGGCATCGTTCTTGGCCCCCGCTTTCAGGCGCTCCACGCCGATATCCAGAGCCTGCACGACGGTGATCGCGCTGCCGAGCTCGGGATCGGCGGGTGAGAACGGATCCGAGCTGCCCAGCAGATCGACCATGAACGATTCGGCCGCCTGCGCACGCTGCTGCTCGAACCGCAGTTGTCGATTGTAGGAGGTCAACGTGGCAAGGTAGCCCGCAATCGCCAGCACGCTGACAAGCAGGATCGGAACCAGCCAGGGGCGCCGTCGCGCGAGTTTGGTGAATCGATAGCCGAGCGTGTCCGGACGGGCAATGATCGGCCGGTGGTCAAGATACCGCTGCAAATCCGCGCGCATATCCTGGGCCGAGCCATAGCGTCGTGCGGGCTCCTCATTCAACGCCTTGCAGACGATGGCATCGAGATCGCCAGCCACTTCCCGTCGCTGTCTGGTCGATTCGAGGACACGGCTGGGCGCGACCACGTCCAATTCGCCGGGCAGGCGGGGCTCGTTGAACGGCCGCTTGCCGGAGATCAGCTCGTAGGCCACCAGGCCCACCTGGTAGATGTCCGAGGCCGTCGTGACGGGCTGACCCGCGTATTGTTCGGGGCTGCCGTAGCCGGGGGTGAGCAGGGCGACACCGGTGCGGGTCCAGGTAGCCGCTCCCGGCAACGCGCTCGGATCGAGCAGCTTGGAAATACCAAAATCGAGCAACGACACATGTCCGTCGTCTGTGACCAGGATGTTCGAGGGCTTGATGTCGCGATGAATGATCAGATGTCGGTGCGCGTGGTCCAGCGCATCAAGTACATCGATCAGCAATCGGACGCGAGCGCGGATATCCAGGCCGTTTCTGTCGCAGTACTGGGAAATCGGGATACCGTCAATGAAATCCAGCACCAGGTAGGGCCGGCCGTCGGCGAGCGCGCCGCCGTCGATGATCCGGGCGATCGAGGGGTGGTCCAGACTGGACAGAATCTGGCGCTCGGCCCGGAAACGGGCGATCACGTCATCGGTATCCAACCCGCGTCGCAAGACCTTGAGGGCGGCTTTCTGGTCAAAAGAGCCATCCGAGCGCCGGGCCAGGTAGACCGTTGCCAGACCGCCACGGGCCACCCGCTTGAATACCGTCCATCCATCGATTTGCTGCCCGGACAAATCCTCACCGGCGATATCGGACTCTTCCAGGCTGTCAAGCCACAAGGCCTCGCGGGCCGTATCGAATGGGCCGGAGAGGGCCTCGTCGGGGGTATCGGCTGCGGCGAGCAGCTCCAGCACTCGCCGTTGAAGCTCGCGGTTATCGCCACATCGGTCCCGAACGAACCGGTCACGCTTGTGGCGGGGCCGTTCTAGCGCTTCGCTGAAAATGGCGTCAACCGCCCTGTCATCGAACTCTTTCAACGCTCATCCGGTTTCATCATGTTCAACAGGTATCCCTTGGCTCGTCGCCAGTTCCGCTCCGTGGTGCGCACCGACATCTCCAGGGCCTGCGCGGTTTCACTCACGCTCAGGCCGGCAAAGCATCGGCATTCGATGATGCGCTCAAGATCCGGATCGATTCTTGCAATACGCTTCAAAGCGTGATCGAGCGACAAGACCGCCAGCGCTTCGGCTTCGACGGCGACACGCTCTTCCTCAAGAGGCAGTGGCACCTGGCCGGCACCGCGCTTGTCGGTTCGCTTTTTTCGAGCGTGATCGACCAGAAGGTGGCGCATGACGATGGAAGCTGCGCGCAGAAAATGCTTCCGGTCGCTCCATGTTCTTTTGCCCGCAGCCATCCGCAAATAGGCTTCATGAACGATTGCGGTTGTATTGAGCGTGTGGCCGTCAGGCTCCCGGGCCAATTGCAGCCGCGCGAGCCGCTTGAGCTCCGGATACAGAATGGCGATCAGGCTGGCCAGCGCGTCCGGATCACCATGCTCGACGCCCCGCAGCAGTTCGGAAAGGCCTGGCCTTGCGTCAGGGGTGGTTTCGGGCATGGCTCGGCAATATTAGTACAGATAGGCCGCCAGCGCCGCTTCTGTCAGCTTGCTCGAACTGTCTGACTTCGAAGACTTCAGAGAAAATTGGCGGTCGGGAGTCTGTATTGCGCTCTAGATCTCAAGCGCCACGAAAATCGGGGGGAGGCGTGATTGTGAATTCGAAGTCGGTGGTGGACTTGATGCCGGCTGAATGACGAAGCTCAATAACGGGAGTGCAGACGCATGTTGGCAGCAAGATCGGTTTTTTCGGGAATCCTTTTCCTTTTCATGACCGCGCTGATTCTGCCGGTCGAGGCGGCAACCCGGTTTGTTGACGGCGCGGTTGGCGCTGATGCGGGCGACTGCACGCTCGACCCCTGCGCCACCATCGGCTATGCCGTCGATCAAGCGGCCGGCGGCGATACCATCGATATTGCCGATTCGATCTATACCGAAATGCTGACGATCGACAAGTCCCTGATCTTTCAGGGTGAGACCGAAAGCGGAACGATCATCCAGGCTCATACGCAACCCTTGATGGCGACCGGGCGGGTATTGACTTCGACCGGTGAACTGAATCTAACGCTGGCTGACCTCACTGTTCGCCACGGCAATCAAGCCAATGGCGCAGGGCTGCAGATGGGCGGCCGGGGCGATCTCGTACTGACTCGGGTCACCTTCCACAAGAATTCCGCCGGCAATGGGCAAGGAGGGGCGCTGAAGCTCGCATCCGTCGGATGCAACATCACGATGACCGATGTACGCTTTCTGGAAAACGACGCGGACCAGGGGGGTGGGTTCGACCTTCTCGACTGTGATCTTGTGGCAATGGACAAGGTCGAGTTCAGCGCCAATGATGGCAGGAGCTGCGGTGGTGGCGGCAAGATGACCCGTATTGCCCAATCTCGGCTTACCAACGCTGGTTTCTTCGATAATACGGCGGGAACGTCGGGCGGCGCAGGTCTTTGCGTGCTCAACAGCTCGGTAGAGGCCAGTGCCATCGAGTTCCGTGGCAACTTCAGCGGAACTGCTGGTGGCGCGATCTACTCCTCCAACAGCACCTGGACCATTACCAACGGATTGTTCAGCGGCAATCGGGCTTCGATTAACGGCAGCGCCATCCACAATGTGACCAGCGCCTCGATCACTAACCTGATCAACGTGGCGATTGTCGGCAATCGCAGCGATGGCGGTGAAGGTGCCATCAATTTCGTCGGAGCTGACATGAAGATTCACAATACCGTCTTCTGGAACAATCAGAACGTCGACGGCGTCGGCACGCCGCAAGCATCGATCTGGTCCTTGAACGGTAGCGCCGATGTCCAGAACAGTCTGGTTCAAGGGTTTTCGGCCGCCCAACTTGGCGGCACCGGCAATCTCGACGGATCGACCAACCCGCTGTTTACCGCCACTCCGAGCCCGGCCGCTGCACCGACAACCAGCGGTGATCTTCACTTGCGGGAAAGTTCACCGGCCAGGGATGCGGGCAACAACGTGTTGATCGCCGGCTTCGATTTCGACCTCGACGGCCTTGACCGGATTTTCGGCGGCACGGTGGATCTGGGTCCGTACGAATGGGGATCCGATATTCTTTTCCGTGATCGCTTCGAGTAGCCCGTCGCACCCGGCACGATCTGGCGTGAGGCACCCACAGTCGCCGAAATAGTGCCGTCCTTTAGTTCCGGCACACGCTGCCTATCCCACTCCGCCTCGCTCGGCAGGCGGTCACGATGGCCGTTGTGCGTCGACGACGCCAGCGGGACCGTCCTGGCCGTGTTTCATCGATCGCCGGACCTCCAGACGGTTCTGCAGCGTCCCGTGGGTCAGAAGACGACGGCCGTTCGATCCGGATCAATCCAGCGGCTCGTCCGAGCGCAGCGGAAAGCGCACCAGCAATACGATCGCGACCGTCAACAGTACGATGGCGGCGGCCTCGAAGAGAATATTCTGCGGATCCATGTCCTTGCCCTGGAGCACGATCAATCGCGCCAGCGCGGTGATCGCGATCAGGATCGGGTAGATGAACGGCGAGCCGCGGTTGGTGTAGAAAACGGCGACCATCGCAATGACCTCGGTATAGAGGAACATCAGCAGGATATCGGCGAGCGTGACATTGCGCCGTTCGAACACCGCCAGGATTTCGATACCCACGGCTGCGAGGGTCATGAGCACCGTCAGCAGCAGCAGCGCCTTCTTTATGGCCGCGAAGCTGTCAACGACGAGAGACTGCGTCGTCTCGGATTTCGGCGGAACAGACCCCGCCGCGTCTGGCAGATGCTCACTTTCCCGGCTGCTGGTCTTTTCGCTCATGTGCGGAGCATATCAGAGTGCTCGCCGGATTGATTCCGGGCATGGTTTGGTGCGATTATTTGCCCTGGACTTCTGGATCGCTATGACGACATTCTTTCAGGGAGATAGGCGATGGCAAATTTCAAACGACTGATTCAAGTACCTCTTGCCGGCATCGTGTTGCTGGGCCTGTCCGCGTGCGCGATGGGGCCGCGGATCGATACCCTGCAGGCTCCCGGTGCGGACTACTCCCGCTATGAAACATTCAGCTACGCCAGCCCGCTCGGCACCGATCGGGCCGGCTACGCGAGCATCATTTCGCAGCAGCTGGTGTTTTCGACGCGGCGGGAAATGGAATTGCGGAACTTCGTCTACGTCGAAGACGCGGAACAAGCCGACCTGCTGCTCAACTTCAACGCCCAGCTCAACGAACAGATCCGCACCATCGACGTGATGGAGCCCGCGTTCGGTCCGACCTTCTGGGATTATCGTTACGGCATGTATACGCCGTGGCCCACCTACCGCCAATCGACGGCCATCGATCAGTTCACCGAAGGCACGGTCGTCATCGATCTGATCGACGCCGAGGCCGAGCGAATGATCTGGGAAGGCAGAGCCACCGGCGAGGTGACCGAGCGCACCCGACGCGACGCCGCGGCCGAGCTCGACCAAGCCGTCAAGGCCATCTTCGATCGTTTCCCGATCCCGTCCAGTTCGCGCTGATCGGGTTGCTACGCCATGCGGCCGCTGTTTTTCATACTGATCGCGGGACTGGCCCTGAGCACTCCGCTTCGGCTCACCGCCGAGGATGTCGGGGAGAGTCCCTTTTACCTGGCGACCTGGACCGGTGACCTCGACGGCATGCTCGAGCGCCGCGCCGTTCGGGTACTGGTGCCGTACAGCCGAACCGGATATTTCATCGATGGCGGCACACAGCGCGGTCTGTTCTATGAAGTGATGACCGGCTTCGAGGAACGGCTCAACGAGCAGTACGCCGAGGGACTGATCCGCATCAATCTGGTTTTCGTTCCGACAACCCGAGATCGCCTGATTCCTGCGCTCAGGGAAGGCCTGGGAGACATTATCGCGGCCGACCTGACGGTGACCGATTCGCGAGCGGAACTCGTTCAGTTCACCACGCCGCTGGGCAGCAATGTACGCGAGCTGCTGGTCCGCCATTCGGACGCCCGCGCACCCGAGTCATTGGAGGACCTGTCCGGCGAGTCGGTGTTCATCCCGGCCAACAGCAGCTACGCCGAGCACTTGCAGGCGGTCAACTCAAGATTGGAAGCCGACGGCAGGCCTGCGATCACCGTGCGGGAAGCACCAGGCCATTTCCAGACCGAAGACGCGCTCGAAATGGTCAATGCCGGTCTGGTCGACTACACCATCGCAGACGGCTATCTGGCCGGGTTCTGGCAGGAGGTACTGCCCGATATCGTCATTCACGAAGACATCGTATTGACCGAGGGCAACGATATCGCTTTCGCCATCCGGAAGAACAGCCCGCTGCTCGAAGCCGAGCTGAACCCGTATCTGGAATCCGTGCGCAAGGGGACCCTGCTCGGCAACATCCTGTTCAAGCGCTACCTCGAGAGCACCCAGTTCGTGACCTCGGCGACCGATGAGGCGGAGCGAGCGCGCTTTCAGGCCGTGGCCCAGCTGTTCCAGCAGCACGCCGCAATGAATGACCTGGACTGGCTGATGCTCGCCGCCCAGGGCTATCAGGAATCACGGCTGGATCATTCCGTCGTCAGCCCGGTCGGCGCGATCGGGATCATGCAGTTGCTGCCATCGACCGGGCAGGACATGGGCGTCGAGGATGTCTCCGTCCTGGAAGCCAACATCGAGGCCGGGGCACGCTACGTCCGCTTCCTGATGAACGAGTTCTTCAACGATCCGGCGATCGACGAGAACAATCGGCTGCTGTTCGCGCTGGCCGCCTACAACGCCGGCCCTGGAAGAGTGCGGAGCCTGCGCCGGGAGGCCGCCGAGCGCGGACTGAACCCCAATCAATGGTTCAACCACGTCGAGCAGATCACGGCCGAACGGGTCGGACGGGAAACCGTCACCTACGTGTCCAATATCGCCAAGTACTACGTGGCCTACCAGCTCGCCTTCGAACAAATCCTTGCTCAAGGTTCGGAGCCCACTCGGTCCGATTGACCCGGGTGACGGCACGGACGTTGGATGCGGACTCAGCTGCGGCCGAATCCCTGCGGATGACAGGGTCCTGGAGTTTCGCGGGCCATCCCCCCTGCGCGTCTGGCGCAGGAGGGACGGAGTCATCAGGCACCGATCAGGCGAAGTGGAAGAAGCGCAGGATGCGCGCGAGCAGGCGTGCGGCCGGACGCGGCAGCTCGGAAGCGTCGATCACCTCATCGTTGTAGACGACCGTTCCGCTCAGCACCGGGCCTTCCCCATCGCGGACAACGCTCAAGGACTTGAAGGTCAGCGTGTTGAGCTGCTCGCCACCGCGCTCGCTCGAAGGAGAAAGGATCTGCAGGCTGCCGTCGTAGACCGTCTCGAGCTGATCGGACGTGCGCACCCGGCTGCGGACGACTTCACCATCGATCTCCCGCCCTTCAGAGCGTGGCTGGAAGTCGGTGAAGGTGGCAATGGTCGTGCTCTCGCTGCCGACCTCGTCCTTCGTACCGGCCGTCAGCATGACGAGCGTACCGCCCGCTTCATCGGTGACCGTCACCGAGCGGTCGATCGTCAAACCGGCAAATGCCGGCACAGACAAGGCCAGAGCAGCCAGCAGGACAAAAACATTACGAATCGATGTGGCAACTTTCATGGTCATTCTCCTTGGGTCAGAATTCAGGTCGTTGGGTTTCTGACCGCCGACTCGAAGCGCGGCGCCCTTTCGGAGCCACTCGACCAGCCGCCCGGTCACCCAGTACAACGTGCGTTGCCCAAAAGCGTTGACGAGGCCGCATTTACACGAAGCCTGCCCAAGCGAGTTTTCGTGCCTGTCCTCGAATAATCAAGAATAATAATAATGAAAATCGTCGGGAAGTGCCGTGACTACGGGGAGGCGTCCATATACTTTTCCGATTCCCGTGCCCCGATTCCCGCGACAAGGACAAACGCGGCCGGATGATGAGCTAAGATTGCAGTTCGAGCCTATGCTTGGCTTTTCGGATGAAGAAAAGCACATGGCAAAGACCCTGCTCGAGAACCTGATTCTAAAGCACGACGCCGGCCGTTTCCAACGCCAGTCCGGCCGCTAAAGGAGATCCACCATGGCAACAACCGCCAAAGAAGCCGCCCTCCACATCATCGAGCGCCTGCCGGAACTGGCCAGTTGGGACGACATCATGTACGAACTCTACGTCAAGCAGAAGATCGAGGCCGGCATGGCAGCGGCCCGCAGCGGCCGGGTCGTCTCCCAGGAAGAAGCCAAGCGCCGACTGCTCGATGAGAGTTGAGTGGTCCGAGCCGGCCCTGGCCGACCTCACCCACACCCGCGACTACATCGCCCAGGACTCCCCCATCTACGCCGAAAACAGTTCGTCCAGCGGGTTTTCGATGCCACCGAAAAGCTGGTGGATTTTCCGCCCATCGGCCGCAAAGTCCCGGAAGCCAGCGATGTGCCCGAAGAGGTCCGCGAACTGCTCCACCGGGCCTACCGGATCGTCTACTGGATTGTGGTCGACCGTATTCAGATACTAGCCGTCATTCACGGCACCAGGGACATCGCGAACATCGAGCGCAAGCCGTGGGATGTGGATTCATGATGAGTCAGCTGCGCCACCACCATCTGTACGATGAGACTCCACTTCAGATGTGATGTCGGATCGAAGCGGGACACACAACGGATCGAAGCGGGACACGCAATAATTGCTTCTCCTGCAATTCTAGTGGGTCGGCAAAGGCGGATTCAGCTTGATTCCGCCGAGGCACAGAAAGATCATCGATTGGAGCGCCTCGGCGCTGTGAAAGCCATACGCCCGTCGCGCGATCATTCGGATGCGATTGTTCATGCCCTCGACGATGGCGTTGGTGTAGCGCTCCTTTCGCCCGCTGATCCCCAGCAGGCGGGTAATCGCCGTTTTGTCCATCTGTTGAGCCAGATGCGCCACCAGCTCCTCCAGCCCCAGGGTGAATCGACTCCGATGCCGGGCCCAGGGCACCTGCTCGGTGCACACCCCGCAATCCGGACAAGGCACTCGGACCGGCGCATAGGCCAGCCAGACCACTGCGGCACCCATCGCCATGTGACGCCAGTAGCGAAGATCGCGGCGATCATAGCCGGAACATTTGCGACCGCAGCCGCCACACCGGGGCTTGCGCCAGCGTGGGCGGACGTGGAAGATCAGATCAGTGCCGAAAAACTCCACATCATCGGCAATCAGGGGGGCGACATCGAGCAGTTGACGGCATATCTTGGAAAGGCGCATGGGGTCTCCTCGGGTTGGGATTTGGCGTATGAAACCAAAGCACAACCCAAACCCCATGCGTTTTCAAGCCCCAAGCAGGCCCTGTCGATGGATAATCAGCAACTTACGGCGCTTTTGAACCCACCAGAAGTGCAATAAAGCCTTTTTTACGCACTTTTCCGGGCTGGCTTTTTGTGATCCAAGAATGTACGATTTTCGTGCACTATAAATGGCTCACGACAGGCGTGCAAGGCGAATGAACGAAAACCGGGCTTACACTGAAGGCCAGACCTGCCAACGGAATGCGGAGATGGCCAAGAGAAAAGTCCAAACCGATGAGTGGGACGGCGCCCACCTGGCCCGGCTGCGCAAGGCGGCCGGCTACACCCAGGCCGAGCTGGCCGATGCCATCGGTGTAACCCGTCGCATGGTCGCCTACTACGAGACCGAAGCCGAGCATCCACCGGCCGCGCTGCTGGCCCGCCTGGCACCGACCCTGGGCGTGAGCGTGGATGAACTGCTGGGGATCAAGGACATCAAAGTACCGGCCAAGACACCGAGTCGGCGCGTCATTCGCCGCCTGGAGAGAATCGAGGAACTGCCCAAGCGCGACCAGGACGCACTGCTGCGCACCATCGACGCCTTTCTGGCCAAGTCGGCCTGATCAACAAACGCGAGAACGCCATGCAACTGACCAAACAGGACGCCCTGGAGGCCATCGGCAAACTGCCCGATGACACCGATTTTGACGAGATCATGTACCGGCTTTATGTGCTCGACAAGATCCGGAAGGGCCAGGAAGCGGCCGAGCAGGGCCGCACCATCAGTCAGGAAGATTTGAAGCGAGAGATCGAGTCGTGGTGATATGGTCGGCCCCGGCCAAGGCCGACCTCCGATCCATCCACGATTTCATTGCCACCGACTCCCGGCACTATGCCAAAAAGGTCGTTCAGGACCTGATCGAAAAGACCGACGTTCTCGACCGCCTGCCCCGCATCGGGCGGATTGTGCCGGAGCTTGGCGATGACAATATTTGCGAGCTGTTGCCGTATTCCTACCGCGTCATCTTCGAGATCAAGGGCGAGGTCAGCGCCTACGAACGTCCACCCTTGACCTTCTGCGGGAGTAATGCGTCAGTATCGTCCATGGTTTCGGCCAGTGGCAGCTCTTTGAAGACATGTCGCAGATAGGCATAGGGCTCGATGCCGTGGCCCTTGGCGGTTTCGATCAGGCTGTAGAGATTGGCGCTGGCACGGGCACCGGCCGTTGATTTCGAGAACAGCCAGTTCTTCCTGCCAATGGCGAAGGGTCGGATGGCGTTTTCGATGGCGTTGTTGTCAATGGGGTATCGGCCATCGTCGAGGTAGCGAACCAGCGCAGGCCATTGGCCATGAAGATAATGCTGCGTATTCTGGCGAACGTGAACACTGATTCCGGCTCAACGTGAACACTTTTGCCGATTCTCCGGATTCGGTGTTCACGTTCCGGATTCGGTGTTCACGTTGGGCCGGATTGGTTCGCAACGCATTGTTTTTGTTTATCAACCGTATACCCTTCAGCGATTTCTGGAGGGGATATGGCAGCACAAAGGACAACCATGCGGAAGATCCGAGAAATCTTGCGTCTGCGACTGGCCGCCGCCCTGTCGCTTGACAAGTGAATTTGACCGGACGCTTACTTGCAATGAGACCTTCGCCAGCAACCCCCTGGTATCAGACCTGCGGAGGGTCAGTCAATAACGGTCAGGAATGACCGGTTACCACGCGACAGGCGTTTCTGGGTGTGGTGCAGGCGACCCGGCTCTTGTAACGCTCGGACAATTTGCGATTGCTGCAGGCTGCCGCTGCTCGAAATCCCGAACACGACCGCGCTGATCAGCTTTCGAACCGGGCGACTGATCAGCCCTGGCAGTTCATCGACCCAACGACACAGTCGCACTTTCCATTGCGCGCGTTCTTTGGCACCCGAGCCCTTCGGGGTTTCCTCTCTGATTCAATGACTTATCGACCCAGCCATTGTATCGGACTGGAAGCCCCGATCTTGCCCCAGCACCCTGATTCAGGCAGTAAATTCAGGGCCTTGCAGCTCAGCGCAAGAAAAATAATGGGGAGACGCTAGCCTGACCAGGCGCGGCGTCCACCAAGGCTTTACCGCCGTGGCCTCTCAATCGCCCCATCCCCAGGGCGGCTCCGGTGTCTCGATCGGTATCCCTAGAGAAAAATCGATCTGGAACACCCGTTCGGTTCCCAGGCGCCGCAGGTGATAACTGAATCGATCGCCCGGCAGCAGCTCGATTCGCCAGACGTTCGAATGCGCCGGTTCGATCAGGGTTCGGGTGTGCTGATCGGCCGGAAACACCTGCTGCGTGGCCAGTCCGGTGTTGGTCGTCGTTCCGCCGTACATCGTCACCTCGTCCTCGCCGCCGTCTTCGTGGCGATGGTCGTGCTTGAGCTCCAGCCGAGCGCCGCCGTGCCTGTCCAGGCGGGTCAGCACCCAGGTCCGGGAGCGGTCATCGCCGACGAAGAACGGAATGCGGATGCGCTCGTCGCTGCATTCGCGAACATGCATGACAAGTTCGCGGCCGGCAAAAGAAGACTCGCCTTCGGGCTCGACAATCAGTTCGCCGGCATAGGCCTTACCGCACAGAGCCTGAAGATTCGACCAGAAGGAATCAAGGGGTGTTGCGGATGCAGCGCCTGCAAAGACGAAACACACGGTGCCGATAACGAGTCGGTTCATTTCGAATTTCCGATCAGTTGATTGCCCGCATTGTGGCACAGGCTCGCTGCTCGACTTCGGCGCCGGGTTCTTCGCCGGGCGCGATCTCTGAGATCGGCAGAACGACGGCTGCCGACGCCGCTGTGCTAGGATTCGATCATGAAGCGCCGACTTCGATACGCCCTGCATCTTCTACTCGTCACCGCACTGCTCGTGGCGGCGCTGCCGGCGCATGGCCTGATCAACGTGACACCCTCGGCCGCGCCCGCCAGCGCGCTGGATGGAGGGAACGGGAACCCGCCCGTGGACGGTGGATGCCCGCATCACGCAAAAGCCGCGACCGAACCGCACGCCGATAGTCAGCCCGACATCGTCGATCATTCCGCCGAGGACTGTTGCGGGCCGGACTGTCGCTGTGCCTGCGCCGGCCTGACGCTGGTATTGCTGCCGTCCATGACCCCGCTCGCTGCATCCCCTTCGACCCGGCACGGCAGCCGGGCGCCAATGATCCTGCCCTCCAGGGCGGGCAGCGAACTACTCCGACCTCCCCAGAGCTGAGCCTTTTCAGTCCGCCTGAACAAGGCGGCTCAGGCGAGTCAGCCCGATGCCGGGCTGAACCCGCTTTCCGTTCAGAAAATGCTCGATGGGTAGGACCCGAAATGGAAAACCGACTCTTGCTCACGCGGCAGGTCATCGTCATCGTGACGCTGCTGCTGACCTCGCCCAGTGTCCCGGCGCTGGATCTCGAAACCGCCGTCGAAACCGCGCTCGCACGCGATGCCGGCCTCAGGGCGCTGGCGAATCGCCAGGACGCCGCCGCTGAACTCGCTGTCGCCGACAGCGCCCTGCCGGACCCGGAAATCGTCCTCGGCGCGCAGGGCGTGCCGATCGACGACCCGCTGGGCTCCGACATGATGACCCAGTACATGCTCGGCATTCGCCAGCGAATTCCGCCGGGCCGCAGCCGCGAACTGGCCGGTGCAAGTCGGCGAGCCGACGGCGCGGCACTGGGCCTGGATTACCGGGCGCGACGGATGGACATCGTTCGGCAAGTCCGCCTGGCGTGGGTGGACTGGGTGGCGGCGGCCCGGGCTGCCGCTATCGCCGAGGACGGACTCAACGCCTTCCAGTCGCTGCTGCAGCTCACCGAGGCTCGCTACCGCTCGGGCTCCGGCCGCCAGCGCGACGTCGACCAGGCGCGACTCGAACGAGCCTTGATGGAGAAGCGATGGATCGACGCCGAGAACGACCGTGAAAGGGCGGCCAGCGATCTGGCCCGCTGGACCGGTGAGGCGCCACGGGAAACCGTTCCGCCTGCCTTGCCCGAATGGACGATCAACGCATCGCTGCAGCCCGGGCTCGAAGCACTGTCCGGGCATCCGGTCTTCCAGGCGGACAGCACGCGGATCGAGGCGGGGCAAATCCGTGCCGACCTGGCGCGGCAGGACTATCGACCTGGCTGGATGATCGAGGCCGGGTATGCCCACCAGCCTGGTTCCGCGCCGCTGGGGGGCGAGTTGTCGGACAAGTTCTTCGGAATGATTTCGATCCGCCTGCCGCTGTTCACCGCCAATCGTCAAGACCGCCGGGTCGCCGCCGCCGAAGCCGAAGCGGCTGCCCTGGCCCACGATCAGAACCTCCGCCTGCAGAAATGGCAGGGTCGCGTGCGGCGTCAGAGTACCGATCTGCGGGCGCAGGAACAACGCCTCGGATTGCTCGAACGCAGCGTTCTACCCGAGGCTCGTCGGACTGTGCAATCGACGCTGCAGGCCTATCGCGTCGACCGGGCCAGCTTCGACGAACTGGTTCGGGCGCAATTGAGCGAGCTGGAGCAGCAGCTCGAAGCCATTCGGACCCACCGCGATCTGCTCCAGGCACAGGCCGAGCTCGCTTATCTGACCGGGGAGGCACTGCGATGAATTCGACGCTCCGATTGGCACTGATCTCCGGCTGGCTGCTGCTGGCCGCCTGCGGCGACGCTGAGGCACAGCACGATCATCCCGTCCAGGCCGATCAACAGACCGGGCCGGAAATGTCTCATGCCGACCATGCGCACGCGCCATCGCCGTCCCCGGGTACGGGAGTCGACGCGCTACTGCCCGATGCACCGCGCTACACCTGCCCGATGCACCCGCAGGTGCTGCGCGAGGAGCCCGGCGACTGTCCGATCTGCGGCATGGACCTGGTCGAGCGCCAGGACGGCGATCGCCGTGATATGACGATCGAAGTCTCGGGCCCGGTTCGACAGGCCATGAATCTGCGCACCGCGGAGGTCGAACGCGGTCGCCTGTTTCGTCGCATCGATACCGTGGGGCAGGTTCAGGTGGACGAGTCCTCCCTGACCCACCTGCATCCGCGCGTAGAGGGATGGATCGGCGAGCTGGACGTCGCCGCAGAAGGCAGTCCGGTCAGCGAGGGCCAGCGCCTGTTCACGCTTTACTCGAGCGAACTCGTCAATGTCCAGGAGGAGTTCCTGCAGGCGCTGCGCGGCGGCCAGGACGCAATGATCCGGGCCGCGCGGCAGCGCCTCGAGGTCCTCGACGTCCAGCCCGAAGTGATCGACCGGATCGAACGCGACCGTTCCGTGCTGACCTGGGTGCCCTGGTATGCCCGCCGCAGCGGCTACGTCGCTCGACTCGATATCCGGGCCGGGATGTACGTCGCCCCCGGGACCGAAATGATGGTGCTGGCCGACCCCGAAACGGTCTGGCTGATCGCCGATGTCGTCGCCGGCCAGATCGACTGGCTCGCCGAAGACCAGGCCGTCTCGGCCCGGCGCAGCAGTCACCCGGACGAACGACTGCGGGGTCGGGTTGACTTCATCTACCCAGAGCTCGCGCCCGTGACGCGGACGGCGCGCGCGCGCATCGTCCTGGACAACGAAGCGGGCACTCTCAGGCCAGGAGACTGGGCGAGCCTGTCGATCTTCGGCGGCCCGAAGAACGACATTCTCTTCGTTCCGAGCGAAGCACTGATCCGAACGGGCCGCGAGGTGCGCGTCGTCGTTCAGACCGACAATGGTGCTTTCGGGGTCCGCATCGTTCGCCCCGGCCTCGAATCCGGGCCCTATACGGAAATTCTCGAGGGACTGGCGGAGGGCGAGCGCGTGGTCGTTTCCGGACAGTTCCTGATCGACTCCGAAGCCAGCTTTCGAGCAGGTCACGATCGACTGGAGGAGCGCTCGCCGGAGTCGTCTCACGACCGGATGCACCATCATGACCACTGAAAAAAGCGTGCCATCGGCCTCGGGAAGCGTGGTCGACGCCGTCATCCGCTGGTCGATCGGCCATCGACTGCTGGTGATCGTGCTGACCCTGGTTGCCGCGGTCGCCGGGGTGATTGCCCTGCGCAACACCCCTGTCGACGCCATCCCGGACCTCACCGACACCCAGGTGATCGTTCGCGCCTCGTTTCCCGGACAGGCACCCGAGCTGGTCGAGAATCAGGTCACCTTTCCGCTGACGACCACTCTGATGGCAGTGCCTGGCGCGCACACCGTTCGCGGCTTTTCCATGTTCGGCGATGCATTCATCTACGTCCTGTTCGAGGACGGAACCGATGTCTATTGGGCCCGATCACGCGTGCTGGAATACCTGAGCCAGGCCGAAGCCAGTCTGCCCGCAGGCGTTCGCGCCGAACTCGGCCCCGACGCCACCGGCGTGGGCTGGATCTACAAGTACGTTCTCGTCGACCGATCGGGCAATCACGACCTGGCCGAGCTCCGCGCGCTCCAGGACTGGTTCCTGAAATACGAGCTGCAGTCGATTCCCGGTGTCGCGGAAGTGGCGACCATGGGCGGCATGGTCCGTCAGTACCAGGTCGCCGTCGATCCCAACGCGCTGCGCGCCTTCGGCCTGAGCATCGGTCAGCTCCGCGCGGCGATCCAGCGAGGCAATGCCGAGGCCGGCGGCTCCTTGATCGAATTGGCCGAGGCCGAGTACATGGTGCGCGCCGGCGGCTACATTCAGTCGCTCGAAGATCTCGAGGCGATACCCGTCGGCGTGCGGAGCAACGGCTTGCCCATCCTGGTCGGAGACATCGCCGAGGTTCGCCGCGGCCCCGCGCCGCGCCGTGGCATCGTCGAACTCGAAGGCCGGGGTGAAGTCGTCGGCGGCATCGTGGTCATGCGGCAGGGCGAGAACGCGAGAAACGTCATCGCCAACGTACGCGATCGTCTTCACGGACTGCGCGACGGTCTGCCCGACGGAGTCGAGATCGTCGAAACCTACGATCGCTCGGGCCTGATCGACAGGGCCATCGCTACCCTCTGGGAAAAGCTGGCACTGGAGTTCATCATCGTCGTCCTGGTGATCGGGCTGTTCCTCTGGCGACTCCGACCAGCCCTGGTGGTGTTGATCAGCCTGCCGATCGGGGTGCTGACGGCCTATCTGATCATGAGCCTGCAAGGCATCAATGCCAACATCATGTCTCTGGGCGGCATCATCATTTCGATCGGCGTCATGGTCGACGCGGCGATCGTGCTGATCGAGAACGTCCAGCGGCGCTTCGAATACGACCCGCCCGAGCCCGACGAACACTGGCAGGCGATCACCGAGGCCACGCTCGAGGTCGGGCGGCCGATCTTCTTTTCACTTTTGATCGTCGCCCTTTCGTTCCTGCCGGTATTCGCGCTACAGGCCCAGGAAGGCCGGATGTTCAGCCCGCTGGCGTTCACGAAAACCTATGCGATGGCGGCGGCAGCCGGGCTGGCAATCACGCTGGTTCCGGTGCTGCTGGGCTATTTCGCGGCACCCGGAAAGGGCGGGCAGCCCGGCAGGAGCACGGGCAGCCCGGTCGTCCGCTGGCTGGAGACCGGCTACCGGCCGATGGTTCGGACGGCGATCGGCCGTCCCTGGATCGTCGTCTTCCTGGCACTGCTGCTGGTGGCATCCATGCTTTACCCGGTCGCACGCCTCGGCAGCGAGTTCATGCCCGAGCTTGACGAGGGCGATCTGATGTACATGCCGACCACTCTGCCCGGCCTGTCTCCCGACAAGGCTCGCGAGCTGCTGCAACAGACCAACGCGCTGATTGCCAGCCACCCCGATGTCGTCCAGGTCATGGGCAAGGCCGGGCGAGCCGACACCGCAACCGATCCGGCCCCGTTGACGATGCTGGAGTCGTTCATCATCCTGAAACCACCCGGCGAGCGTGCCGGCGACAAGTCCATGGCCGAGATCATTTCGGAGCTCGACGACCTGGTCCGGTTTCCGGGCCTGACCAACGCCTGGGTCTATCCGGTCCAGACCCGAATCGATATGCTGCAGACGGGCATTCGATCCGATGTCGGCGTCGCGATCTCGGGTCCGGACCTGGCCGTCATCGAGGGCCTTGGCGAGCGGATCGAATCCGTTCTCGCAACGATGCCGTCGACCGGCAACGTGTTCGCCGATCGCCCCGCCTCGGGCCGCTATATCGAGATCGAACCGAATCGACAGGCAGCCGCCCGCCACGGGATGAATATCGCCGACGTCCACGAGATCGTCCGGTTCGGCATCGGCGGTGCGAACGTCACCGAGAGCGTGGAGGGCCTGGAGCGCTTTCCGGTCAGCATTCGCTACCTGGCCGACTGGCGAAGTTCCCCGGAACAGCTTCGACAACTGCCGATCGTGACGCCGTCGGGCAGCGTGATCGCACTCGGCGAAATCGCCAGCGTTGCCATCAGCGACGGTCCGGCGATGATACGAACCGAAAATACCCGTCCCACGGGCTTCGTCTTCGCCGATGTCGAAGACGGCGATCTCGGCCGATGGGTCCGCGACGCGCGCGTGCGGATCGCCGAGTCGGTCGAACTGCCCGCCGGCTATTCGGTGGAATTCGCCGGACAATACGAATATCTCGAACGCGCCCGGGATCGCCTGACAGTCCTGGTTCCATTGGCCGTGGCCATCATCGTCGTCCTGCTGTTGATGGTGTTCAGAACGCTGTTCGAAGTCGGCCTCGTGCTGCTGACCATTCCGCTGTCGCTGGCCGGCGGCTTCTGGCTGATGTGGCTGCTGGACTTCCATCTCTCGGTCGGTGTCGCGGTCGGTTTCATCGCGCTGGGTGGCCTGGCCGCCGAAACCGGCGTGATCATGCTGGTCTACCTCAACAATGCCCGCCAGCGGCTGATGGATCGGCGCGGCGATCGACCCGTCACGGGAAGCGATCTTCGCGAAGCGATCATCAAGGCGGCCTGCCAGCGCCTGCGTCCGATCACGATGACCGAAACCACGGTCTTTCTCGGGCTGCTGCCGGTCATGCTGACAAGCGGCACCGGCACCGAGGTGATGCAGCGCATCGCCGCACCCCTGATCGGCGGCGTCTTCACGGTCTGGGTCGTCGCGCTGCTGGTCATGCCGGCGCTCTACTTCCTGTGGCACCGACGCCTGCTCCCGAAGCAGGACCCGCAGCGCCTTGATTGAATCGGCACCGGTGCCTTCAGAACCGATGCGGACGCAGGACCTGGACCTCTTCGAGATAGGTGATGCCGGAGTAGTTGTCGAAGAAGCGCTCGGCGACCTCGTCGGCGATTCGATTGGCCGCTTCGACCCCGGCGGTGATGACTTCGATCTTGACGTTGCTGAATTCATCGATGACGTTGGCGCGACTGGTCGAGCGGACGCCGCGACTGCCCTTGCCGCCGGCCAGGGTGACGGTGTATCCGCGACCGCCGGCTTCCTCGATCAGCTTGGTGACCTTCGGCAGAATGATCTTCTCGGTGATGATCACGACCTTGCTGGCCTTGTAGTGTTCCATGTCGGGTTCCTCCTCGCGCCCGGGGCGCGAAACATCTGGATATTAGAGTTCGAAAACGACCTGCGCCAGGGCAATGTACAGGGGAATGCCGATCGCGATCGCCACAGGCGTGCCGATGCTGGTCGACGCTCCGATATAGGACGACGGATTGGCGGTGGGAATCGCGGCACGCAGGGTCGGTGGCCCGGAAATATCGGAGCTCGAACCGGCCATGACCGCCAGCAGCACCACACCCCCGGGGCTGAAGCCGGTCAGGACATGGGCGATGTAGCCCAGACCAAAGGCGATCAGACCATGAACCAGCGGCGCGACCGCGCCATAGACCACATACCAATGGGCCACCCGCCGCAGCTCGTGCAGACGGCTCCAGGCCTCCATGCCCATGGTCAGCATCAGGATCGACAGGAAACCCCGGAACAGGGGATCGTAGAAGCTATCGAAAACGCTCTCCGGATTGGTGAAAAGACCCAGCGCAAGTCCGAGCAGCAGGGCGGACAGGGCCGAACCCTGCAGGCTCTCGGCGATGATCGACATGGGCCGCAGTTCCTCGCGCTTCGTACCCTTCTTGCGAGCGAGATACATATTGGCGAGCAGGATCGCGAGGATCAGGGCCGGAATATCCATGAACGGATACAGAGCAAGGACCCACGCTTCAAAGTAGATCTCCTGCTCTTCGAGCATGACCAGAGCCGCGGCCAGGGTCGAAGCACTGACCGCGCCGAACAAGCCGGCCGTAGCGATGCCATCCTCGGTCCGGACACCCGGCAGACTGCCCAGCACGAACCGCCCGATAATCACGATGCCACAGCCGACCACGAAGGCGATGACCGCCGGCAGCAGCATCTCGCTCAAGTCGGCCTCGCGAATTTCCAGGCCACCCTGGATTCCGATGCGCATGAGCAGCATGAAGACGCAGAACTTGTAGATCGCGTCGGGAATCTGCAGCTTGCTCCCGCAAGCGGCCAGCAGCATGCCGGCGACCAGAAAAGCCAGCGCCGGCGACTGGAACTGGGTGACCAGGCGGCTCAGGAAGTCGAATAGCAGGTCCATCGGGGTATCGATCGTCCGGAGGGTTGACTTGGGCTGCAAAGCTTGCCCGAAAGACCCACTTGCGTAAAGTAGATTGATTGTTATGCTTCGTTCTATAAAACAGAACGATTGGCACCATCCAGCATGAAAGCGAATTCACTCCGACGTCTGAATTTTCGCCACCTGTACTATTTCTGGGGCGTCGCCAGGGAGCAGAACCTGACTCGCGCCGCCGAGTGCCTGCACGTGTCGCAGTCGGCGATTTCGACCCAGATCCGCCAGCTCGAGGAGGAACTCGGTCACGCGCTCTTCCGCCGCAGCGGTCGTGCGCTGGAGCTGACCGAAGTCGGCCACCTGGTTCTGGGCTACGCCGAGAGTATTTTCGATCTCGGAACGGAACTGCTGGACACGCTTCGTCGCGGCGTCGCCCAGGCGCTGACCGAGCTCAGGGTCGGCGCGGTCGCGACCCTGTCACGTAATTTCCAGCAGAACCTGCTGCGGCCGCTGATCGGCAACCCCTCGCTGCATCTGGTCATCGAGTCGGCGAGTCTGGAGGAACTGATCGAGCGACTGAGAGTGCACAAACTCGACCTCGTGCTGTCGAACCGGCCGGTGAGCGCCGATGTCTCGCTGCCGCTAAGCTGTCGGCGCATCGCCTGTCAGACGGTCTGCCTCGTGGGCCCTCCGCTTCCGGTCGAGAAACGGTTCAGCTTTCCCGACGACGTGGCCGGGACCGCCCTGCTGCTGCCCGGCCACAACAGCGAAGTCCGCACCCAGTTCGAGTTGTTGTGCGAGGGTCTCGGGCTGGAAATCAGCGTTGCCGCCGAGGTCGACGACATGGCCATGCTGCGCCTGCTGGCGCGCGACTCGGGCCGCGTCGCCGTGGTGCCCGAGGTGGTGGTCCAGGACGAACTCGAACTCGGGCTGCTGCAGAAGTACTGCGAGCTTCCCGAAGTGCGGGAGAATTTCTACGCGATCACCGCGCGGCGTCATTTCCGGTCAGCCGCGCTCAAGGAAGTGCTCGACTTCGGCTGAGGCGAGCGCCGCGCGGGGTTATCGGGAAGAAAAGGTCATCGGCACCATGGTCTTGCGCGCTTCGCGCAGGCAGTCGTCGACGGAAACATCGTCCCCCAGCCGAAACGCCTGAACCTCCAGCCTGGCCGCCACGGCCAGAATGCCGTCGCCGCGCAACATACCGATGCCGTCAAGGATCGGTTCGAGCCGCGCGCACATCGTTCTTGCCCCATCCGCCCCGGTACCGGGCAGGATGAAGCAGAACAATTCCGGGCCGGTTCGATAAGCCGTGTCCTCCCGCCGCACGGCCCCGGCCAGGGTCTGGCCGATCTTTGTCATCCGTGTCTGTCGGAAGTGGCTTCCGAGGCGATCGAGGCTTGCGGTCAGACCGGCGAAATGCACGTGCACGATGCTGGTCGGCTGCCCGGTGCGGCGGGCGAAACTCAGCGTCTGGCCGAGACGCTCGAAAAAGTAGCGCCGGTTTCCGAGACCGGTTTCAACATCCCGATCATGACCGCGGCGCTGCTCCGCCAGCCGCTGGCGAGCGGTCGAATGCGTCGAGGTCGAACGGGCCCGGGCCAGCAGGACGCTCGGCTGAAAGGGCTTGTCGATGAAATCGGTGATGCCGGCCGCCAGGGCCAGTTTGCGGGAGTCGTCATTGACGCCGCTCGCGGTCATCTGGACGATCGGCGTTGCCTTGACCCGGGCGTCCGATGAGGCGCGAACGCGCTCGGCCAGCTCGAAGGCCTTTTCCTGGGACTCCACGCCCAGAAAAAGGACCCGGACCGCCGGATCTTCGATCAGCGCGCGCCAGGCCTGCTCGGCGGTCTCGACGAGCGTGAGCTCGAATTCCGCACCCAGGATCTGGCGCGCCAGACTCCGGGTCGCCCGTTCTCCGTCGGCGAATACGAGGTGAGGCCGACCCGGCCCCTGATCATCGCTGCGTCTATTCTGATGCGAAGAGCGGTCCACGGCAGCTAGTTTACCGCCAGGACGACTGGCGCAACCCTGCTGATTAGGTGTAGATTCGAGTCCGGCGCCATTGCTCCGCGTTCCGCGAAGCGTTCCGATTCCGTCCAATCCTCGAGGAGCCCGACATGATCGACAACACGAAAACCCGCCACATCATTGCCCTGCTTTCCGGACTGCTCCTGCTCACGACGAGCGGCTGTGGGGGCGGGGGCACGAGGATGAGCGATCCGTCCGGGCGGATCACATTCGAACTGCCGGCGGGCTGGACCGAGGCGGTGGGCAGCAACCGGACGCGCTTTTCGCCGCCGATGTCGTCCGGCGTTCAGGTGCAGGTCAATACGGTCGATGACAACGGCCGGATAACGCTCGAACAGCGTCGCGACAGCTGGCTGGATTTCCATCGCGAAAACGGCGCGACCGTTCACGTCGATCGCGAATGGCCGGCCGGCAATCTGCCCGGCGTCGAGTACGCCCACAGCGCGGAAGGCATGACCGGGGAGATGATCTGGCATCACGTTCTGCTGTCGGGCGACGGCTACGTGGTGGCCACCTACCTGCAGGCCGCACCGTCGATCTACGAAGAGATGCTCCCGGTCTATCGGGAAATCGTCGCATCCGTGCGGCCGGCCGGGGCCGACTAAGACTGCTCGCTCCGGTCAGTGAAACTTCTGCAGGGCGTGTTGCTTGAGCGCCCGGAACGGAACGATCTCGAGGGTTTTCTCGTGGGTCGCCTCGAGATCGACCAGAGGCGCGCAGCCGGCCTCGAAGGCCTCGAGCCAGCGCGCCGCGCACAGACACCAGCGGTCGCCCGGATCGAGACCGGCGAACCCGAATTCCGGACGCGGCGTACTGAGATCATTGCCGCGTGAGCGACTGAATTCGAGGAACGCCTCGGTCACTTCGGCGCAGACCGTGTGCACCCCGGCGTCGTCCGGGCCGGTTTCGCAGCAGCCGTTGCGATAGAAGCCGGTCTTCGGGTCGTGGGAACAATCGGCCAGGGGCGCACCAAGAACGTTGCTTTGCGGTTTTTTCGACATGGTCCTATTCGGCGGAAAACTCGTCAGGACTCGCATTCTACGCGCTCAGACCGCATCCTTGCCCTTGACCAGGCCCATGATCTGACCCATGTCGAGCGACTTCGCCTTCTGCTCGATCTGCGGCAGGAATTCGCCCTGCTTCTGCTTGGCCGATCCCAGCATCTCGTTGAAGGTGGACTTGAGCAATTCCGTGCTCATCTGCCGACCGCCGGCATAGTAGCGCTTCGCGACCTGACCGAGCGCGTAGGTCGTGGCGAAGGAAAACGCGACGCTGGTGGCCGACCGGCCGAGGCGTCCGAGTCCGCGCCCGCCGGCTGATCGAAACAGGCCGCCGATGAGCTTGCGGCCGAACTGCTCGATGTACTGCGAAGTCATGCCCACACCGAGCGTGGCCAGAAAGTCCTTGATATGGCCGCGATCAAGCTCGAAGCCGTACTTCTGACCCACGGTGTAGACCATGCGGATCTGCAGCGGGATGATCGCCATCGAGGCCCAGGACTGGGGCAGCAGCTCGAGCGCCCCGTTGAGGATGGAATAATTGAGAATCGACTTTTCGAGCGCCTGCTCATCGACCGTTGGCGCGTCTTCGGGTGCAGGGTCCGCGAGGGATCCGGCAACAGCGGCCGGCGCGGCCGCTTCGCTCATCGCAACGACCTGCTCGGCCTCGCTTTCGATCGCGTCCGAATCGACCGGGTCCATTTCCAGCAGGCCGCGCAACTCGTCGAGAAACGCACGCTCGCTGTCGATCATGCGCCCGTCGGCATCGCAGACACCCACCGCCATTTCGTAGGCGAGGTGCTTCTCACCCGGGTCTTCAAGGCATTGCGCGGCGTCGGCCAGGGTCACGCGTTTGAGCAGCACGTCCTGATACAGCGCCCGCAGGTCGGGCGCATTCTCGCCCGAGAGCGAGTCGGCGATGCGGCGAACCTCTTCGCGCTCGTTCTCGTGCTTGGATCCGTCCGCGAAGGCGGCGAACAGGGCGATGGTCAGAAGCGCTCGGTCGCGCTCGAGCGTGTCGGTCATGGTCAGTTCCTCGAATCGGGCCTGGCTCGCTCAAAGTGCTTCAGTGCGGTCGCAAGCCGACGATTCCAAGCCCCGTCCGGCGACGATTGGGCGACGAATGGGCGACGATCGGGCAACGATCAGGTGCCGTCCGGGCCACCCGCCCGCCCTTCCGCGCCGTCTCCGGCCTGACGGACATCGACCGGAGTGCGCATGATGACTTCGCGATGGGGGAACGGAATCGAGATGCCGTTTTCCTTGAACGTGTCCCACAGCGCCAGCAGAACGGCACCGCGGATGTTGGTCATACCGCGCTGCGGATCTTCGATCCAGAATCGAAGCAGAAAATTGATCGAGCTGTCACCGAACTCCGTCATCCAGCAGACCGGCGGTTTGTTATGGGCTACGACCCGCTTGACCTGCGCGGCCGCCTCGACGGCGAGGCGGATCACCTGGTGGGGATCGGAGCTGTAGGACACGCCGAAGGGCACGTCCAGACGGACGTAATTGTCCGAGAACGACCAGTTGACCACCTGGGTCGTGATGAAGTCCTCGTTGGGTATCAGGTATTCGCGGCCGTCGCGCGTGACCACCGATACGAATCGGGCTCTCAGCTCCCGGATCCAGCCGAAGGTGTCCCCGAGCGAGATCGTATCGCCCGGCTTGATCGAACGATCGAGCAGGATGATGATGCCGGAGATGAAGTTGGACACGACTTTCTGCAGACCGAAGCCGATCCCGACACCGACCGCTCCGGACAGGACCGTCAACGCGGTCAGGTTGATGCTGAGCAACTGCATGCCGATCAGACCGGCGAAGATGATCAGCGAGATCCTGATGATCTTGCCGAGCAGCACGCGCAGCGACGGCGTGAGGTCCTCCGTCTGCTGAATCCGACCGTCGATGAAGTTCCCTACTTTCAGCGCCAGCCAGAACAGTATCCCCAGCGCCACGAGCGCGGTGACGATCTGCCAGAGCGTGATATCGAGTACCGGTATGGAAGCGCTTTCGAGGAGGGTCTTGATCTCACCGGTCACGCCGAACAGCGACGCAGCGACATAGCTCCAGGCGAGCAGTGCGAACAGCTTCGCCAGAGTGCGATCGCGGATGATGCGCGAAACCGCCGAGATCACCAGCCAGGCCGCCGACAGCAGCATGGCGGTGTAGATCAGGTTGTTCTCCCCGGGCCATTCCAGCATGCGGGTGACCACGTAGGCCAGACCGAGGAACAGGGCCATGAAGAACCACGGCAGACGGCGAAGGAAGGTCACGATGATGCGGAGCAGGCCCTTCATTCCCCGGATGCGTCGCACCAGGTTTTCGAGTCTGCGCTCGACCAGCTTCGATACGAACCAGGCCGGCAGGATTGCCGCGACAATGATGCCGAGCTGGAACAGCACCTCGAGTGAACTCAAGTAGGCGACGACCGGCTCGTAAAGCGCCGTCGCCCGCTCGATCAGGCGGTTGATCGTCTCGTCATTCAATGCCTTTGGGTCCTGGGCCTTTGGAAGACACTGCCACTATAGTATCGTCCGCGGTGCTATCTTCGTGATGAGTCTGGTCCGAGCGTCGTTTCAGGATCGCCGGTTTCGTTCCATTCCAATGGAGCTTGCATGCGTGCAGTTCGAGCTTCCGTTCCCGCTCTTGCCCTTTTGGTGCTGGTAATGTCGGCACCGGCTCCGGCGCGTTCGCTTGACGCCGATTCAGCCGCGCGCTTCGCCGCGCTGGCGCTCGACTGCGTCGACCGCGAGTATCCGAATCTGATTCACCATGTCATGGCCAGCGATGACGATGTCGGGCCGCCACGCATTCTGACGCCGGCTTTCCATGGCTGCTTCGACTGGCATTCGGCGGTTCATGGCACCCGACGCATTCGCCGAATGGCTGACCGAATTCCTCCCGGGCATCGGTGCCGATGGCTGGCTGCCGGTGGCCACGGTCTCCGACCGCGCCGACGGCAAGCTGTCGCACCTCGACGGACTGAACCTCGCCCGCGCGTGGATGCTCGAAGGCATCGCCTCGGGCCTTCCGGCGGCCGACCTCCGGCGCCCGCTGCTCGCCAGCAGCGCCGCTCTTCATGCCGAAGCGGGGCTCGCCAGCGTCAGCGACGAACACTACGCCGGCGGCCACTGGCTCGCGAGCTTCGCGGTTTATCTGCTGAGCCAGCGCGGTCTGGATCCGGCGAAGATTTGAGCCGCTTCAGGTTCACCACAGAGGCACAGAGGATACCGAGGAAACCACTGGAAGATGCCTTCGGCTCTCTGCCCTATGCAAATCGGTGGCTAATGGCGACCCGCTGGCCGCAAAGAGGTATTCGACGAGAATGTTCGCGGGTGTCTCTATGGTGAATGAGAATGTTGTCAATCGCATATGAGTTTTCGCAACGCGATAAAGAACGGGAAATCGAATTTCGCCCACGCCCTTCGGGCTTGGCAAGTAGGCCGAGGGAATCTCACTCTCAGCCTCTCTCGGACCCGGACGTGACACTCTCGCGTCGTCCGGCTTCCATTGTCGAGCCGTTCGAATCCCCATCCAGCACCAGCAGGCAAGGAGCGTGGGGCGAGCCCGGGCGATGCGTCGCAGCCAGCGTGCACTGACCACTAAACGACCACGCAGGTCCCTAAACTACTAATCCGGCAACCATTTAGATCGCATTCGGGGTGTCAGGAATGGCGCGAATCAAGGCGTCGCTCGCCGGCAAGGGTGGTTCCAAGGCATAAGCGAGAACGCGGAGTCGGGCCCTGCTTGAGGCCCTGAATGAGGCATTACCTACTAACGGTCTCATTATTGAGCAGGCACTCAGCTTTCGCTCATCTTCCTGATCCAGACCTGACTCCCTGCAACGGAAAGCCTTTGCGCCAATCGCTCACCACCATGCCTTTTGAACACAGCGGCATTGGCTGGTTTGAAGCCGACTCCTGCAAGCAGACTTCGGAGGGCCAGACCTCGATCACCGGTGCAGCATCCACGTCTCACGACGTCGTTCATGACACACCCCGGGCGAGTTTCTTTTGCCAGTCGATGCAAGACAAACCAGAAAATCTGTCGCTGGCGAAGGCACCCGCCGGATCAGGTCCGGAAGAACCCGAAGGGCAAGTCGCCCAGGCCCACCCAGAAGCGCTTCTGGTCACTTTTGGCGCGCTTGCGAAAAGTGACCCGCCCAGCAAGCGAAGCGCATTGGAGAACGCAAGGGCGGCTTGCGAAGAAAAAAACCGGCTGCTCGAAAGCGGCCGGCCAAGTCCCGGAGAGTCATCCGGTGAGATACATTCAGGTGTGGATCAGAAGTTGATCTGTCCGGTCAGGGTGATGGTCCGGGGCGCGCCGTAGAACGCATTCATCACGCCTTCCAGGCCAAGCGTCGAGGCACTGCCATCGGGCGTGGCGAAGACGTAGCCGGAGGTGATGTACTGCTCGTCGGCCAGGTTTCGCCCGTGCAGGCCGACTTCATAGCGACCATCCAGACGCTTCCAGGTAAGGCTGACGTCGTAGAGCGAATAGGACGGCTGGTCCAGAAAGGCCGATGGAATCTCGAACTGGTTGGTCTCGCCCCGATAGGACCAGGCGGCAAGAGCCGAGAACGTCCCCGCCGCGCCGAAGACGTCCAGCGGGCGCTCGTAACGGATATTCCAGTGGGCGGTCCAGTCAGGCGTGTTCTGGAAGACCCGTTGATCCGAGACATCCTCCAGCGCGGTCGAGCCCGTGGCCGGATTGGTCACCGCGGTGATGAACTCGTCGTACCCGGCGTCGATGTAGCCCACCGCGACGTTGGTCATCAACGAGTCGCCGCGAGTCATCAGGCTGCGTCCGAGCAGAGCACTCATCTCGAATTCCATCCCCTGAACCGTGGCCGCGCCGGCATTGGTCGTCACGCCGGCGAAAGTGTCGGAGATCCCGTCGCCGGTGGTATCGATACCGACCGACCCGGGCACCTGGATATTGGTGTAATCGCTGTAGAAGAAAGCCACCGAGGTGTTGATCCGGCCGTCAGCCCAGCGCGATTTCGCGCCGATTTCCCAAGTGTCGACCTCCTCGGGCTCGAAGCGCATGAATTCGAAGACTTCTTCCTCGCTGACTACGCCGTCCCCGTTGACGTCCGGTGCGGCCGTCGTCAACCCTCGAGGATCGAAACTGCCGCCCTTGAAGCCCTGGCTGAAGCTCACATAGAGATTCTGGTTATCGGTCGGCTGCCAGGCAAGACTGACGCGGGGGCTGAAATCGTTGAAGGTGTCCGAGCCGTTGAAGTCGGACGTTGTGGCCAGCACAATCGGATCCCCGCCGAAGAACTCGGAAACCCCGATCAGATTCTGGCGAAGCACCCGCGAGCTGCGCTCGTCGCTGGTATAGCGACCGCCAAGCGACAGCTCCAGCCCGGTATTCAGATCGAAGAAGCCCGCAAGGTCGAGACTGACATCGGCAAACACCGACCAGCTCTCGGTATCGACATCGCCAAGAGTGAAGGCGTTGAACTGCGGGATGCCGAGCACGTCGCCGAGCTGATACAGGCGCACGTCGAACGGCCCGAAGGCGTTGGCGTCCAGGTAGTATAAGCCGGCCACACCGCTGATCAGCTCACTGCTGTAATTGAGCTGGAACTCCTGGCTGAACTGCTCGTTTTCGTAGATGGTCGCCACGTCGAGGTCGACCGGCGGCAGCGCATCGAAATCGATCTGCTGGATGTTGTCGCTCTCGCGCCAGGCCGTGATGCTCTTGAACTGCCACCGGGCATTGATATCGTATTCGGTCAGCAGGCTCAAACCGCCCTGGGTGGTTTCGTTCTCGCCCTGGATGCCACTGCGGGAGTTGTACACGTTGGGCAGCACCGGCGCACCGGACGCCAGTCCGGGAATCAGGCGATGCCCGCCGACCGTATTGGAGTCATCGTCGACGTAGTCGCCGGTCAGCCGAAAGAAAAGATCTATGGTCGGGTTCCATTCCACGCTCACCCGAGCGGCCATGATGTCCTTGTCGTAGTTTTCCTCGCCGAGGTTCAGATTGGTGCCGAAGCCGTTGCGATTGAACGAAGCAACCGCGGCGCCGATCGCCGCGGTGCTGCCGATCGGCGTTTCACCGCTCAGGATCACGTCCTGCTGCGAGAAGCTGCCGATGCGCCCGCGCAGGCTCATGGTCGGCGTGCGACCCATGCGCCGGGTCACGTACTTGACCGCACCCCCGATGGTATTGCGACCATAGAGAGTTCCCTGGGGACCGCGCAGCACTTCCACGCGCTCGACGTCGAAGATCTCGAGTACCGCGCCCTGCGGCCGGTTGAGATAGACATCATCGATGTAGATGCCGACCCCGGCCTCGAACCCGGCGACCGGATCCTGCTGGCCAATCCCACGGATGAAGGCCGTCAGGGTATTGGTGGTACCCCGTGAAACCTCCAGCGTGGTGTTGGGTACGGTCTGGTTGAGATAGGTGATGTCCTGCGCCCCGCGGTCGTTCAACTCCTCACCTGTGTAGGCAGTCACCGAAATCGGCACGTCCCTGAGCGTTTCCGCGCGCCGCCGCGCGGTGACTTCGATGGACCCGAGATCCGCGCTGTTCTGTTCTTCCGACTGTTCCTGTGGGTCGTCCTCGGTCTGGGCCGCGAGACTGGCCGACAGACCCATCGCAATCGCGAGTGTCAGGGTGGAAAGCTTGCCGAGTTTCATACCTGTGCTCCCTTGTATTTTCGTGGGCGGGATTTGCATCGAGTGACCCTCGACCGGCAGTCGGTTCTGGCCACGGTTGCGCAGAGCTTAGAAAGCGCGCGCTTCGATGTAACTTGTACCTTGGTACAGTTCCCCGCTGCCGGCATGGTCGCCGACCATGGCGCTCATGCTTTCGGTGAGAACCCACGACGGATGACGCTATGCTCAGCCTGATCGGCCTGCTCGGTGCCCTGGGTCTGTTGATTTTCCTGACCATGCGCGGGATGAGCCTGTTCGTGGCCACGCCGCTGTGCGCCCTCCTGGTTGCGCTGACCTCAGGTGTCGCCCTGCTGCCGCCGCTGGCCGGCGATAGCGGAGTCGACCTGATCACCCAGTACATGGACGGCTTCACCGGGTTCATCGCGTCCTGGTTCTTCATCTTCCTGCTCGGCTCGCTGTTCGGCAAGATGATGGAGTCATCCGGCGGGGCCGATAGCGTGTCGCACTGGATCATCACCCGGCTCGGTACGCGCCAGGCCGCCCTGGCGGTGGTCCTGGCCTGCGCCATCCTGACCTACGGCGGGGTCAGCCTGTTCGTGGTGGCCTTTTCGGTCTATCCGATGGCGCTCTCCCTGTTTCGCGAAGCCAACCTGCCGCGCCGCTTCATTCCGGCCACCCTGGCCTTCGGCTCGGTCACCTTCACGATGACTTCGGCCGGCTCCCCGGAGATCCAGAACTGGATTCCTGTCGAGTTTCTCGGGACCAGCCCCCTGGCCGCCTGGGAGGCAAGTCTTGTTGTTGCAGTATTCATGGCCGTAACCGGATATATCTGGTTGCGCTGGATGCTGAAGCGCGCGGTCGCTCGCGGGGAAACTTTCGTGGATCGCGACGACGATCCGAGGGGGGATCGGCGCGATCTGCCGCATCCGGCTCTGTCGATGATTCCGCTCCTGCTGGTACTCGGCATTTCATTCACGACCCATGATCAGCTCGGCACTTCGGCCCTGATCCTGGCCCTGCTGGCCGGCTGCATCGGCGCGGCCCTGATCAACATCCGCCACCTGCACAAGCCCGGCGAAGCGCTGGCCGAAGGCGGCACCGGCGCCCTGATCGCGATCGGCAACACCGCCGCCGTGGTCGGCTTCGGCACCGTGGCCCGGATCTCGCCCGCGTTCGACGCGGCCGTGGTCTGGGTCACCGGCCTGCCCGGCTCCGGGCTCGTGTCGGCGGCGGTCGCCGTGTCGGCCATTGCCGCCATGACCGGGTCGGCGTCCGGCGGTCAGGCCATCGCGCTCCCGATTCTCGGACCACACTACATCGACCAGGGCGTCAACCCAGACCAGCTCCACCGCGTCGTCGCGATTTCTTCGGGCGCGCTGGACTCGCTGCCGCACAACGGCTACGTGGTCACCACGATCCGCGCGATCTGCAAGGAAACCCACGCCGCCGCCTACGCCCCGATGGGCGCCCTGACGGTCATCGTCCCCCTGCTAGGCCTGATCCTCTGCCTCGGACTGTTCGCGTTGGGGATGTAAAGGGAAGGTTCAAGGAGCAAGGTTCAAGGTTCAAGGTTCCTTGCTCCTTGCTCCTTGCTCCTTGCTCCTTGCTCCTTGCTCCTTGCTCCTTGCTCCTTGCTCCTTGTTCCTTGATCCTTGATCCTGCCACGACGCGGTAGAATGCTCAGCGACTCCTGACTCGCATCCAAGCCCCCATGCCCCACAAGCTGTCCACCCGCGTCATCCACGCCGGTCAATCGCCGGACCCGTCGAACGGCGCGATCATGACCCCGATCTACACCACATCGACCTATGTCCAGAAAAGCCCGGGCGATCATCAGGGCTACGAGTATTCGCGCACCCACAATCCGACGCGCAAGGCCTGGGAAGACTGCATCGCGGACCTCGAGGGCGGGCGTCACGGCTTCGCCTTTGCCTCGGGCATGGCCGCGATCGACACCCTGCTGCATCTTCTCGAGCCCGGCGATCACGTGCTGGCGATGAACGATCTCTACGGCGGCACCTATCGCCTGTTCGAAAACGTGCGCCGGCGCGCCTCGGGGCTCGAATTCAGTTTCGTCGACCTGGCCGATCTCGACAGCGCGAGGGCGACCTTGACCGACCGGACGAAAGTCATCTGGGTCGAAACGCCGACCAACCCGATGCTTCAACTGGTCGATATCGAGGCCATGGCCGAACTGGCTCGGGCCCACGGCGCGTGGCTCGTGGTCGACAACACCTTCGCCACGCCGATCCTGCAGCAGCCGATCGCGCGCGGCGCGGACATCGTCGTCCATTCGGTCACCAAGTACCTCAACGGACATTCGGACATGGTCGGAGGTGCGCTGGTCGTTCGTGACGACGAACTCTGCGAACGGATCGGCTACCTGCAGAACGCGGCCGGCGGCATCCAGGGCCCGTTCGACGCGTTCCTGGTCATGCGCGGCGTCAAGACGCTCGCGCTGCGCATGCAGGCGCACTGCGAGAATGCCGCGCGCATCGCCGAATGGCTCGCGGCGCGCGACGACCTGGCGCGGGTCATCTACCCGGGTCTGGACTCCCATCCACAGAAGGCGCTCGCCGAGCGCCAGATGAACGGCTTCGGCGGCATGGTCAGTTTCGATATCGGCGGCGATCTGGCCAGAGCGCGGCGATTTCTCGAGAACACCCATCTGTTCGCGCTGGCCGAGTCACTGGGCGGGGTCGAATCGCTGGTCAATCACCCCGCGATCATGACCCACGGCTCCGTGCCCCCGCACCGGCGCGCGGAGCTCGGGATCACCGACACCCTGATCCGACTGTCGGTCGGCATCGAGGACTGCGACGATCTGATCGAGGATCTGGATCGGGCGCTGGCCGCCGTCAGCTGAGACGACTGAGCACGAACCACGACACGGCCGCGATGCTGCCGGCGGCGACCAGACCGACCGCGACCCAGGTCCAGGGGTTGACCCGCTTCTTTTCGGTTTCGCGCAGCACGCTCGGCGGACGCAATCCAGGCGCTTGAAGAACGAATCGCTGAGATCCGAAGCGGATCTCATCGCCCGACTTGAGCGGTTGGCGGGTGACCGGCTCGCCGTTGACGAAGGTCGACTCGACCGCTTCGAGCATCAGCATCTCGCCGTCGAAGACCAGGCGGGCGTGTTGCTCGAGCAGATCCTCGACGACGATATCGGCGTCGGGGGCGCTGCCGACGGCGGTGTCCTCATCCAGTTCGAAGGATTGGCCGGTCAGCGGGCCGGAGGCGGCTTTCAGTCGAAAAGTCATGGCAGAGCAGTGGGCTAAGGGCAAGAGAAGCGGGCGAATCCGGCTGTAGCCGACGCGCGTTGAAACTTAGCACAGAACCCGCGACGCGTGTGCCCTTCGGGCCCCCTCTCGCAGGTAAGCGCAGCTCGATATCCATGATCGACGAATCCGGTCGACGCCGTTATCCTGCGGAGATGACCTACCCGGCACGAGCCCGCTGAATGAACGTCGTCATCGTCGGCGCTGGAATCATCGGCAGCACCACGGCGCTGGTGCTCGCCGAGCGCGGGCTCGAGGTGACGCTACTTGAGGCCGAAGCCGAGGCGGGCCTCGGCACCAGCTACGCCAACGGCAGCAGCCTGACGCCAATCCACGCCGAGCCCTGGAACCCGCCGGGCACCCTGCGGCGTCTGCCGACGGCCCTGTTCGATCGACAGTCGCCGGCCCGGATCTCGTTGCGGGCCCTGCCCGGTCTGATCGGCTGGGGGCGACGCTTCATTCACGAATCCCGGCCGGAACGCTACCTGCGCAACGCCCGGCACTGCATCCGACTCGCGCTCTACACCAAGCGCTGTCTGGTCGCGCTCCGGGATCGTCACGGGCTGTCGTACGACCAGTGGACCGAAGGCTCGATGGAGCTCTACCGCAGCCGCGAAGCGCTCGATCACATCATCGAGTTCCGGCGCCGACTGGATCTTCCCGGAATCGAGTTCGAGACGCTGGATGCCACTGGCATCGTCGCCAGGGAACCGACGCTCGAGCCGGTCGCCGATGATTTCGCCGCCGCCCTCTGGATGCCGGCGCACGAATCCGGCGATGTTCGGCGGTTCAGTATCGAGGCGGCGAAGGCGGCCCGGGGTCTCGGTGCGAGCCTGCGGTTCAGCGCCCGCGTCCAGTCGATCGAGACCGGCCGCTCATCGGACCTTGCGATACAGACTTCGATCGGCTCGTTCAATGCCGATCGCGTCGTTCTCTGCACCGGTACCGCGACCCGGCAGCTGCTCCGCCCCCTCGGCCTGAACGTGCCGATCTATCCGGTCCAGGGCTATTCCCTGACCGTACCGATCGAGCCGACGGCGAGCGCGCCCCGGGTACCGCTGCTGGACGCCGAACGCCGCTTCGTCATCGCCCGGCTCGGTGCCGACAGAATCCGCATCGCCGGTCTGGCCGAATTCTCGGGTGGAAAATGCCGGCTGAACCGCAATCGACTTCGCCTGCTTCGAGAATCGGCGAGCGCACTGCTTCCCGATCTGACCGAGGCGATGCGCTCGGATGCGGTCGAGCCCTGGACCGGGCTGCGACCGATGACGCCGGACGGCCCGCCGATGATCGGTCCCACGCCGATCGACGGCCTGTGGCTCAACACCGGCCACGGCGCGATGGGCTGGACCCAGGCCGCCGGCTCGGCCGAACTGCTGGCCGACCTCCTGTCCGGCCGGAAACCCGAAATCGATCCCGAGGGGCTGGACGCGGGGCGGGTGTTTCACCGATGAGTCGCCCACCCCTGTTCATCATCGCGTTCATCCTGCCCGCGCTGATCTACTGGGCAAGCCTGTTCACCGCAGGCTTCCCGGGCGACTGGGCGGTGAAAGCCCTGCCCATGTGGGTGGCCGCCGTTGTGCTGTGGCGGGATTTACCGCTTCGATTCGGCTTGCCGATGGCGATCGGCTTTCTGGCCGCTTCCGCTGGCGATATCTTTCTGGCGCTGGATCGGCAGGTCTTCCTGCTGCACGCGCTGCTGTGCTTTCTCGTGACCCAGCTTGCCTACTCGGCTGCATTCATCCAGGCGCAGCGCCCCGGCCTGCGGCCTGCCTGGCGCTTTCCGCTGCTCCTCTACGGGCTGATCCTGCTGGCCTGGATGTGGCCCGGCCTTGGCGACTTCACCGTGCCGGTCACGGTTTATGTGGCCGTCCTGATCACGATGGCCTGGCTCGGAGCCGGCGTGGAACAACGACCCGGCACGCTGCTGGCGGGATGCGCTCTATTCGTCATCGCCGATTCGCTGATCGGCGTGAATCGCTTCGTCCAGCCATTCCCGGCCTCGGAAATGATCATCGTAGCGCTGTACACGACGGGCCAGTTCCTGATTCTGCTCGGCGCCAGGCAGGCCTTGAGTGCGTCGCTGATGGCGCACTAAAGATAAGAAATACTCTCGCGTCGGCCTTCTCGATCGCCAAAGGCCGCTGGTTTGAGCGGCACTCCTGATCCTTGGAAATGGAGACCTTGCAGGGCTCGCCAGCATTGGCAATGTGCGCTCCCCGAACTTGCCGGCATTAACCCGTTTAGCTGATCGCTTCGGGGAAGCGACTGGCGAGATCTCGGGGGATAAGGCACCGGCGTATCGGGCGATTTCCGCCCAAAGCCGGATTCAAATCAACAAATCGTTCGCGAGGGCAATGCAATGGCACTGTACGAAACCGCATCACCGGGTCCCGCCTGGGACAAGGAACACCGTCACCTCTTCTCCGGAGTCAACCCCAGCTGGGACCACGTCATATTCTCCGGAAGCACCAACATCGCCGGCTCCCAGGGCGAACCCGGAGACAAGTGGATAGAGAACACTTACCACCTGATCGTCGGACCGTGGTGGAAGGACGTCCAGCGAGTCGTTCCCTACGTCACCATGAACGGCTTCGCCAACGACAACTGGGACGAAGTCGACAAGGCCGGCTGGAATATCTCGGACCTGGACTGGGACACGGTCGGTGGCACCACCCAGCCGCACATCAACGAAGAACGCATTCGGCTGAAGTTCACGATCGAAATCAAGGGCAAGGACTCCAGCCTGTTTCGCATCGCCTATCACGTGACCGCGGCCGGTCGCGGCATCGGTGACAAGGGCCTCAACTCGCCCGATCCCGGCGTCAATCAATAGGCTCGACCAGACGAGCCGGGTCGACGGGGCTCGCTTCCCCGCCGGCCCGGCGTGGCTCTGACCATCGCCGCCGGGAGTTGACAGACTCGCCGCAACGACTGAAGTCTAACGACAACGGCTGCGAGACCCGAGAAATCCCGAGTCAGGGAAATCAGAAATTCTGGGTGTAGCGCAGGTAGGGCACGCGGCCATAGCCGTCGTAAAGGCTGAAATTGAATCCACGATTTTCGCCTACGTCCAGTCCTAGAAGCACTAGGGACATAGAAGCAGGACAGGCGAAGAACCAGGAAGAACCAGGACATGCATCAATTGGCCCTCCGCGCTCGTCGCTTCTCATCGATCTCGAGAACATGATTTCCTTCCAGAGACTGCCGCTTCGGACTCAATCAGCCGTTTTGCCGCCACTCGCCCGCCTGCAGACACAAAATATCAGATTTCGGAAATGACGAATCCCGGAACGAGCCGGTCTGAGCGTTATTCCATTGAACTTCGCTTCAGGAGGGACGCTCGCGCAGGATCATTTTCGCCCTGGCTGCCGCGACGCCCTTCATCCAGGTCTGGCCCAGGGCTGCTGCCTTGTCCATCAGCGCTTCAGCCGACCCAATCGCTCTGTAGTAGAGACTCTCCGTGCCCTGCACTTGTCGAATCCAGGCTTTTGGATTTCGGCTCAGTCTTGAGATTTCGGCGGGTAGGCGCTGGTCAGTCTCGATCGCTTCAAGAGCCCCGCGTTTGTCGGGCCGGATCTGCTCACCGGTCCATTGAACCAGTTGGATGTAGGAGACTTCGGTCAAATCGAGCAACGAATCAGCGTCCAGACCGGCGACGGGTTTCAGTGGATTGGCCGAAGCGCCAGACCCGGCTTTCAACAGTCTCGCCGCCTCTGAGCCTGCTTCGAGTCGCTTCTGGATTGAGGTGTGGTCGGAATCCGCCAGCGTGTCGCACATGGCGGCCCGGACCGGATTCAGATCCACACGCATGACGGCACGGCGCACGCGCTTCTTGCGTTGCCCGCAAACCGCACGCACCCCTTAGCCTATGCTGCCATGCATGACAGTACTGCCTGCTCTTCCAGCAGCGCCTGGCATTTGAATCGACCTTCCCAGAATTTGCCCGTACATTCATCTTCCTGATTTGCCATGCGGGCGATCGGCTCGTTGAGCGCTTTCATGAACCAGCTCAGGCTCCCGAGGCGCTTCCTCAGGTTCTGGACTCGCTCGGGATCACTAAGAATGGCCATTTCAAGGCGTCGCGCCAGTTCTTCGCTCGGATTCCGCTTCAGTTCCCCCGGGAACGCGACCAACCAGCGGCGAGCCACCTCTTCATCCGACCAGGATGCCGGTACGGTCGGATCGACATGCAGCACCACGTGGAAATGATTCGACATTACCGCGTAGGAATAAACCGAAACAGCAAAGGCATCAGCCAATTCCAGAATACGATCCTCGATCCAACTCCGCCGGTGCTCGAAGCAGCGACCCGTTACGCGATCCTTGCCGCACAGGAAAGCATGGCGGACGCAACGAGAAACCACGTGGTAGAACCCGGGCTCTTCTTCCGACACGAGATGGCTACGTGGATAAGTCATGGGGCTATCGTCGCAGACAGAGTCAACGATGTCGATCAGAAAATCACCTGAAAGCGCATGGGAAATTTCCTAGGCTTCGTGCCTGTCCCGTAATAATTGGCCGCTAAGGAAGAAATGATGGAACGCCCGGCGGGGCCAGGAGCTTTCGTGATTGCTCAATTTCGTGGCTGTCCTGGATTTCCGTCTGTTTTGTGGCTGTTCTAGATCAATCCATTTGTCCCAAATGGCTCCCACTCAGTTGACTTCCTGAGCCCCATGCACAACAAGTTCTCTTACTGGAGCTAGCTTTGCAGGCCAGCGCCCCATGTGTCCGGATAAACCATCTCGCAGGACTCCATCTACAGTGCATAAACGTGGTTCTGGAAAATCGAATGTGGCAACTTGTTCTTCATTTAGATCCAGCCAGATGCCCAGAAACCACTCGTCATCATCTGATGTCAATTGGATAACTTGCCTTTCAAAGTCAACCACGCACCAGCCCATGAGAGACACAAACATACCGTCATACTTTTCTGGTGTTGCCATGAGCTGTAGTGTGGATCGCTGAACCGGATGATCCAGAAGTCGACTAGACAAAATCATATAATTACGGTTAAGAGTAGGTCCGACTGCAATCAAAAAAATTATTACTGCCAAACTAACAACGACTATCAGAATAACGCGCCGCCCAAAGAAACTTCTCAATATTTTCCCCATCATCAGCTCCAGCAGTCAGGGTCTAAGAACATCTTCACGCGTTCCCAGGTAGTTTTGGGTGTCGTTTAAGTTGATCCTGGTGACGCCTCCCCGCCCGATAACATAGGAAGGAACTCTATTATGAAGATCGGCTCGGCTTCCTACTGGAACGCCATCGCCATCCGGGTGGGTATGAAATTTTCCAATCGCATACTTGGGCCTCGGTCCCAGATTGATCGCAGTCCTAGAGCCTGATGGTGCCCGGATTACGTATACTTCCGGCCTGCCAAACAGTGACCGGAAAAACCCCCGAACTCCTTCAGGCTTAACAATCCATCCGCCCTGCTCACGAGCGTATTCCGAATTCGCAAATGTCTCAAACCATGCATTTCGCATGCCCGTCCTAGCCTCGGGGTGAGAGAGCGGACCGCTTGGATCGACTTCGCCAAGCGTGACTCCATCAGGCAAATCTGAAGCATCTTGCATGTGTATGTCATTGACATCTCCCCTCGCCGCCTGCGCAAAAGCAAACGCCATAGCCGCCGTAGTCGCCCCATTTGCGAACACGCCGCCCCGGTGCTAGGCACAAAACAGCTGTCGTTATCGTTTGTTGCAGCTGCCGTGAAGACCACTACCAGACGAAAGCACCGCGATTGCTTGGAGCGATTGATATTCACTCACATTGGAATTATTACTTTGGGGCCTACCATATGCCAAGACACCCTTTTTAGGATGAAATATAAACATAAAGTTTTTCGGATTATCGGAGCCCATAGCTGCAGAATCAACCCTTGCTCTGACAAACACAACGCGCTCAGAGGACTGCTGCAAAAGGGAGAAGTTGTCGAGTACTTCGTATTTGAAGCTCATGTGGCTTTCGAGACCATCTTCCTCGAACTCTAATGTCAGACTCCCATCCTTCGGAAGTCTGCTAGGAACCAGGAACGGATAACTTGCCGATAGTGAACAGAGTTCGGTGGGAAAAGGTACGGGACAACGGCAGGGCAAATTTACTCGTGTCACGCCCGCAGGCTCACGCCAGAATTCGGCGTAGTCCTGTTCAGCCCACTCAAGGAGCTCCTGAGCGACACCCGTGGAGGAAATTTCAGTGTAAACATACGAACGATGTGTTGCCAATGAACATCCTTGAATCAATAAAAGCAACAGAGCCGTACTGAACATGTGAATTGGCTTCATTCGAAATCCCATCGCTTTTGGTACTGTCTAATGACGTCTTCAGAATAGGATCGCGCATCGGCCCTGCCAGACCAGTAGGGCAACGATGAATTGACCGGATCCGTACGTTTTAGCTCCCACCCAAGGGTTTTTAGCGCCTCCCTTGGAGATTCAAAGGCACCTAACTGAATCTTGATAGAAGATCGGCGCCGACCGAATATATCTTCTCGCGTTGTGGTTCGGCCAAGCACCTGCTCGCCCCTTTCGTCGGGGATATTCTCTACCAATCTGATCTCGTCGATCGTCACCTTATCTAGCCAAGATGCACCGACTGACCCGTCAACTATTAGCGCGTTGACTCTGTCGACCATAGTCTTCAGAGCCGCAAACTCAGGACTTTCAGCTAGCGCCTCTGTGTCGGCAGTCGGATTTGGCAACCCCTCGGATTCTTGGTGGCCCGACGATACACGTTGATTAAACGCATAAGCCATCGCCGCGGTCACCGCCCCATTTGCGAACTTGCCTCCAGTAATTTGCGATATGCTTCCGCCCACGATAGCGGCTGTAGCGATCTGAGCCAATGCATTATCTTGAAGTACAGAGCTACCTTCTATTGCTGGATGAGTGAAAGCAGAAAGTCCCGAACCAAGAAATCCATGCCCAAACTTCCCTCCTTGAAGGTGCGCTATCGTACCGCCAGTCAGTCCATGAGACACGCTCTTTGCAACAATTGCCTCGGTCGACAACCCAAAGTAATCGCCTTGCGCCCACTCTCCCCATCCGTTTACTATTCTGCCAACACCAAAGAACGCAACCGCGCTGAACGCACCCCAAAGCGCGCCCTCTGCAGTCCCAGACATTAGCGCACCAGATACGGCTCCGCCTGCCGCTGCCCAGCCCACACCGACCCAACTCCAGCCCGCAGGAGATGCCGCTCCCATGGTGGCATAATTCAGCGCTATAACCACCACAAGCTTAATTCCATCGCTTATACCAAAATAGCCACTTGGATCCGTATAAACCAACGGGTTGTTATGCACATACGTATACCGGTTCAGAGTCCCGGTGTCTTCCATGAACGGGTCGGCCTGCAGGAACCGTCCCAGGCGTGGATCGTAGATCCGCCCATTCATGTGGATCAGGCCAAATTGATCCAGATGCTCGTGCCCCGTATAACCTCGTGGGGTGATTTCGAGCATGATGTTCGCCCAGTCTGGCCACGCATGGGGAGAGGTGTCCCACTGGTTCCAGATCGAATCAGCACTGGGATGCTCGCGCCGCGCTCCCCATGGATCAAAGCTCATGCGCGCGACCACTTCTCCAAGTGCACTGGTATAAGCCACGATGGAGCCCAGGTGATCGACATGTTGATAACGAATTTCGTTGATGCCGGCGGGATACACCAACTCGAGCGCGATACCAGCCACCGGCCGACGTGCGGTCTCATATTCCGGCTGATCGGTCGGCAGAGTCTCTGGCGCAACATGACCATTATAGACAAACTCCACGCCACCAACATAGTGAATCCGCTCAAGCACCTGCGTATCGTTCATTTTGCGGTGCAGATACCGGCTTCGATCGGGGCCATAGTAACTGGAACCAGGACATGCATCAATTGATCCGCCGCGCTCGTCGCTTCTCATCGATCTCGACACCATGATTTCCTTCCAGAGACTGCCGCTTAGGACTCAATCAGCCGTTTTGCCGCCACTCGCCCGCCGCCAGACACAAAATAGCAGATTCCGGACATGACAAGACCCGGGACGAGCCGGTCTGGGCGTCATCTCATTGAATTTCGCTTCAGGTGGGACGCTCGCGCAGGATCATTTTCGCCCTGGCTGCCGCGACGCCTTTCATCCAGGTCTGGCCCAAGGCTGCGGCCTTGTCCATCAGAGCTTCAGCGGATCCTATTGCGCGGTAGTAGATACTCTCGGTGCCCTGGACTTGTCGAATCCAGGCTTTCGGATTTCGGCTCAGTCTTGAAATTTCCGCGGGTGGGCGCAGGTCAGCCTCGATCGCTTTGAGTGCCCCGCGTTTGTCGGGTCGGATCTGCTCTCCGGTCCATTGAACTAGTTGGATGTAGGAGACTTCGGTCAAATCAAGCAGCGCATCGGCGTCCAGACCGGCGACAGGTTTCAGCAGGTTCCTCGAGGCGCCAGACCCGGCTTTCAAAAGTCCCGACGCTTCTGAGCCCGATTCGAGTCGCCTCTGTATGGATGTGTGGTCGGAATCCGCCAGCGTGTCGCACATGGCCGCCCGGACCGGATTCAGATCGACGTAGGCCATGCATGACAGTACTGCCTGCTCTTCCAGCAGCGCCTGGCATTTGAACCGACCTTCCCAGAATTTGCCCGTACAGTCGTCTTCCTGGTTTGCCATGCGGGCGATCGGCTCGTTGAGCGCTTTCATGAACCAGCTCAAGCTACCCAGGCGACATCTCAGCTCCTGGATCCGTTCCGGATCACTGAGAATGGCCATTTCAAGGCGTTGCGTCAGTTCTTCGCTCGGATTCCGCTTCAGTTCCCCCGGGAAAGCGACCAACCAGCGGCGAGCCACCTCTTCATCCGTCCATGATGACGCCACGGGCGGATCGACATGCAAAACCACGTGGAAATGATTCGACATTACCGCGTAGGAATACACCGAAATAGCAAAGGCATCAGCCAGTTCCAGAATACGATCCTCGATCCAACTCCGCCGGTGCTCGAAGCAGCGACCCGGTATGTGATCCTTGCCGCACAGGAAAGCACGGCGGACGCAACGAGAAACCACGTGGTAGAACCCGGGCTCTTCTTCCGACACAAGATGGCTGCGTGGATAAGTCATGGGGCTATCGTCGCAGACAGAGTCAACGATGTCGATCAGAAAATCACCTGAAAGCGCATGGGAAATTTCCTAGGTTTCGTGCCTGTCCCGCAATCTGAGCTGTCTGCCGGTCAGGGAATGAGGCTCAAGATATACCTCACGAATGAATTCACCAGGATGTGGGGGATTGTGCATATTCATCAGTGGTAGTCCTCGTAGTCAACAA